>Ga0180732_1001499_pt1 | contig 14312 bp, 15 predicted proteins | sample KR11_01MetaG_FD_148674 | JGI IMG/M metagenome (GOLD analysis project Ga0180732, IMG submission 148674) | Groundwater microbial communities from the Olkiluoto Island deep subsurface site, Finland - KR11_0.1 MetaG | ecosystem: Environmental > Aquatic > Deep subsurface > Groundwater | place...
AGAAGTTCTAACACCAATTCTCGCGAAATCATGTGCTGTAATCATATTATTCAGTTAATAAAGTATTTTTTTAGAAAATAATTATATTTATTGTGTCCGTTCATGGAACTAATATAGGAACAAGTTGTATGAGGGACTTTCAGAAGAATATGATGGATTCTATCAGCCCATTCGTTAGCTGCCTTTGTTCCGCAAGATGTACATAATCGGCCTTTACAGGTGAAAGGAACATATTTTTTAGTCCCACATTTAGGACACTGATACGTTTTATAGCCATTCTTAGGGGTTTTGCATTTTTCCAGTCTTTCGACATTTTCGATTTCAACTGAGCGTATTGAGTCTTTGTAACGGACTTTGTAGTCACCCCAAGCATTGCAGGAGAAAAGTATAATTGCTATGGTTATTGTAATTGTTACTGATTTCTTGGCTTTTGTTTTTAGTGACACAAACAAGAATGAAAGCCAAGAATATCAATTTTATGGTGAAAATTCAACTGCAAGATCTGGATATGTGTTTATAGTTTCCTATACGTTATAAAAATAATGCTTCCTTCGATTAGGTCATGGTATGTCGTGTTTAAGCATATAAGATAGCTTTACAACTATGTTAGCATTCATCAGATAGTCATCCACAGAAGAAAGCATTGTACCGATCTTGTCAGCCGAAAAAGTGACTGTCGCAGAATCTTTATCGACTTCTGTTCTTATTCCGGAGACATTATCGGGTGAAAGTGATCGCGCAATAACACTGATCATTTCCCCGGCATTTTCGCACTTAATTGTAAGCTTACCCTTAATCTTCATCACGGCTTCCCTGCCTGATTTTCTACCTGCTGCCCTTTCCCTACCTGCTTTCCGACAACAGAATCCAGGAATTCTATGAAATTTGGCGCAGTTCCTTTAGGGATCGAAGCGCCCGAGGCGACATCATGACCGCCCCCCATGCCGCCCACAGATGCAGCAGCCTCCCTCATCGCAAAAGCAAGGTCAAGCCCGGCAGATACAAGTTTTCTGGTACCGCGCGCCGATACCTTGATCCTGTCCTCAACTTCATTCAGTGTCACGAAAGGCTTGTCTGGATAGAGGTAGCGGGTCATTGTCCCTGCTATCGCCCCAGTGCCTCCTATATTATTAAGCATCACATACCTGATATTTTCACCCAATTTGATCTGGGCCTGCGCCATCCTCACAGTGTCGATTATCTTGCGCTGGTTCTCCCGCGCGGTCGCCATTGCCTCATCCACCGCTGAAACATCCCGCATGCAAACCGAAAGACCGATCCCGGATTTTTCAGCATTTCCGCAGGCGTTCAGGATATTAACAAAATCGTATATATTTGGAACGATCTCATTGTTCAGGATGATAATATCCCCGATCAATGATCCAATAACAGAGATGCTTCCCTGTTTTGCAAGTTTCAACGCAACCAGGGAAGAAAACTTAATAAGTTGTTCTTCTGTAAGATCATTTATCCTTCCATTTATCCCTGCTTCATCAAGGAACGCCCTTATTTTCTCCTTATCTCCGGTAATATCAAGAAATGGCTCAAAACTGTACTCAAGAAGCTCTTCGATCGGGCCGCCGCCCATGCGCAGCCCTTTTTTAACACTCACTGCTTTTTTATCAACAGCTTCGTCCAGTATGAATTTATTGGCATTGTTAATTGCCTGCTTATCACCGACAGCGCCCACAAGAGCAAGCCCTGCAAGGTCGGTATTATCCCCCATGTGCCTTGCAACCATGTAAGCTCCGCATGAAGCGCACATCTCGGAGGAGCCATCGATCCCAGCTAGATGCGGGTTAAAATGTACATGTTCAAGCTTTCCAGTGGGTTTGTGATGATCAATTATTATGGCGTTCTTTATCTTTGAAGAAAGCTCCGCCTGACCGCTCCCCATATCGCATAAAATGACTGCCTCCTGTGGTGTCTTTTCGATCATCTCCACAGTTGAACTGTCGAACTGGCTAACTATCGTAGCATGGAACAATATCTGCCGCCTGTGCAGCGCATTACACATGATACCTGCGGCAGATAATCCGTCTGCATCGTTGTGTGATATTAGCCTGACGGCATCATATTCCAGAATAGCAGATGCTGCCTGTTCACCTAAAGATTCTAGTTGAACCAGGCTCTCATCTTCATCAGTCATTTCGACTTATCTTGAAATCAACATCTCGGCTTTCTGGGTGGAATACTTCCAGTCCTGAGGAAGAACGCCTTCCCTGCGGTAGTATTTTTCAAGCCTGCGTATCTTCGAAACCATGTTGTTAAGAGAACGTTTGTTGTGTAGATCGTTCTTGTTCTTATTAAGGTGCTTAGTAAGATCAAGCACCTTTACGATAAGGTTACGCATGTCTTCCGGGACCTTTAGTCCCTTATTGTTCTCTTTTAAGATTGCTGTAATCTTCTTTCCGGTCACAAGGGTGACATCCGGAACACCATGGCGGTCTCTAAGTGTCATACCGATCTCGCTTGTAGATTTTCCCTTCTCAGCAAGCTGAAGAATCGTCTTTTCTATCTCATCTTTATTAGTGTTCGACCATTTGACAGGCTCTATCCTGTGGGGTTTTTTAGAACCCGCCTGTCCTTTTTTGCGTGTATGCATTCGTGCCAATTGAATTTCCTCCAATAATCATTATTTCATTATTATATGTTTTATTCCTGTTCTGTAATAGCGAAGGCAAACCTTAATGGAACATGTATATTAAATAACTTGTGATGCATCAAACTAAAGACCACTCCATCCATTTCAGATACTTCAAGAATAGCATGCAGAGCATCGCAGTCCTGATGCCGCTCGTGCCGGGCGCGGATATCGTACATGAACCTGGCGACGGCATAATGCTTTACAGCTTTGCAACCCCGCAGGCGCCAGATGTTTTCCATGAGGTCATGTGTTCAAAAAAGCGTCCCGTATTCATAGCCGGAGGACCGCATCCATCAGCGCGCCCTGAAGAGACACTTCGATTTTTCGATTACGTTGTAATTGGCGAGGGCGAGGAAACGCTGCCTGAACTGATAAAAATACTGCAAAACAGGGGTGATGTTCTATCTGCCAGGGGAATTGCATTTAAAGATAAGCACAGGATCGTTTTTACGGAAAAAAGAGAGCCCATTGCGCTGGACAGCTACCCGCCGTTTTGCAGCAACGGCATCCGAAGCGCCATAGAGATAACACGCGGGTGCCCGTTTTCCTGTGCCTATTGTCAGACCCCACAGCTTTTTGGTCACATAGTAAGGCACCGCAGCATAGATGAGATAGTGCGATACTCAAAATATCTAAAAGATGTCAGGTTCACTTCCCCTAACGCCTTTGCTTACGGCTCGGACGGTACCAGTCCGCGAATTGAAAAAATAGAGGCACTGCTAAAAAACCTCCCGCGAAAGAACATATTTTTCGGAACATTCCCCTCTGAAGTCAGACCGGAATTCATAAACGACAGGATACTCGAGCTCGTATCAGATCATTGCGCAAACATCACACTTAGCATGGGCGGCCAGTCCGGAAGCCAGAGGGTCCTTGATATGATACAAAGGGGACATACTGTTGATGATATCATTGCCGGGGTTGAAAAATGCCTTCAGCACGGCTTCACCCCTGTTGTGGATTTCATCTTCGGGCTCCCTGGCGAAACAGAAGACGACCAGCTTCAAACACTGCGGCTCATACAATGGCTCACCGGAAAAGGAGGAAAGGTTCATTCGCATTATTTCATGACTCTGCCAGGCACAGGATTTGAAAAATCCACTCCAGCCCCATTATCTGCACAGGTAGAAAAGACAATGGGGAAACTTGCCCTTCTCGGAAAAACCACTGGCGTATGGTCTAAAGCTTGATATCCTTGCTCTCAACAAGCAGCCTGAACTCATCAAGGCTCAGGCGCCCTTTCTTGCTCAATTTCTCCTTTGCCTGTTCCCGCTTTCCTTCGTTCTTCTGCTCGTCTTTTGCAAGCTGGTATCCTTTCATCTGCTCAATATAGACTCCCAGCTCATCCCTGAGTTTTGGAATTTCAGCTTTAAGAGCACCAATTTTTTTCCTGAGGGGGGATATGTTCTTGAATTTTTCAGACAACTGGGCATGGTAAGAATCCGCTTCTTTGCGCAGAGTATCGACCTCATCATATATCTTGATCATTTCCTCATGGTACTTCTGCGACTCCTGCGCAAGCACCTGTATCTGCGCATGCATGGAATCCATATCAGTGTATATAACTTTTGCTTTGTCATACTCCACAGAAATCTCGCTGTGTACTTCATTGGCCTTTTTCGTGGCTTCAAGCCTCTGGCCGAGTTCCAGCAGGCGGTTAAATACATTTATCTCATGCTCAAGCGGGATATCGACGGTCAAAAAGATGTTAAGTTCATCGCTGTAAGCCTTCTCAAGCGTCTCAAACCTTCCACGCGCTGTGGTATTCAGGTCATCGCGCGTTTTCTTGAGTTCACCGATCTTCTCACTGAACTCCCTGCCTTTACCCCTGAGATTGTCCCTCATTGCTTTTAATTCAGCGATACTGGCGTTTGTTCCATCACGCTTTTTCCTCAATTCAGCAGCTTTCGGTGATAGCTCTTTAACACGCGCGTTAAGGCCGTCACGCTTTGCTTTTAGATCCTGCCCACCTTCATTGTGCAAAGAGATATCCCTGAAGATCGTTTTAAGTTCCCTCTCACTCTGTTCAAGCCTTTGCCTCAGGAGATTTATCTTATCTTTCAATTCACGCTCTGAAAGCTTAGGTAAGATTGGAATATCGGTGGATAAATCAGACATCTGATCATTCATAGTATTATCCTCAGTCATGATGTTACTCCACCTTTTTGTTTTTCCCAGTGAGCAAGGGCATTATTATGGCTTTCTATCCTGTGCTTCAGCCAGTTATAGCGCCCCTCGATATCGCCTTTTTGTTGTTCAACATCCTTTGAAGACTCTGATTGCTGTTTGGGTTTATCCTGAAGCGAAAGCAGTTCCCTGTGGGAAGTGTTCGCTTCATTTAACTTATCGATGATCCCGTCAAACGCAATCATTATTCCGGCTTTCTTTCCAGCGGATGCAAGCTCGTAAAGAATATTTTTTATTTCCGTTATGCTCTTTTCCTCATCTTCAATATGCTTTGAGTTCTGTAGCTTTTTCTCAAGCTCTTCTATCCTGCTGCCAAGCCGCTGCAAATCATTCAGGTTCACTGTACCAACCTTACGCATATTTTCAAAAAAAGGATTAAGGGTCTCCTCTCTTAGTTTTCTTGCCTGGTAGAAAAGCAGATGATATTTTTCAGCAAGAACTTCGATCCTGGTTCCAGTAAACTCGATTTCTTTCTTAACTGAATCAGACTGCTGCTTGAGCGTGTTAAATTTGCTTTCGAGTTCTGTAAATTCACTGCCATAGGTATCAAGAAGCTTTTTATGTTTATCAATGACCTGTTCGATCAATTTGCTGCTGTCTATTATTTCAATCATATTCGTATCATCTGCGCATGAGGGATCCCCTCGATAAATATTACTGTATCAGGTTCGATACAACCACACTCAACCGCGCAGGCAATAGCTTTTTCGCCTGCGATATTAGCGATCGTGGCGCATGAAAGGACTTCTTTAACTTCACTTTCAGACACATCTGAGCCTTTATAGAAGCTTGGTTCCAGCTTGAGCGTAAATTCTCCTTCATGGAATTTCTTCCCGAGGATCTCTTTATCGCATACCGCAACAATAAGATGCCTTTCCGTTTCGTATTTTTTCATGTACATATTAAACGACCCTGAACCTTTCGTTGCTTGCTTCAAGTATCTCGCCGGCTGTCTTTAACCTCTGTATCATATCTTCAACTGTATCTTTTTTGATGCCTGATTCCTCGGCCCTGGATATAATATCTTCTAAAGGAACCGCGCTATTATACTCGTCCTGGAGACCCCTTATTATATCCTTCAATATCCTTATCCTATCCCGCTGGCTTTTTCCCATGCCCACATTGATGATATCCGAATCAAGCCTGCCTGTCTCTGGATCGGTCATTACCTGTTTCAAGCTTGCCATAACTATCCTTATTACGCGGTCTGTATCATCCCTTGTGATAACACTGCTAAGACGAACACGTGCGCTTGCTTCAGCAAGCCGGATAAGCGCTTCAAGCTGCCGCGCTGTCACAGGGACGGGAGAATCAGGGGCTTCCCCCTGCTTTCGAAGACCCAGATAAAAATCGATCAAATGCTTCCTCGCCTCATCCTGTATGATGGGGAAGATATTCCTTTTGGTGTATGCTATGTATTTCCTTAGCATATCAGCCGTGATAACTGGCTGGATGACCTCCATTGCTTTTGTAATATCATCCATGGCAATGCCGGAGTTGATTATGTTCAATCTTCTCATCGCAAGTTCGCCTGCAAAATGCGCCTTGAGTATGTGCTCGGCTATCTTTGTGTCCCTGTCCTCCGAGGGTTCGTCCGTGAGAATGAAGATCAGGTCAAAACGCGATAGAAGCGACGGGGGCATATTGATCTGCTTTGCGATCGGCTCGTACCTGTCAAACCTTCCGAACTTGGGATTTGCCGCACCAAGAAGCGCGCAGCGCGATTTTAGCGTTGCCATGATGCCTGCTTTTGCGATGCTGATAGTCTGCTGTTCCATTGCCTCATGCATGGAACTCCTGTCATCAGGCTCCATCTTATCAAGTTCGTCAATGCATGCCAGACCCATGTCAGCAAGTACAAGAGCGCCAGCTTCAAGCGTCCATCTTCCATCGCCGAAATCATCCTTTACAGCAGTGGCTGTAAGACCTGCTGATGTAGAGCTTTTTCCGCTAGTGTATATTCCGCGGGGTGCAAGCCGAACTGCGTAGCGCAGCAGCTGGGATTTTGCAACACCAGGGTCGCCCACGAGAAGTATGTGCACGTCGCCCCGTATCCGCGTCCCGTCCGGCAGGGATTTAGCGATGCCTGAAAAGAGCTGCAGCGCCATGGCTTCCTTGACTTCATCATAGCCGTAGATAGATGGGGCTATAGAGCGGATAACTTTCTTATAAACCTCGGGGTCTGTACCTAATTTAATTATCTCTTCTATTTCTTCTTTTGATATTTCGATATCCTCGAATTCCTTGTCCTCTATTTCGATGGATACACAGTCAAGCACAAGGTCGAAAAATGTGCTCTTCCCCTGCTGTGTAGTTCTCTGGAAGGAACGCAGGATACCTGAGATGACAACCCTGTCCCCCGGGGAAACTTCCCCGGTGAGGTCTTCGTTAACGTCAACATCCAGCGTCTGCGGCTGCTCTCCGCCCCTGAGGTCATCGGGCGATTCCTGCACACGCAATTTTTGCGCATCGATGAATTCTGACTCCTCGTGAACTATCTTAAAAGGCCCTTTTCGCCCGCACACATCGTTCTCACACTCAAAAGGTTCGACGAACTTGCCTTCTCTCTGGGGCATCATGGTCACATGGTCGCATCTCTGGCATTTGAATGCCGCGATTATTATCTTCGGCCTGACCTCGGTGGCTTTCCTGATGAGCCCGGTAACTGATATGAATTTGTTTATATTTGCGCTTCGAAGCTCTCGTATCTGGATGCGCTCGGGCAGGCCTTTTATCCTTACATGGGCTTTTTCGAAATCCACCTCTACTGGCAGGTCAATAGAACTGATGGCCTCGTTGGCATGTTTCAGTACGGCATCGGGGTGCTCGATAAGCTCCCGCGCAAGCTCCATATCAAAGCTCTCGATATCTGAGAAACGAACCTCAAGGCTTCGCTTTTCGGGGTAGTTTTCGGCAAGAACATTGATTTCGTCTTTGTAATAACGTTTGAAAAATTCTTCCCACAGCTGATGCGATGATTGTGCCATTTTTTACTACTAAAGACTGAAAGGTACATCAAGGTTTCGAGCCGTGATATTTTCTGTGCAGAAAAAACATTACAGCAACCCCTTTATTTCGTTTGGAAAAAATAAATGATAATGCTAATAACTATGATGAACATGTGCATAATCTAACCGCCGCTGCTATCTGATTTTAATAATCTATCCAGCGCTTAATACCGAAATCATACTTCATGATTCATTCAGACACAGCAGAATGATACCCCAACCCCAACTTCCACTGGAAACCGGTTTTTAGAAAGAAAAGTATAATAGTGGACAGGTAGGGATTATGGTGGTTTGAAAAAAAAGTATATTCCTGCCCACTAATGTTCGTATATAGACGAACTAATATATATAGCTATTGTTTTCAAGAGATAATCCTCATGCTTGAAACGGCGAGCGATATCGCAAACTCTTCCTGAATTATTGACAAGTATCCTCAGTAAATAGTGCGGCTGCCGGGAATCGAACCCGGGTTAGAGGCTGTTTCCCTCCTTTTATCAAGCTTTTTCTTGCAAAAGGTTGTTGGGAAGCCCCTGTCATACCGCTGGACCACAGCCGCACGTTGGTTTGTTCATTTATGTTTATTTATCTTTAGTCCGATCGAGCCGGAGGCGAGATGGACACGCCCTCCAGAGGCGGAACTCTGGCCGTTCTGGACCACAACCGCACGTTGATATGTATATTTGCTACTTTTTTGCTGTAATACTGGGTCAAGGAATATATCATTTATGGTTTAAGCTTATGCTTATCAATGCTGCCAGAGTTCGTATGTTTTCGTATCATTCCGCTGTTAATGCCTGCTTTAGAACAGTAATATCTCCACTGCCAGCACGATGCTTGATACAAGTATCGCAACAGGCGTCACGATCAGCCCGATCTTCAGGAAATCAGTCAGAGTCGTGCTCCATCCGTATCTCTTTGCGCTCTCAAGCCACAGGATGCCGGCAAGCGCGCCGAATGTAGTGAAATTGGCCCCCAGGTTGGAGCCTATTACAAGTGAATATGCCATCGCTGTATTCATATCAGGGGTCATACCAGGATGCTGGAGAATAGATAGCATCATGGCTGTCATGGGTATGTTATTGACGAGATTGCACATGAAAGCGGATATAAGAGAAACCAGAACGGTGGCTGCCAGGACATTATCACCTAAATTTGCGAACAAAATCTCACCCGCGTATTTAGCAAACCCGCTCACCTCAAGACCTTTTACAACGATGAAAAGCCCGATAACGAACATTACCACGTTCCATGAGACCCTTTTTAACCTTTGAACAGGCCTGCCCTCGAAGATCATCAGGACAACTGCGCCAGCAAGTGTGACTGCTGATATCGGTATGTCATAATAATTCGCAACCCCGCCAAGCACAATAACCGCAGCAAGCACACCGACGCCAAGAGCGACAAGCTGTTTATTCCTTATCTGGACCCTTCCATTTTCCCGTTCATCAAAACTCACGGGTATATGCTTCCTGAAAATGCGTTTCAACAAATAATAGTTCACAAGACCTGCCCCAATTGTGGGAAGAAGCATGTATCCAGTGAATCCAAAGTAATCAAGCCTGAAGCTGTCGCCAATGAGGATATTAGTAAGATTTCCGATATAAAGCGGCATTGAGAATGTATTTGCAGCAAAAAATGAGACGTACATAAAGGGTTTGGGGTCGATCCTGGCGTTCCTGCAAAAGATGAGTATTATGGGGGTTGTAGTAAGAATTACAACATCATTCCCTGCGAACAACGATATGAACGAGACTACAAGGAATGTATATAAAAAAAGCCGTTCACCACTGTTTTTTGAAGCGTGGATCGCCCTGTATGCGCAGTATTCGAAGAACCCGTGATCATCAAGAAGAGTCGAGATGATCATCAATGTGGCAAGAATGATGACCACATTCCAGGTGGTCACAAGCGGCACCGGCGTCTGGGGGGTCGAAATCCCCATCGCTTCGAGTACCTGGTAAGGTGAAAGCAGCAGGAATGCAGTTAGCGACGCGCCGATCATGGCAGCATGAGCTTCGTTGAGCCTTTTCGGCTTCATGACTATCAGTACATAAGTAAATACAAAAACAGCAATTGCCAGGATCTGGCTGAGTTGCATGGATGCCTATAAGCGCTCTTCTGTGAAGTCTTTGCATCCTAGATTGGTCTCATACACGTTTTTCTTTATGAGTGTGCAGGACCCATCGTACATCTCTCTATTGCTTCCTTTTACTTTTGTTGTGAAGTATCTGCAATCGACACAATACTTCAAGATTCATCCTCCAAAAAAATTTTTGTTGACATATTAGTTTTTAATAGTTTCTATAAGCCGTAATAGATATAATATGATCATTTTAAAACAGGTTCCACAATAAGGCTTTCATTAAAACCTGATATAAACAAACTCATTAATAAAGTTTACTAATCATAAACCCAGTGTGTTCACTATCTTGTTATGTAAATCCTTATTTTTCGTCCCTATTATCGACATTCCCGTAGTCTTCACATCATCATCAATTATCCGGACTCCCCTCAGGTCTGATAGCTGTCCTCCTGCTTCCTTCAATATAAGGGCAGAAGCCATGATGTCGTAGCCGCTTACAAGCCCGCGCGTGTCGATAATTCCGTCCAGCGTGCCGTCTGCGACATAGCACATATCAAGGGCGATACTGCCAAGAGCCCGGACTATGATGGTTTTTTCAAGTTCAATAAGACCGGCAGGAACTTGTGGAACACCATATGAATAAACTGAGACGACCGGTTTTGGACGCGCGCCGCGTTTCCTGCCGGTTATCTGTTTTCCATTCAGGAGCGCGCCTTTTCCTCTTTCTGCACAATAGGTATTATTAGAAATATCACATATCACTGCCATAGTGATATCCCCGAACGACGCGATGTCGGTTTTTTCAGTATAAGCAAGGGACGTGCAGAAGAACGGGATTCCGCACGCTGCGTTCGTAGAACCGTCAATAGGGTCAAAAACAAGCATGAACTCAGGATGCTTTCCAACTATGCGGTCGCCGAGTTCTTCTGAAATTATCCTTGCAGAAAGTCCGCGCTTTGTAAGTGCATCGTCAAGCGCATGCTCAGCTGCCATATCCATCTTCCGGGTGATATCTTTGGGGCGCTGCACAAGCATTTCAGCGTAATCTGCATTATCATGCATGAAGGAGCGGATCATATCCCTGACCTCTGCTCCGATCTCCACAAGGGTTTCAATTTTCATTATTTTCTCCAAAAAGAGTTCTTATCGCATCAGCCGCTTTTTGTGCACTCTCATAAGAGTTCAAAATATCGCTGTCTATCACTATCTCGGGGTTGAGCGGCTCCTCATATGGAACATTGACGCCCGGCACATTAGCGCCAGCACCCGTTGATCTCTTGTAAATGCCCTTCGGCGAAAATGCAGCCTTCCTGTGAGCTTCGCGTTCCATGCACACCTCAAGCGGGCATCTGATATACGCTTCGGCAAAGCATGGGATGATTTTTCGCGCCGCTTCGCGGTATCTTTTCCTATTCGCGGTCGCATCAATAAAAACATTGACTCCGCATTCAGTCAAAAGTTTTGCCATATAGGCAAGCGAAGCATACACGATATCCCTCTCCTCATCAGTATATCTGGGGTTTGGGGTAAGTACTCTCCGTATCTCGTCAAGCTGGAGTATCTTTACATCTATACCCTCTTTTTTAAGCTGAGCCGCCGCTCGAGATGCAATTGCTGTTTTTCCGCTTCCCGGAAGACCTGTGAACCAGACTGCGAAAGCCATTTCACCCCTACAGGTATGAATTAACGTCCTGGTAGTCGAACACATCACTGTCAAGGATATTATTGATAAAATTAAAAAGCTTCGTCCTGACGCCAGGATCAAGGTTCGGATACCATATCGGGCTTGCTACCACAAGGCTCCTGAACACATAGAACGGTTGTATTACTTCCAGAAGTTCCCTGTCGCCAGTCCTTTCAAGGTAGTTATCAAGGAAGAGTTCGTACATCTCCTGGAATGGTCCCTTAAGCTCCCCATATTTCTGCAATGAGTAGAACAGGTAATTCATCGTTATGGAAGAAACGTCATCTGCTGCCTCGCCCCATTCGCCCCGGCTTCGGTCAAGCACCGTGAAATCCGCACCCTCACGGAACATGATGTTCCAGGGATGGAAATCGCCGTGGGTCATGCACAGTCTGTGAGTGCGTCCTTTTATCTTATATCGCCAGTCCACACATTTTTTCTCTATCTCGCAAAGGTCGCCCCAGCTTACGAAATCAAGATCATCAGGGTAGCTGTCGGTCAATCCCATGATGCATTCCCCATGCCCCACGATATCCCTGAGCTTTCGAAGGTACAGTTCACTATCATCATGCCTGTTGGCATGTATCTCTGCAAGATAAGTTGAAAGCGCTTCTGTGCGCTCGATATCAAGGGACGTGAGTTTACCATCCTTTTTAATCCTCTCAAGATCCAGGAAGTACTCCTTTCCCTCGATCTTTTCCATTAAAATAAAATATTCGTCAGCCTTTCCTGCTGAAAAAAGCTCGCCTTTCTGAGTAAAATACCCGACGTCAAGCGACTTCACATGTCCGGGCAGGTTATTGAACACCGAATTCTGCCATATGAGTATCTGCGCCCTGTCAGAGAAATGGTCGTGTCCGAAGCCTTTCTGCACTCGCATTGATGAGAGCACGACGGATAGTTTTTTCCCGCCTGCCTCAAAATCAATCAGGTAGGGCTTGCCGTATCCGAATCCCTTGATGCCTTCCTCTACCTCGACAGGCATACCTCCAAGTTCGCTGATGCCCGTTACTTTTGACTTTCCGTACAACCCTGTTAAATAACTTTCAACTGACTTGACTTGAAGCTGCATTATGTTCCCATTTCCCAGGAATTCAGGTACTTCTCCTGCTCTTTTGTAAGCGTCTCTATCTCTATGCCCATGGATTCAAGTTTGAGTCTGGCTACCCTGTTGTCGATATCAGCCGGAACCCTGTAAACCTGGTTCTCAAGCGTTTTTCCATTTTCTGCTATGTACTTTACAGCAAGAGCCTGGTTTGCAAAGCTCATGTCCATGACCTCTGGCGGGTGGCCAAAGGCGCTGGCAAGGTTAACGAGCCTGCCTTCAGCAAGCAGATAAATTCTGCGCCCGTCTTTCATGACGTACTCCTGCACGTCATTCTTTATCTGGCTGACCTTTGTTGACATTTTAGTAAGTGAGGCGATATCTATCTCTACGTTGAAGTGCCCGGAATTGCATACTATTGCCTGGTCTTTCATTACCTTGAAATGTTCTTCGCGGATCACAGAAATGTCGCCTGTCACTGTAATGAACAGGTCGCCCACCTTTGCAGCTTCTCTCATTGGCATTACCCTGAAACCGTCCATGACAGCTTCAAGTGCTTTTCGCGGCTCGACCTCAACAACAACAACGTTGCCGCCAAGCCCGCGCGCCCGTGATGCCACGCCGCGCCCGCACCAGCCGTAACCTGCAACGACGACTGTCTTTCCTGCGAACAGGACGTTCGTGGCGTTCAATATGCCGTGCAAGGTGCTCTGCCCTGTTCCGTAGCGGTTATCGAACATCATCTTTGTTTCTGCATCGTTCACTGCAACCACAGGATACTTAAGAGCGCCTTCTGCTGCCATTGCACGAAGCCTTATTACGCCCGTTGTGGTCTCCTCGCACCCTCCCATGATATCTTTCATGAGTTCCTTGTGTTTTGAGTGGACAAGCGCTATTGTGTCTGCGCCGTCATCAAGGGTGATATGCGGTTTTATCTTGAGCGCTTCTTCAAGGCATTCGTAGTACTGCTTCTCGTTCTCGCCTTTTATGGCATATGTTTTGATCCCTTCTGAAGCAAGCGCGGCAGCCACATCGTCCTGTGTGCTCAAGGGGTTGGAGGCTGCGAGGGCGATATTCGCGCCTCCCGCTTTCAGTGTGTAGATAAGATTGGCAGTTTCGACCGTGACATGAAGACATGCCACAACATTGATGCCCTTCAGGGGTTTTTCCTTCTCGAATTGCTCTTTTATTTTCTGGAGGACGGGCATGTGCCTGCGCGCCCATTCGATACGCTGTTTTCCTTCCTCTGCGAGGTTTATGTCTTTTATAATATGATCTTTCATTGTGATCCCTGTCTCTAAAACAGATGTGAAATGCTTTATATGGTTATTAAATGTGTTGGTTTTGGAGGCGACTGGGCAGAGCGGCAGAAAAAAAGTAAAGAAATAGCAAGAAAACTCAAAGCAGATGACATTGAAATGAAAACCGAAAGGTTGAAGTTCACACAAAAAAAGGTAATGTCAGATTGTGTAAAAACTATTTTTTTATAATGTCCAGCCTACCCAATAAAACCCGATTTCTTATCTGATAACCTCAGTTCCAAAGGAAATAATCGTTATGTATCGAAGCATTTATATGCTATGCATACATATATCACATAAAAAGTCTAATTACTCAGTGTTAAAAATAGGAGCAATAACAATGGATCATGTTCAAGG
>Ga0180732_1001500_pt1 | contig 14309 bp, 15 predicted proteins | sample KR11_01MetaG_FD_148674 | JGI IMG/M metagenome (GOLD analysis project Ga0180732, IMG submission 148674) | Groundwater microbial communities from the Olkiluoto Island deep subsurface site, Finland - KR11_0.1 MetaG | ecosystem: Environmental > Aquatic > Deep subsurface > Groundwater | place...
GACTCAGGCAGTAGACCAGTATACAAAGCTGGCCGGGCTATTACCGGATGATGTGGCATTGCGTTTGTGCTTTGGTGGGTTGTTGCCGGACATCGATTCTATTGTCGAACAAATGCAGGAAGAAAAAAACGGCAAAGAAGAAATACCAGAAAATGGGGATGAGGAATTGGATGCCTGATTTGGATGTGCTTCAGAAAAAAATTGAAGCCTTTCAGCGGCAGGTTTTCAAAACCACGGGAGCCAGGAATAGGGCCATTGAAAGAGTATTAATGCAATCATATCGGGAAGCATTGGCCGCGGCTATGAAAGAAATGCAAAAACTGTACGAGAAAGCCGGGGCAACAAAAGTTGTTGACGGAATATCAATAACCAAAGCGGATGCGGCACGGCGCGGGATGCTGGATAAACGGATAGCGAATATAAAATCCGAGATGAAGGCATTGGAGAAAAAAGGGATAAAACTTACCGCGGCTGCAAGCCAACAAAATTTCCAGAACGCATATTACGGCGCACAGTGGGCGACAAGTAAGGGGCTAGGTTTTAAGGTCGGCTTTGATTTGTTGCCAGTGGATGCCATTCGAGCGGCTGTCTATTCGGATTCATCCGGGCTGACTTTCATAAAAACTTTTATCAAGAACACCTTGGCGAATCAGGCAAAAACACAGGCGACAATTGTACGAGGGATCACGCAAGGTTGGTCTTTCCCGAAAATGGCGAAAGAAGTAAAAGACCGATTTACAAACTCCATGAGCGATTCCTTGCGGGTTATGCGGACAGAGGTTACTCGGTGTTATACGCAAGGCCAACTGGAAGCACATCGGCAGGCATTGGCGCTGGGGATTATTGTAAAAAAGAAATGGGTTGTAACAAAAGATGATCGGCTTCGGGATGCTCACGAGCCACTCGATGGAGTTTTTGAAGACGAAAATGGCCTTTTTTGGATTGAAGGGTTTTCGGCGGAAGGCCCCGGCTTATTCGGTGTACCTAAACTAGATATCAACGAACGGTGCACAATCGAGGATGTGTTGCAGGAACTGCCAAGCGATATTGAAGATAATATTGGCACACAGCCAATCGCTGGGTTTACAGAGTGGGCAAAAGACCATGGATGGGTTGACGGAACTGGATGGCCAAAAATAGAATCGACAGCGAATCAAATAGACAAAGCATCCAGGGGGTAATAAGGTGGTACATAAAAAACGGGAAAAGTTTGCCAGGTATGAGATAAAAACAAATACTAATAGTAAATGGTTTGAATTGTTTATTTTTGATAATGCTAAGGAACTTGAAAAATATTTAGATAAAATTCAGCCAGGGCTGTGTCATAATTGTCTCGGGCAAGTGACTCCAACGCCTTATATCAGTAGAGAGGATGGAGAATACTATTGTTCAAAATTTGCAACTATGTTTTTAAGTGAAGGGAATTTAGGCGTCGGTATAATCGCCCATGAATGTTTGCATCTTGCGCTGGCATACGAACGGTATGTTTTGGGTTTTCGAGGGGATTATGGGAACGATTGCAATGATGACGAGGAACGGTTAGCATATAAACTAACTGAATTTGTGAGGATGGTTTACGAAATAATTTATGCGCATGGACATGCAAAGGAACGCTGAAATAATTTATAAAGCTTGACAGCTATTTTATATGCCAATATACTCTATGTTAGTCTACGCTAACACAAGACTGTTACGGTAAAAACGGAACAGGATTATCACCCCTTTTATTTTGGAGGACTCTTCAATGACGCTCAAAGACGTTGTAATTTTATTGCCAGAGGATAAGCGGACGGAAGCGGAAAAGACGATTTCGGACGCAATCGCAACGGCGAACCCGACGCAGGGAATTATAACAAAAGAACAGGCTTTCGAATTTATTCAAAAAACCGGTGTTTTTCGGTCGGCCCTTGATGCAGAGGTGGCGCGGGCAGTTACCGCGCATGACCAAAAGTTTCAAGGCGAAAAATTGCCAGGGATAATTGAGGAAGAATTACGGAAGCGGAATCCTCCAAAAGATCCAAGAGATGTAGAAATACAAAAGCTTACAGAACGGATAAACGCCCAGGAACGAGCGACGCTGACAGAAAAGCAGAAAACTCTAGCGCTAAGGGTGGCATCCGAAAAAGGGATTCCGGTTGATTTTGTGGAACGCTTTATTGGCGAAAACGACGAAGCCACAACTACGCAGATCGGAAGATTCGCGGACGTGATTGTAAAATGGCGGGACGATTCAACAACGAAAATTCTGCAAGAAAAACTTGGAAGCAATGCGCTACCAAAAGGTGGCAATACACAATTGCCTCAGGATCTTAAAGCTCAATACGAACTTGCCGAAAAAGCTGGAAATGCTGACTTGGCCTTGGCCATAAAAGAGCAGATGCTATCTGAGGCAAGATAATTTTAGGAGGTAGCTATGGCTACTACAGACAGTGATACCGTAAATTACCGTGGAGTACTTTATCTCTACGGCAAACATAAGGCACCTTTTCTTTCCGCGATTTCGGGAAGGACCAGGCGCGTGAATTCTTGGACTTTTGCATGTGCAAGTCCTTGGACAATTTCGGCAGCATCGCAAGACACCCAGTCCGAAGATACCGCTGCGGCTGCCGGAACACCGACCGATGTGGCGACCGGCCAGGATTACAACATCTGCCAGATCATGAAGTACGATGTAAAGACTACCTACAAAAAACAGTCCGTTTACGATCAGGCTTCCGGGCTCAACAATGGCGAGCCTATCCAGGTGCTTGACGCGCTTGGCTTCCAGAAAAAAGCCGGACTTTTGCAGATGGCATCGAACATGGAATATTCGGTGCTGCAAGGATCGTACACCGGAGAAGGAACATCGGCGACGAACACCAAAACCCGTGGACTGAAAAACGCGATTACCACGAATACGGTTGCGGCTGGTGGATTAAAACTCTCCAAAGATATGATAGAAGAGCTTGTCCGCGAGATGATTGATTCTGGCGCGCCTTTCGATAATATCGTAATGGTCGCGAATGCATTCCAGATGCAGATGTTGTCTGACATCTACGGCTATGCGCCTATGGATCGTAGTGTTGGCGGTGTGGCTATCGAGCAATTTCTTGTGCCGGGCGCTGGGGTGATTCGCGTACTTTTTTCTCCGCAGATGCCGACTGACGAAATTTATCTTGCGGAACAATCCGTTTGTGCGCCCGTCTTTGTCCCGGTTTCGTACGTGCCGGATGGAAATATAGAGCCGGTGGCGTCGAATGCTGAAGGTGTGGACGTACTTTATCAGGCTGTCGCCCCTTCCGCCGCCGCTCGTGGTGGGTTTCTTTATTCCCAATTTGGCCTGGATTATGGGCCGGAAGAGTATCACGGCTCGGTAGCTGGTTTGGCGACAAGCAAATAAGGGGGCGGTATGAAGTTTGAAAGATCAAGTGCGATATCGCGGGGATTGGGCGACGCCCTGGAAACAATCTCGGAAGTGGGTTCCCTGCCTTTGATTCGAGGAACATGGTTTTTTGTCGATCCAAAAACTGGATCGGATAATGCTGATGGCCGAACAGTTGATACGGCTGTGCAGACAATTCGCGCTGCTTATAACAAGTGTACAACCTCGATCGGAGATGGAATTGCATTACTTGCCTATCCCTCGACGACCACGGCTGATACTACTGCCTATCTGGGCGGATGTCTGACTTGGGCGAAGCACGGAATCACCGTCGTGGGCATTGCCTCTAAACAGGGGTTCAATTGCCGCGCTCGAATCGCTTCGAAAGACCGATCATATTCCGCAACGACACAATTTTCTTGGACGACTACGACTATTACAGATTCTCGGGCGGCTTTTTTGACCCAGGGATTCCAGGTCGGAGACGCGGTACTTGTTACGGCTGCGGCGGGAACGGCAATTACCTCGCTTAATATAATCAGTGCAGTGACAGCCAGTACACTGACCCTGACCGATGCAGTAACAGCAAACGCGACTCCGGGTGTATCTGTGATTTCGACGCACTGCAGGCCGCTGGTAAACGTGACCGGGAGAGGGAACCAGTTTATCAATGTCGGCTTTGTACAAAATGGAACTGTAGCAACGGATGATGGAGCGGTAAAGGTCAGCGCCGACGACAATTATTTTGAGAATTGTTTTATAAACGGCGCTACAAATGCAACTGCGGCGGCGGAAACTACGGCTTATGACCTAACGCTTAATGCTTCGGAATGCAGATTCAAGGGTTGCTACTTCGGGAGCAATTCCACAATTCGCGCTGCGGCAAATGCTCATATTGTGCTGGGTGTTTCAACTACACAGATCGGGCAAAACTTTTTTGAGGATTGCCAAGTAATTTCGTATTCCGCGACAGCGGGGCACATGGCGATCATGATTACAAACGCCGCGACTTTAGGCGGCTGGGTGCAGTTCAAAAATTGCTCCTTTGTGAATTGGGACTCGGGGGCGGCGACGGCTTTGACAGCCGCAATCGCGGGAGTAGATACCAATAACATGGGTATCCTGCTTCGCAAGTGCTCGATGGTCGGCTGGGCTGTATGGGTTGATACCGGGTGGGACAATGTCTATACGGATCTTCCCGCTTCGGCTAGCGCTGGCGGTGTTGCAGTGGTAACGGGTTAAAAAAATGAGCGTACCGAGAATAACGGAAATTCTGGAAGCGGAAATCCAGACAAGGTTTGATTCCGAGGATGCAGCTACGCGCCAAAAAGCGACCGCTGACTATTTGGCGTTTGCCACCCTACAGGAATTGAAGAAAATCAGGTTGATGCTTGAAGAGGAAACGGGAATAGAAATTGAACCGCGAGACCTCGCAGAGCATGAGGAGAATTTATGAGTTTGATGCAGATATTGGGAGCAGACGGAAACAACAAACCCGTCAAATCTGTTTTTGGCGATGCCTTGCCGGTAAGTCAGATAGGCGCAAAGTTTCTTGAATGGGCACGGAAGGGATATATTTACGTCGGGTCCGTCGGCACTGCCGCGGAATTGCCGAAGTATGACGACGTTACAAATATTCCCACGCTGTGGAACAAGGCTGATTCGGGGAAGATCGTAATTCCCCTACGTCTTAACGTTGGCTTCCTCACGGCGGCCACCGAGATTATCCACGGGCTGGCCCTGTCATACAAAGCTAATGCCGGCTCGATGCTTGCGACGGCTGCCCCGTTCAGTGCGTTTACGGAAGTGGCGGCTGTGTCAACCTTGCTTGGTAGCAATAAGGCCGCCGTTACAAAGTGGAGCCCCGCGACCAACATCCAGACCGCCGCTTCGGCATTTTTGATGATGTTGGATATGGGCTTGTGGACAGAAGGCACCGCCGATGGGACTGCGCCTTACAACAACATGCACTACGATTTTGATGGGTCGTTAATCATGTTGCCGGGCACGTCAATTTGTATCGGCGCGAATGTCGCCGGTTCGACAGCAGTCAACACGTCAATTGTATTTGCCGAGCTTCCTTACAACCCGGCTGACTTCGCGTAATTCTAATCGTGTGGAGGAATGTAAATGATATCTTACACTACTGCAAAAATATTACTACGGATTTCCTCCACCGATTATGATACGCTAATACCTTATCTTTTGCCGATTGTTTACAATGATATCATAACGCTTACAAACAACAAATTCTTAGCAGCCGAATACGAACTCACAGACGATGCCTTTTACTTCGACAACACCGCGGCGGTCAATAAAATATTTTTGGCAGCCGGTGGAATATCGGTAATAGGATTCCCTGTCGGTGGGAATTTGGTTGTTGCAGATTCCAGGCTCAACGACGGGGTCTATACGATTGCAGCCGTTGCCGATACCTATATCCAAGTAAGCGAAACACTCGCGGACGAAGTGCAAACTACCGAAGGGTATGAAGTAACGATAAGCCTTGCACGGTTCCCGAAACAGACTGATATGGTCGCGGCGCGAATGATCGGTTATTTAATCCAGCATTCCGCAAGTTCTGGATTAACAAATATGTCGCAAGGCGGATATTCGGAAACATTAGGAAGAATGGAGTATGGGTATCCTGCGGAAATTACCGATCAGTTACGGCAATACAAATGTATTTCAACCGGGCGCGGAACGATCCATTACCACGTAAACGAAAACCGGAAAGTATTTAGTGAAGTAATCTCCAATCAAGGGGATGAATAATGCTGCTCGATAAGCTTGTTGATTTGTATGTTCGCACAGTTTCGGTTAGCAACACAGGAGATAACACAGAATCCTGGGCTAAGTCAAAAAGTCTGTCGGCCAATATCCAGCCGTTGAATCTCAAGTCACATTCGCTTTCTGAAATGGGTCTTCTTGATACTTATTCAGGGGCTAAAGTTATGTATTGTAATCCTGACACTGCGATTGTAGAATCATGCAGGATTAAAGACGGATCGACATATTATGAGATGGGCAAACCATCGATATGGCAAAATCATTATGAAGTTTTGCTTGTCCCTGTGCAGGGGGTCGCTCATGGCGGCTGATATTAAAGCGCAAGTTGACGACATGCGTAAAAAATTCGCGGCTTATGCCCTTGGTACGAAACTGGCAATCGTTCGAGCGTTGACGGAAAGCGCTATTCTGCTTGAAGACGATATTAAGGAAAACTTTACGATGAATGTCGGTGGTGGTAAAACACACATTCCGTCAGAACCCGGGGAACCGCCAGCTGTTGATTCCGGACGTTTGCGGGGGTCCTTTTTTCATCGGATGACAAATACCGAAGGTTTTCCGGTTGCGGAAGTCGGAACGAATGTAGAATATGCGGCAGCATTAGAGTTCGGGACGAAATCGGGACGAATTAAACCTAGACCATATTTTATTCCGGCGATGGCTCGAAACGATAAAGAAATCAAGGACAAAATTGCACAATCGATTAAGGACGTACCAGTATGAGTACGGTGACCATGGGGCAGGTCGTTCGAAAAATCCAAGCCATTCTTGTTGCGGACAGTACTCTTCAAACGGCATTAGGCGGGGCTGGCAGAATAAGGCACGGATACCCGAATGAATTTATTGATTTACCAATAGTGACACACTTCATTTTGAACCAAGCGAATGATGAACATGGAGATAACTCGATCCTGTCCGACAAGATTGAGGTACAAATAGATTCCTGGACGGATGGAAGTACCGCGGTTGACATAGCCGACAATGTCGATACGGTAATGGTCTCGAAATTGTGGCGCCGATATTATGCGGCGGATGTTTTCGAGTCTGACTCGAAAATAAAACATTGGACGGCTCGTTATGAGCGATCCATGACAAGTTTGGATATCTAAGGAGTTTTTATGGCTACAGCAGTAAGACCTTTGATCGGTGCATCCGATCTGGTATACGCACTAATGAGCGAATCGTCGGACGTGGCGGGCGGTACGACCACGTATGGAACTATTTATACTTTGCCGAATTTGCGGCGTATTTCGATAAACCCAAACTCGGCGGCGGCTACACTTTTCGGCGATGACGGTCCGAGAATCTCGGCTGAAACAATTGGCGAGATAGATGTTGAATTTGAAATTGCCGATATCCTTCCTGCCGACGAAGCCAGGATTTTGGGAAATACTTATTCGACCGGCTCGATAGTTCGAGACCTGGCGGACGCGTCCCCATACATCGCTCTTGGATTTAAGTTGCTTCGTAGCGGATTAGATTCGGCAACGGCGGTTTATGATTATATCTGGTTGTACAAGGGCAAGATGATGAAGCCCGCTCAGGATAACCAAACGAAAGAAGACAAGATTAACTTCCAGTGTCCGAAATTGGTCGGAAAATTTGTTGCCAGGCAATCTGACAACCAATGGATGATAAAGTGTCGAACCGACGACGCCAACGCCGCGACTATTACGGCGGGATTCTTTTCGACGGTTGTATCACAGAGCACGGATGCTACCGCGCTTACTTGTACGCTGTCCGAGGGAACTGTTGGCAATGTTGGCAAAATCAAACTCGTATTCGCGAAGGGTTCCGGATCGTCTTTCAACATCGACGCTTCAACACTGACAATCGCGAACGTATCGACTTTTGAGGATACGCCCGAAAGTGTAAGAGCGGGAACGTTTACTACGCCGGAGGCCGGGGCGACTGTAACGGTTTATTTCACGCCGACGGTGGCGTATGGGGGTGCTGCGACGGTGGCGGTAATTGTAAATGCCGGAGTGAAGGACACGGCAGGAGTTGCTTGTACTCAAGTGGCGGACATTATCACGCTTGCCGCGTAAGTAAATTAATCAAGGCGGGTAAATAGCCCGCCTACTTGGAGGGGACGATGGAAGAGAGCAAGGCAAAAGATATTTATGTCAATTCGATTCCGATAATGTTGGATAAGGAACGGCATATTAAATACACCTTTGGCGCGTATGGCTGGCTTGCCCGAAAGCACGGAAGTGTAGTGGCGGCAACGAAACCGTTGTCGGATAGCGAAAATATGAAAATGCTTACAACGAAATCAATGGGAATTATTGCGGACTTGGTATATGCCGGTCTGTTGTGGGAGGATGAAAATCTTGATCGCGATTCAATCGACGACAAAGAGACGGGGAAAAACAAAGATCGACAGCGAATCACAGACCTTTTGGATTTTTCGGAATTGCCAAAAGTAATAGAAATTATTAGTCAGGCAATAAACAATTCGGTTCCACAAGGAGTATCGAGCGACCCTACGGCGACCCCGGCAGTCTGAAGGACTGGGACTGGGGTCATCTGTACATGATGGCGCGAACACGATTCGGGTATGGGCGCAAAGAGTTTGACGAGGAAAGCCCGAGGACATTGATAGCATTGATCGATTCGTGGGCAGAGTTGGAAAAAGTGAGGCGCGGGCCGCAAGAAAAAAGGGAACCAGCGGGCGTACCTGGATATAACGTTTTATAAGAAGGTTGATCATGGCTGATGTATTAAAAGAATTACTCGTAAAAATCAGCGCGGATTATACCGAACTCACAAAAGCGTTCGCAGCGATAGATACTAAAGCAACGCAATTATCCAAGACTCTTCAAAAAGCGGGGAAGAGTTTTACCGATGCCGGCAAGAAATTAACTATCGGATTAACAGTGCCGATAATTGCCGTTGGTACGGCTATGGTTAAATTCGCATCGGATACCGGCGAATCATTGAACGCTGCATCGGTAGTTTTTAAAGGTTCTACTAAAACTATCCAGGAATGGGGCCGGAATGCTGCGACACAAGCAGGACTGACCGCTGCTGAATTTTATCAAGCATCGGCTGTAATCGGTGCAGGCTTAATAAATGCCGGGGCATCAACAGAACAGGCAGCTACACAAACAATTGAATTAACAAAAAGAGCTGCTGATATGGCGTCTATTTTCAATACAAATGTTTCGGACGCACTCGGGGCACTGCAGGCAGGGCTTAGAGGAGAATCAGAACCGTTGCGGAGATTCGCCGTGTCCTTGAGCGAAGCCGAAGTGGCTGCCAAGGCAACGGCATTGGGATTGGTCGATGCTACCGGTACTGCTACCGCGTACGGGAAATCTCAAGCACGGTTGGCGATTATTATGGAACAATCATCAAGGTTCCAGGGCGATTTTGTAAAAACATCCGGGGAATTGGCTAATAAAACCAGAATAGTAACGGCTCAAGTTAAAGAACAGGCAGCGCAACTCGGCGAACAATTATTACCAGCAGTATTGAGTGTGGTATCTGCTATCAGTGGTGCTGTTAAATGGTTTGGCGAATTATCAACAGCAAACAAACAAACAATTTTAACTATCGCTGGCGTAGCAGCCGCGATTGGGCCATTGTCTTTTGGAATCGGGAAATTAATAACGACCGTTGGGAAAGCGACTGATTTTATTTCAAAATTATCGGCAACGACCGGGACTATTGGTATTGTTATTGTCGGAGTTGCCGCGTTGTGCGCTGGCTTGGCCATACTGGGGGCGGCGATTCGCGCAAAAGAAGTTGAACGGCTCAAGCAAGATTTTGGAGCACTGGCTTATGAAGTAGAAAAGGCTGGTGGGAATGTCAATGATTTTATTGATAAAGCTGGGAACATAGAATCAGCCCTCCGTGCGTTAGATACAAACTTCACGCAAATATTGGGGACGATGCAATACATTGAGACTGCGAAAACTCCGCAAGAAATGGAAAAAAGTTTTAAGCTTATGCAGCCGTTCGTTTCGCAGATTGCCGATGATTTTGGAGTATCGGCACTGGAAGCCGTTAATATCGGCTTGGCATCTTCGAAATTAACGCCGGAATTAAAAAAGCAGCTCGAAATATACCGCGCTCAATTAATAACCCGCCAAGAATTGGGTCGAGCGTATGCGACGCTTGCCGAAGCGACAAGAGCAGGGATGGAGCAAGAAAAAATATTCGAACTGAAACAAAAAGAATATGCAACACAAAGATTAAATCTGGCCAGCGCATTGGCTTCTAAAACACTGACGCAAAAAGAATATAATCAACAACTGTTGACGGTAGCACAATCTGAAGTTGCCTTTTATCAAGACAGAATAAAATTATCTGGCGGATTGACGACCGCCATGATGAACCAATATACCGCCGCCAAGAACAATGTGGCGAATCTTGGCGTACAACTAGATACCACTACGCAAATATTGGCGGTCGAAGAGAAAATCACAACTGAGAAGGGCAGCCAGACAATAGCATTGAAAAAAACCACAGGGGAATTTGGTGCCGCTCTTGGGAAGATGAATAAGCAATGGCAGGACGCGGCGGATGAAAGAACAAAACAAATAGAAGCAGAGACTAACGCATGGATAAATGGTCTCCAGAATGTTGCTTCGGCCGCCGCCAATCTATTCACCACAATTATTTCGGCAAACTTAGCAAAGGAAACAGCACAGATCGACGCACAATTAAAAAAGAAAATAACGGCGATTGATAAAGAAACAAAAGCGAAATTGAAGGCGGCGGGATTGCTTGAGGCATCGGAAGAAGAGAAACTATTAAAAGAAATCGAAATAGCCCAAGCCGCCGGAGATATGGAAACGGCTAGACTTAAACAGCAAGAATTGGATCGGTTGTTAATCTATCAACAGGCCGAAGAAGCGAAGACCGCCGCAACGCTGGAAGCTGAAAGAGAAAAGGCACATATAAAATATCAGGCGGATTTGGCCTCGTGGGGTGTAACACTTGCGATGGCGATTGCTAATGGAGCGGCCGCCGTTGTAACCGCATTTATGCAAGGTGGGGTTGTAGGGTGGATAACCGGACCCTTGGTCGCCGCCGCTGTTGGGTTACAAATATCCAACGTCGCCGCGGCTAAACCACAAGCCCCGGCATTTGCTTTCGGAACAACTAATGCACCGCCGGGATTCGCCCTCGTGGGCGAACAGGGCCCAGAATTGATGCGGATGAAAGGCGGCGAATCTATTTTCACTGCCAGTAATTCAAAAAACCTTTTGAACCAATTGGGTGAACGAGGCATAACGATAACCATTAATAGTCCCACGGCTGTAACGCCGATGGAAGCGTCACGGATATTGAAAAATACAATGAGACAGCTGGCTTTCCAAGGAGGAAGATAATGCGCGAATTAATTTACACGAACCCGAACGGAGTTTCCGTGACATTGGGTGGGGCACCTTCAAAATATTTTATCACATCAGTTGATGGGCTTGGATCTCCGGTGGTGTCGCTGCAAACACAAAAGGCACCGTATCAAGATGGTGTCACCTTGATAGACCAATTAAACGAACCCAGGACAATCACAGTCGAAGGCGCAATTACTGATTTGGACGAAGCGACACTCTCTACTTCCAGGCGTACTTTGATTTCGACACTCAATCCAAAACTTGGGGCTGGCACATTGTCGTATAAAAATGAAAACGGGAATATTTATTATATTACGGCACTTCCGATAGATTCGCCGATATTGCCGAACCGAAAGCGTCCCGGCGATATCATGCAGAAATTCATGGTACAATTTTATTGCGCTGATCCATATTGGAGAAAAACCACCGCAACAACTGGGACGTTGTACGGGCCTGTTTGTACTAAGGATGCTCATATCACCGTGGCAAGCAATGGTATTTCCGCTTTGCGAGGCGGGAAATCTTTTATCAGAATGGCTAACGACCATCTCGCTGTTTGTTACGTTAGAGATGCCGACAATTTTATTGCGCTTCGGATAAGCGAAGATGCCGGCGTGACGTGGGGAGCAGAAATAGCCATTTCGGCTGCTGATAATAAATACGCTTCGTTCTACCTTAATCCGGCAGTTCCAGCTTTTTTGGGTGTAGCCGCGATTCGAACGGCGGATTCTTATATCGTGAAATATGAATCTGCGGATTATGGCGCTACGTGGGGAGCCGCCGCTGAAGTTGTAGCCGCTGCATGTGATCGCCCGGTAGCAATAAAACAACTCGATGACAATTACCGGATTGTTTATATGAGAACGGTTGTTGCGGACATAAAATTATTTACCCGGCAAGGGACGGCATTGACCACTGCGGCACTTGGCGCGGAAGTAGCAATAGACGCCGATCCAATCGCGGCTATTGATGGCGGGATATCGTTTATGCAATTTGATACCGGGGAATTAATTGTGTGTGCTGGCGGGTCTGGATCGGCGCAATGTTGGCGTTCGAGCGCCGTTGATGTTTGGTCGAATCCGATTACGATTACCAGCGCCGCGATACACGACTGGCCGTTCTGTGTGCAAAAAATCGGCGATGATATGTTGATGGCGTTATTCCATAGCGACGATGCCGCCGTGACATACCCTGATGGAATCATATACGCAATTTTTAGCCTGGATCGTGGACTGACGTGGGGTTCTGGTTTTTCATCGACTTATTACAAAGCTTGCTATAATACGGACGCAAAATATTACGGAGAATTTATTATCGAACCATCGGGGGCTTGTTATTATATTTACGAAATCGCCAACGGCCAGATTGAAATGTACCGGCCCGACATCATAGCGAACAACGGCGATATCGACACGGGAATACAATTTACATTGACCGGGAAACAAGTAAATCCTTTATTGGTAAATCCGAGAACGGAAAAATTGATTGACCTTACCGAGACCCAGGCCACCGGAAACAATATTGCGATTGATACTTCGTTTGGGGTAAAGACAATTGATATCAACAAGGGAACTACTCCCGAAAATGGGATAGCGTTGATAACTGCCAATTCCAACTTTTACAATATGAAAATAGGGGATTCGGCTTTATGGTTTTTGTATGAAGACAATGCCCCTACTGACGCGCCGGTTGGAGCATATTCATTTACTGAAAAATACTTAGGGGTATGACATGCAAGAAATAAGGATTTACGATTTAACAACGAAGGCCAGGCTTGTTGATATTGACAATTACACAAGTTTAATGTTCGCGCGCTCGTGGAATGGCGTAGGAACATTCACCCTCGAAATAAATAAAAATGTTTTGTCCGCTACAAAATTGGCAGCCTTGGCCGTGGATAATATTTTAATGGTAGGGGACAGTTCTAAAAAAGTTGGGATAATTACTGAAGTAGAAAATCTTTTTGACCAGACCGGGCGGGATTCAGAAATAATTAACGTGCAGGGCATGGAACTGAAAGGGATACTGGAATGGAGATTCGTTGAACCGAATCCATTATTTGATCGTTATGTATTGAATGACAACGTCGAGACGGTAATGAAAACGCTTGTTACCGACCAGGTTGTAAATGCAATCAATGCAAAACGGAACATGCCGATCACGGTTGACGCGGACGGTAATGCAGGCGACCCTTATTTATTGTCCGTGGATCGATCCAGTATTGTGTCGAAGGAATTGGAGTCTGCGTCATTGGCAACTGGCGCAGGGTGGTACATTTATTTTACCGGATCGGCATATAAATTTCAGGTTGCTTTCGGAGTTGATCGGACAGCGGGACAATCGGTTAATGGCCGGGCTATTTTCTCTTCTGATTTTGAAACATTGAAACAAGGATCATACAAAAAATCGTACATAGATTACAAAACCTACCTAAGCATTGGTGGTACCGGTGTTGGGAAGAACAGGATATCCAGGAATATTTATTCCGGACTTGAGCCGGAGTCGTTCTCCCGGAAAGAGTGTTTTATTGACGCGAGAGAACTGGCAACGAATGCAGACCTTGATGCCAAGGGCGCGGCGGAACTTGAAAAGAAATCGGCATTGTATTATGTGGAGGGGCAGCCGATGCCAGTATCTCCGCTTGTTTACGGCACAGATTATGAGTTAGGTGATTTGGTAACAGTTAAAACCAATGAGGGGATCGAACTTGATACGCGAATCACAGAGGTACAAGAATCGTGGGCTGTAAACGCTTATGAAATCTCGCTTCAATACGATAAATCATATCCGGAGTTCAACAAACAAATGGC
>Ga0180732_1001501_pt1 | contig 14309 bp, 15 predicted proteins | sample KR11_01MetaG_FD_148674 | JGI IMG/M metagenome (GOLD analysis project Ga0180732, IMG submission 148674) | Groundwater microbial communities from the Olkiluoto Island deep subsurface site, Finland - KR11_0.1 MetaG | ecosystem: Environmental > Aquatic > Deep subsurface > Groundwater | place...
TCGAGAAGACTTTGTAGTCTCTTCTGTAGAAGAAGTGCAAAAGAGAGTGACAAACGCTGAACAAAATAACAACTTCACTTCACACGAAGAGTTTTGGTCTGACATAGAGAAAAAAGTTCAAGATTTATAACTTGAAAATCGTTTACGAAGAGAACTTTTCAAAATCTCTTTTAAACATACTTACTTTCATTTCAAAAGATAAAAAATCTGCTGCAACAACATTTAAAAATAATCTAAAAGAAAAAATAGGGCTCCTAGAATTTTCACCTTTTATGTGCGAAAAATCCAAATATATAGATAAACCAAACTATCGTGATTTAATCTTTAAAGGTTACACAACCATTTACAAAGTCGAAGAAAATACAATCAAAATTTTAGACATATTTAAATGGGAAAATAGACCTCAAGTTTAATATGAACCTCTAAAAATCCCTATAAACCCGCGGAATTCAATGTCAAAAGTCACTCTGGCTGAAAAACTATAAGCCAGAAGTGGCGTTTCAATTCACACCCCTATGAATGAATCTCCACTTTTAAAAATAATCTACTTTTTTTAGTTCTTTTTATAAGTTTATATTTTATAGGATATTATTTATTAAAAAAGTATGAAAAAAAGGAACAGATAAACTTATGCTGATAAAAATATTTTTAGGATTTTTACTAATCGCTTTAGCTGAAACACTTAACGGAATTTTTCGCGTAAGAGTTTTGCATAAAAAGCTAGGAGCAAAAAGAGCAAAGATATTTTCTTTTGTGCTAGGCAGCCTCATCATTTTCGCAATCAATATTATTTTAGTACCTTGGATAAATCCAAAAACCATAAGCGAAGCTTTTTTCATAGGATTTTTTTGGATGAGTTTGATGATAGCTTATGATTTGTATGTGGGAAGAGTTTTGTTTAAACTCTCTTGGGACAAAATCCTCGAAGATTTTAATATCTTCAACGGAAACCTTTTAGCTCTTGGGATGATGTTGATTTTGTTTTTACCTCTGTGTATTAAAATATTTACATAACCCATAAAAACTCTCAAAATCATCTCAAACTGTCATATTTTCAACTAAACTCTTTTTTACGTCAAGATAAATAAAAGTATCTAGGATTGGTTATGAGAGAGACATCAATGATAAACGAAGAGACTATAAAAAATAAAATCTACTCTATACGTGGTTTTCAAGTGATGCTTGATAAAGATTTAGCAGAGCTTTACATCAGCCACGAGATGGGGATAAAAAAGATGTTTGAGGGGGTTGCGGAAGTCTAAAAGTGAGTTCTAGAAGTGCCCTAAAGTTTGCTCTGTTGAAGTCTATTTGTTTACAGGGCACTTCTTTATAAATCAGACGATGTGCCCAATCTGCACACCCTATCGATCGAACGCTTTTACGGATATACTTTTCCCCGGTTTCTTTCTCTAATTCCTTTAGCGAAAAGTCATCTGTAAAATGCGAAGTTGTACGGAAAAATATCACATCGCCCGATCGGCACTCAAACGGAACATGGACAACAAGTTTATCGTTAGGTGTTTCAGTGTCTATCGGTATAGGGCTGGCCCTAAAATCAGTCCCAGAATACCCTTCCAGCATATATGAACCTTGCGACAGTTCCCACATCGCATACATATTATCCGTAATTTCAACGATATGCTCACCAAAAAGAGAGGTCAGTTCCTCATACCGCATTGGAAACGGGGGACGCTTGAATTCCGCAGGCGCTAAAAATATCGTCGCCCTGCTTCCACCCGTTGGAGAAAAAGCATGCTGAACAACGTATACCAGACAATTATCGGGATTTGACGGGGCAAACCGCAGGGCCTGTTGATGCTCACTACGAGATGCCAACGGTATATGTCTGAAATAAGCCTCTCCGGATTCTGTACAGTTCGATAGTGCAGCAATATCAACATTAGCAGTGCATCCACCAAAGAACATACCCACTAAAGCAGATGCAAGATAAAATATTTTTCGAAAAATCATTATATACCTCTATTTTCTCGTCATTGTCTGACAACTATATAAATATTTATTTATCCACCGGACAGTCTTTATAATCATGCGCTTTGCTATCTCCAACACCAACCGAACGGACACTGTTACGGATGTATTGTTTCCCTATTTCTTTGTCTAACTCTTTTAAAACCACATGATGTACATAGTCACGGTCACCCACACCAAAAAACTTCACATCGCCAGGCTTACACTCAAGTTGCACTTGTGCAATATAAGACTCCGTATTTCCCCCAGTCCAATTTAAAAAGCTAAGATATCCATAATATGTATCAAAATATGTTTCTAAAAGATAGCTACCCTGCTTGAGCTCCCACATCAAGTAAACATCATCTGTAATAGAGCCAACCTGATTACCTAAATGAAAAATTAAATCGGTTTCTAATATTGGAAATAAAGAATATTGGCTCTCTATTGACGCTAAAATCACCTTTGTATCGCGTACACTTTTCCCTGTCCAGAAATCACTCTCTCGAATGACATATACCACGCAATTTTCGGGATCTGACGGTGTAAATTTCAGCGCTTGTTGGTGCTCGCTTCCAGAGGCAATGGGTAAGTTCCCGTAGTAAGCTTCACCAGATTCGGAACAGTTTGATAGTGCTGCAATATTAGCAGTACATCCACTGACCATCAAAGCAATAAACCCAATAACAAGACTATATACTTTCATAAATAAACACCCAACTTTTGCATATAGATTTCAGTAAAAAAGCACTCCAAGAGCACCTACACGCACAATTTAATTACTAGCAGATTATAAAATATAGGAGCTGTAAGGTGGATTAATATTAAAAAAGCTGAATATTGACCAAAAATCACACCCCAAAGTTGTTTATAGACTAGACTTGCGTAAAAAAGCTTCCATATCTTTGCTGCTTAAAGGTTTTGAGTAGTAATAACCTTGAATGTTCGGACAACTGTTTTGAATTAAAAAATCTTTTTGTTCTTTCGTTTCAACGCCTTCAGCAATTATCTGAAGATGTAGACTCTCAGAGAGTGCTATGACAGCTTTTGTTATAGCGCTATCATCTTCATTTTCGGGTAATTCTCTAATGAATGATTGATCAATTTTTAGTTTTGAGATTGGAAACTTCTTGAGATAACTTAAAGATGAATATCCTGTTCCAAAATCATCTACAGCTATTTTAATCCCGAGTTTATGAAGAATATTTAACTTCACTATGTTCTCTTGAGGCTTTTTCATGATATTGCTTTCAGTTACTTCTATCTCTAAATATTCTGGATTACAATCAAATTTTTTCATTGTTTCCTTTAGCTTTTGTACAAAATGCTTATTTTCAAGTTGTTTTACTGAGACATTGAGTGCTAGAGTACCGGGGTTAAGATTATTATGGCGCCATAAACTAATCTGCTCCATTGCCATATGCATTACTTCATCATCAATGTTTATCACAAGTCCGGTCTCTTCGGCAATTTTTATAAATTTGTCCGGAGTAATAAGACCTAAAGTCGGGTGCATCCATCTTACAAGCGCCTCTACTCCCAGAAGTCTGTTTGTTGTTGCTTCTACCTGAGGCTGGTAGTAAACAACAAACTCTTTATTTTGTAATGCATTTCTAATACTTACTTCTAAATCAAATTTTTCAGTAACTTTTTTGCCAAGTTCTGAGGAATAAAATTTAAAGTTATTTCTTCCGTCTTCTTTTGCTTTATACATTGCAGAATCAGCATATCTTATAAGATCGGATGTATTCAAAGCGTCATCAGGGTAGATGCTGATTCCAATACTGCTAGAAATATATATAGTGTTATGTCTAATTTTCATTGGATTCTCAAGCTCAACCACAATTCTTTGAGCCAATTTTGATGCATCTTCAGGGTTAGATATGTTTTCCATAATAACGGTAAACTCGTCGCCGCCAAGTCTAAAAAGAGTGTCATTTGCTCTTAAAGTTTTTTTTATTCTTAGAGCAGATTCTTGAAGGACTCTGTCGCCGCAAGCATGACCAAGAGTATCATTGACTTCTTTAAATCTGTCAAGATCAATAAAAAGAAGTGCTATTTTTGTTTTGTCTCTTTGGGATTTTTTTACAGTGTGCAATAACTCCTCATTAAAAAAAAGTCTATTTGGAAGGTCTGTTAAAGTGTCAAAATGTGCCTGATAATTAAACTCATTTTTTTGCTTCTCTAAATCCCTTCTGGTTTGAACATGTTCTGTGATATCTCTATGTACCTGAATAATGCCATAACAATCATTCTCATCATCAAAAAGAGGAGAAGATATAGCCTCAATCTCTCTGGGAGAATCTAAATACATTACTCTACAGTACAGAGTTTTCGTGCTCTCTTTTGTACTAATAATTTTTTTTAAAGGGCAGTCTATAAAACTCAAAGGACATGGTGCATCCCTGTACTGAAGTACTTCATAACATTTTGGACTATTTTTGTCTTTTATGTGCTCTTCATGTATATAATCTTTAACCACTCTGTTCATCATATTAATAGAGTAATCTTTGTTTATCACAATGACAGGATCTTCAATACCGTTTACAATCGATTCTAAAAATCTTTGTTTCTCTTTTAAATCTTTCGTTCTCTCTTGAACCTTCAACTCAAGTGTTTCTTTAGACTCTTTTAACTTATCTACTACTTCATTATATTTTTTATCTATATTTTTATGCTGTTCAAATGTCTGCTTATAAAGACTTAGTTCTCGTTTTAGTTTTGAAATCTCTCTATCAGATTCAGTTGGCATGTAAATTCCTAATTATCATCGGCATAAATTATATCAAGTCCGCATCGTAAATTTTTAAGGTAGTTGATTGCATCTTTTACATTCATAGCATCTATAATAGAACCATGCTGAGGAAGTATTGCATCAATTTTTTCATGTTCTATTTTTTTTGCAAAACCACTGGTTGCAACGTTTGAGGGCATATAATCAATGTGAAAAAGATTCATATAAGGTATGTGCTCTTCAAAGTCATTTACAACAAGGTTCCAGTCAATATCAAGCGCTGCCCAGATATCTCCGGAAAAGAGCATATTCGATGTAACATCCAAAGTGGTAAACGCACCCGGAAAGTGTAAAAAAGGAGCTTCTATAAATTTTAATTCTCTGCCGCTTTTAAAGATAAAACTATTTGTATCGCCAATATTATAAAACTCGTAATCGCTTCTGCCATAGTAAGGGAGAAGAACATTGGTTCTGCTTGAAGTAATTATTTTTATGTTGGGGTTAATATCGAGCCAGTCAACCATAGAAGCACACACATCCGGGTCTTGATGGCATAGTATGAGAGCAGATATTTTACTTGGCTCTACTATATGAGAGACTCTTTTTTTGAGTTCTTGATGGTATATTCTGCTTCCTGGGTCCACAATGATGAATTCATCATTGTCTTCTATAAGATAGACATTACAGCGAAAAGCACTCTCTTCTTCTATACCCATCCAATATATCTTGTGTCCGTTATCTTCAAATAATAATACATGTTCATTTGTGTCAATCATGGTATTTATGTTTTGTGCAATAAAGTTTGGCATCTGAAAATCCCCCTTTTAACAAGATAATATCTTAATAATTGTAAAAATTTGATTTAGTTTCGAGTGCTTATTTTTTTAAAATAAAAGAATTTGCTTAGTTCTAAATATAAATTAATATTATAAAATAATATGCTTGCATTCTGACTTATTTTAGTTTTTATAAGGTATAGAAGCATTCTTGATTGAAGCAGAATTTTATCCAACTTCAACTCTATTGCGTTCATTTCTCTTAGTACCATCGAGGAGTTCATCAAAACGCAGAAGGATTTGGTAGATAACCTTGAGAACAAGTTGGGCACTAAGAGAAGTAAAAAGAGAATTTAACAGTGCTTTCTTTAAACGACTTCAACTGGGCAAGAATAAATCAAAAGTAAAACTTGAGGACGAGTTAGTGATTGAAAAAAAACAAATCCATGCCCCAAAGGTACTCCATAGAGAAAGAAGATACTTTAAATATTTTACTGAGATTTAAAAAAACAATTCTCTAAAGTGGTTACAAAAGTTTAAACTGATTTACTTTTAATTTCGAGTAAAACGCCATCCCAAAATCTGATTCTTGCTTGGATTGCCTGCAGGGCAGCTTCTTCTGCTTCTGCAATCTTAGCTTCATCTCCTTCGCATAACATTTCTAACATTCGTAGTGACATTGGACCATGAAAATCTCCGTCAAGTAAAATATGACGATCTAAATAATAGTGAAAGACTTCAGCTTGCTCTCGAGATATTTCCATTTTAGCGAGCAGTGCACGAAACATTTCCGGAATGATGTGTTCTCTGCCTAATGCAAAAGCTGCCGCAATAACGTGCGGTTTGTCGCTGTCTATAAAACCAAAAGTAGTTTGCATAAACTCTTTTGCAGCAGAAGGTATCGATGTTGATTCTAAGGCTGCTTCAACAGAGTCTGATGCAACATTTGTGATGAACTCTTTAATAAGTTTGTTACTGCCTTCTCTTACCTCTTCCATAGCTAAAGTATAAAGGTTAAAATGACTCGTATACGTTGGAGTACCGTCTTCAAGAGGAATGCCCTCATCCGTCTCTTCTTCAAGAACAATATCATTGATAAAACGCTGGACTTGTGCGTCTCCGAGTGGAAGCCATGGTGTTCTAGCAGGTGCAATTTTATTTTGTAAATATTTGACAAGAGACATAAAATCCCAAACAGAATAAATATGGTGCTGCATAAAGATTGTCAAATCATCCATGTTTTTAACTGCGCCATATACAGGGTGCAATGCGAGTTCTTTTCTAAGTCGCTTTACATTTTCTAGTGGAAAAGGTGTCATTATTATTTCTCTTTTATTTTTTTTAAGAGATTTTAACTAAAGTTTCTAAAAGTTCCAAAAAACAAGCTGCTTCGGACTCACTGCAACAACAAAACTTATACACAAAAATCTAACATAAACTGTTATAATTCTTTTTCCAGAAGATATCACTCTTCAATATATTTATCATTAAAAAAGGGAGTGTCATTGTCTAAAACGCAGACTCAGTCAACTGTTTTGAATCTTTATGCATTTCCTATTTGCGTGGAGTTATAGTGAACAAAATAATTATTTTTGCCCTTATTGCTGCTCTTTTACTATTTGCCGGCTGTTCAAATAAAACCATCGAGCCCGAGCCACTTCCTGTTATCTATGAAGAACCTGCTCCGGTTATAGTCGAGGAACCTGTCATAGACGTTCATTGGGTTTCAAAAGCACTCCATAAAGAGTACGACAAATGGTGCGAAACGCCTTATCTCTACGGCGGGCAAACACTTCAAGGAACAGATTGTTCCTCTTTGGTACGACAGGTGTATCAGGATGCTTTTGGGGTTACTTTGCCAAGAACTTCGGAAGAACAGGCAAAAATAGGTTACAAAGTGTCAAGAAAAACTGCCAAAGAAGGCGACTTGGTTTTCTTTAGAATAAACTCTAAAACAAGACACTCCGGGATCATGATAGATAAAGGAAAGTTTTTGCATGCTTCAACACACAAAGGAGTGATAATTTCAAGCCTCAATGACCCCTACTGGAGACGTACATACGTGCAAACAAGAAGGATATTGCCTGATGAAACAAAATAACGTAAACGCAGCTCTGAAAAATTATGACGATTTGGTTTTTACTGCGCATACACACTTAAAAACCCTTCTTAGCGAAGCATTTCTTCATACGGACAAAGAGAATGCCGTTGTCGTTTATGATACGGCTTGCACATTATCTGCTATTCTAGCCGAGGCGTATAAGCTTGCCCTGCCAAAGGCTACTTTTTTAGATTTCAACGAACTTCCGCCCCAAAACATCCTAGAAATATTACAAGCACTCAAACCTTCAGATTTGGTGGTTTTGGTGCAATCAACACACTTTCGTCTTAATGCATTTAGGATTCGTGTTGAACTGTTCAAACGCGCCATTAAAGTTATTGAACACCCGCATCTTAGCCGTATGTCGGACGAAGAAGTGCCCTACTACATCGATTCTTTGGAGTATGACTCCAACTATTACCGCCATACAGGTCGCATGCTCAAAAGTAAAATAGACGCAGCAACTTCAGGCACACTTGAGAGCGGTGGTGAGCTTTTAGTTTACAACTGCGCTTTTGAATCCGCAAAACTCAACATTGGCGACTATTCAGGTATGCCAAACATGGGCGGGCAGTTTCCTCTGGGTGAAGTCTTCACAGAAGCACAGGATTTACGCGCGCTTAACGGACGTGTTCGGATTTTTATCTTTGGTGACATGACCTACAGAATCAACCGTCCAGATACACCCATTACCCTTATCATTAAAGAGGGACAAGTTGTGGATTGTGAAAATTCCACTCCTGCGTTTGATGAGATACTTTCTAAAATCCGTGAAGATGAGGGTGTTGTCTGGGTACGTGAACTTGGATTTGGACTTAACCGTGCTTTTAGTACAACACGCACGGTAAGTGACATTGGCACGTATGAGCGTATGTGCGGGGTTCACTTGTCCTTAGGCGCAAAGCACGGAACATATGGAAAACCCGGCTTTAAACGCGGTGATGGAAAATACCATGTAGACGTTTTTGCCGACACACACACCTTTTCTTTGAATGAGGAAGTGGTTTACAAAGATGGCGCTTGGCTTGTGTGAAAATCACAAAAACGCAGCCACAAGTATCAGAAAAAATTATATAATACAACTAAAATATGCTAAATAAACGCAAGGAATTAATCATGTGTAAAGATGCCATTGTATTTCATAACAAACCAAAAGGTGTTAAACTCGAAGCCGGTGTTGAGTATTTCATTTGCAGTTGCGGAAAAAGCGAAGATGGAATATTTTGCGATGGAAGCCACGAAGGAACGGGATGTTCACCGCACAAACTCACCGTTGAAAAAACGAAACCTTATCTTATGTGCTTATGTAAAACAAGCGGTTTTTTCCCTTTTTGCGACGGCACACATAGTCTTTACAAAGACGAAGATGTTAAAAAAGGCATCAAAGAGTGGCACTTAAAGTAAAATCCCTCACAGCGGCGTAATTTTAAACATTTCAACTGCGTCGCTATAACCAAGAGCAAAAAGTTTGTCTAGGTTTTTAAATGAAAAAAGAGAGTAGTTTTCAAGCTGCGGCGAACTTATATAGACATCACATTTGTTCTTAGCCTCAAACGAGTTTCTAAAGGTTCCCAAAAACACTGCTCTTTTAAAGATTGCGACCATACTGTTTGGCACATTCTCTTCATAAATAGGATGAAGATTCACTCCAACGAGCTTGTATCCATACTGTGCCAGTGGTTCTATTGGCATGTGATTTATTGTGCCCCCGTCAATGAGCTGTTTATTTTCGTACATGACAGGAGGAAAAACAGGAGTTAATGCAGCCGATGAGAGGCAGATTTCTCGAATATCTCCACGCTCAAAATACAAATGCTCTCCACTTTGAATATCTACAGCGCTTATATAAAGAGGAATTTTAAACTCTTGCATCTTTTGAAGCGGTATGAGTTTTTTCAATATTTCTGCATAAGAATCTATTTTATAGAGTGAACCATGAAAAAGATTGAGTGAAAATATCTTTTTAAATTCTTTGGATTTAAAAATAGCCAATTGTTCTTTAGGACTTACTCCGCAAGCATAACTTGCACCGATTATTGCGCCGATAGAGGTTGCACAAATGGCTTTTACTTCGATATTGTTTTCATCAATATACTGCAACACGCCAAGATGATATGCACCTCTGGCTGCTCCGCCGGAAAGGGCTAAAGAGATTTGATTTCTTGATGCTTCCAATAAATTACCTCAAATTTTCCATTGTAATGCTCAACAACGGCACTGCAAGACTCAACCCAGTCACCGCAGTTTAGATATTCTATGCCATCAATGAGTTTTGTCTCAGCCTTATGAATATGTCCGCATATAATGCCGTCATACTCTTGCTTTTTAGCAAATGTTGCCAAAATGGTTTCAAAATCATTAATAAAACTCACCGAACTTTTTACATTGTCTTTGACGTACTTAGATAAAGACCAGTATCTTTTAATGCCTGCTTTTTTGCGTAAAATATTTAAAAAGTGGTTTACATGAAGGACAAAATCATAGCCGTAGTCACCTAAAATAGCGAGCCATTTTTTAGTCATGGTGATACTGTCAAAAAAGTCACCATGCGTGACAAGGTAGCGTTTGCCATTGATGGCATCGTAATCCATCTCATTGACAATCTCTAAACTGTCTCCGAGTAAGAGCGGCACAAACGGACGCAAAAACTCATCATGATTGCCCGTGATAAAGGTCACTTTTGTATCTTTGCGAGCTTTTCTTAGTATTTTTTGGATGACGTCCGAATGTGACTGCGCCCATTTAAACTTTCTTTTAATTGCCCATCCGTCTATTATGTCGCCAACAAATATTAAATTTTCAGACTCATTCTCTTTCAAAAAATCTAAAAAAACTTCCGCTTGCGAAAAACGCGTACCTAGATGTATATCGGAGACAAAGATTGATTTATAATTCATGAAAAAAATTGTACTTTTGTTTCATTACAGTTAGATTACATTTAATTATGCTCTCTTTTTTCATACCGGTCAACTATTTTACTCACAACCAAATCAGAGGTGACATTAAGCGCGGTTCTGCACATGTCTAAAAGTCTATCCACTGCAACTATCAGCGCAATGTATTCAACTGGTAAGCCTATCTGATTTAAAATCACGACCATCATCACTAAAGACGCACTTGGAAGCGCCGCAACACCGACACTCAAAGCAACAATAGTTATGCCGAGCAAAAGCTGCTCCCCAAAACCGAGCGTTACTCCTGCAAGATTTGCAATGTATAAAACCGCAACACTCAAATATGCCGCCGTTCCGTCCATGGAAACCGTCGCGCCTAAAGGAAGCACAAAAGAGGCTGTTTTTTTGTCAACTCCGCCCATCTCCTCGACTACTCTCATAGAAACAGGTAACGTTGCCGCTGAAGATGCAGTTGAAAACGCCATAATAGGTGCTTCACGCACATCTGAGAGGTACTTGTAAGGGTTTACCCGTCCAAAGTATGACAAGAGTGCAGGAAGCGTAATAATGCCATGAAAAAGTATTACGCCCACAACAACAAGCATGTATTTCCAAAGACCTAAAACAACATCTAAGCCCTGCTCCGCTATGACATAGGAAATAAGGCTAAATACACCTATTGGCGTCATCAGAATAACCCACTCTGCCATTTTCAACATGGCATTGCTCATAGCTGTAAAAAAGTCAAAGAGAGGTTTTTGTTCACTCGGTTTTAAATAGAGCGAAGCAACTCCAAAAAGTATGGCAAAGACTATGATTTGCATCATAGAACCATTGCTAAGAGCCGAAAAAATATTTGTGGGAATAAAACTGAGTATCATAGATGAGAAGGAAAAAGGCGCGATTGCAGCCGCTTTTTCATAGCTTAGACCTGCACTGCTTACCACTTCACCAACACTAAAAATATTCATAGCAGCGATAGCCGCAAGAACCGCCAAAGCCGTTGTCAAAATGTAAAAGAATATCGTTCTTAGCCCAATGTTTTTAAGATGTTCCAAAGAGCCAAGCCCGACGATGGCAGTATAAATACTTGCAAAAACAAGGGGAACAACCAGCATTTTCAAAAACGCAATAAAGGCAGAACCTATGATTTTTTGCTCTAAGGCTAACTCAGGAAAGAAAATTCCAAACGCAGCACCTAAAACAATACCAACAAGTACTAAAGTGTTTGTCGTTGTATATTTTTTTATTTTTTGTATCAAATTGTTTCCTTTTTTGCACACATGTTAAGCAATTATACCGACTATACAAAAGATTACTATCAGCCAATAGACCGGTATTTTCGCAACTCTTAAGAGAACAAATCCGCCGATTGCCAAGGCAACATCCACAAAACCGTGAATGGCAGTAGTGCTGATTGGGTGTATAAACGCAGCTGTAAGAAGTCCTACCACCGAAGCGTTTACTCCATAAACAGCACCTGAGATTTTTGGCTGTTTTGCAAAACTCTCCCAAGAATCTTTAAAAGCCAGTATAAGTAAAAAGCCCGGTAAAAATATTGCAATTACAGCTATGAGAGAACCTATAAACGGACTTTCATTCAAAATGCTCGCACCAAGATAAGAAGCAAGCGAAAACATCGGGCCCGGAACTGCCTGAGCAGCTGCATACCCAACTAAAAATGTTTCATGAGAAAGAGAGTCTCCAACCGTTTGCTGCAACAGCGGCAAGACGACATGACCGCCGCCAAAAACTAAACTGCCGGCTTCATAAAAAGCGCTGAAAAGCCAGACTTCATGACTTAAAGCGGAAAATATCGGGACAAGGAACAAGAATGCAAAAAATAGTATCAGATAGACTTTTTTAGGTTTCTCTATTTTTGTCTGCGTCATGTCTGTACTTTTTTTTCTATAAACCATTCCTATGAGCGCTGCGAGTAAAAGTACCAAAATCTGAGAAAAAAGTGTGGCAAAAAAGAGAAGTGCAAAAGCTGTCATGAGAGCGACAGACTTAGTTAAAAAATCTTTGCAAAAACTCTTATACATCCCATATATCGCATCGGCAACCACAACAACTGCAAAGAGTTTAAGCCCGTTTATCATACCATCGAGCAAGTGACTTTGAGCACTTGAAACGTCAAGAACAGCCAAAAGATACAGCAATAAAAATGATGGAAGGGTAAAACCAAAAAACGCAGCAATAGCGCCGCCAAGACCGCCGTAGTTCAGGCCTATGGCAAAACCGACCTGACTCGAACTCGGTCCCGGCAAAAATTGGCTCAGCGCTATGAGATTTGCGTAGGCTTTGTCATCCAGCCACTTGAGTTTTTCAACAAACGCAGTTCTGAAATATCCAATATGCGCTGCAGGCCCGCCAAAACTTACAAAACCTAAAAGCAAAAATCTCCAAAACAGTTCAATTATTTTCAACATACAACCCCAACTCTCTTTTGCTTAGAATATCAAAAAAGCAGATGATTTTCAATTAATTGCCGAATAAGCTTACTTTCTTTATGATGTGCATAGATAGAGAATATTTACTTATTTTTCAAACAGGATATATTATGAGACCTGCGTTAACATTTTCCCAACTTTACAACTTTTGCGATAGTTCGCTCTTTTCATTTAGAAGCACCGAGGAACTTGAAACCTTGGAACAGCCGATTGGACAGGAGAGAGCCCTAAACGCAGTAGACTTTGCCACAAACATTGCACAAGACGGCTACAACCTCTTTGCCATGGGACCTTCCGGCAGTGGAAAGCACTCCGGTATTATGAGTTTTTTAGAAAAAAAAGCTCTCAACGAAACTGTTCCAAGTGACTGGTGCTATGTCAACAATTTTAAAGACCCCAGAAAACCCATCGCCCTCATGCTTTCCTCCGGTCACGCACAAAAATTCAAAGAAGATATTACTGAACTCATAGAACTTTTAAAAGAGATATTGCCTGCTGCGTTTGAAGCCAATGCTTACAACAACGAGAGAGAAGCAATTGCTCAAAAGTATCTTGAACAGCAGACAAACATTTTTGAACGTCTGCAAGATGAGGCACAGAAATATGATGTTGCGATGAATGCATCTTCACTCAGCAGAGTTACTTTTGTGCCGGTTGTCGATGGAAAGAGACTCTCCGCTGAAGAGTTTAAAGCCATACAGGGCCCACAAAAAGAAGAAATAAAAAGAAAACTCAGCGAATTTGAACTCATAGTCAAAGACAGACTTCGAAAGATTTCTGAGCTGAGTAAAGCTGAACAAAAAGAGTTCAAAGCTTTGGCAAAAAGAACTACACAGGATGCTGTTACATCACTCATTGACGAATTGCGTCAGACATACACAGGAAATGAGAAAGTAATTGCTTATTTAGATGCCTTGGAAAATGATGTTGTTGAAAATGTTCGCGATTTTTTGACTAAACCCGACGAAATGGCAGCTATGCCTTTTATGCATGAATTTTATACGCCCTCTTTTGCCAGATACAGAGTCAACCTTTTTATTTCTCATGAGAGCAACAACTCTGCGCCTGTCATTTATGAAGACAATCCTATGCACCAAAATCTCATAGGCAAGATTGAACATGTTGCACAGGTTGGAATGCTTGTCACAGACTTCAGCATGATAAAACCCGGAGCGCTGCACAAAGCAAACGGCGGCTATCTTGTGCTCGATGTAAGAAAACTCCTTATGCAGCCCTTTGCTTACGAAGAACTCAAACGTGTGTTGCGTTCAAAAGAGATACGCATTGAATCATTGACACAGCAGTACTCCTTCATAAACACAATAACGCTTGAACCTGAGCCTATCCCCTTAAGCGTCAAAGTCGTACTTATCGGCGAGAGAA
>Ga0180732_1001502_pt1 | contig 14305 bp, 20 predicted proteins | sample KR11_01MetaG_FD_148674 | JGI IMG/M metagenome (GOLD analysis project Ga0180732, IMG submission 148674) | Groundwater microbial communities from the Olkiluoto Island deep subsurface site, Finland - KR11_0.1 MetaG | ecosystem: Environmental > Aquatic > Deep subsurface > Groundwater | place...
TTCCCAGCATCCCCCTTTTCCGAGCATGAGTTGGTATATCTCGGCAATCATTTCATGGTCGCTCTTATCAGGTGGCATTTTCCCTCCAGGATTATTTCTTCTTATTGCGCGATTTCCTTGCGTTAGAATATGCTATCGCAACGGCCTGTTTCTGTGGTTTTCCTGCGTGCATCTCCCGTCGGATATTCTCGCTGATGACCTTCTTTGAACTCCCCTTCTTGAGTGGCATGGTTACTTCCTCTTCCCCTTCTTAACCATACTGGGATACCTGTTTTTCAACTCCGGAGTCATCTCCATCTCCGAGTCCTTCATCATGCGACCAGTCTTTGGCATACGATGTACGGGTTCTTTTTTACCTTTCATCATTGCATCCTCCTTGATATATTTCTCGCATCATGTTACAATAAACTATGATGAATACTACACGAAAAAGAGAGTGGCGTAGAGAGAAAGCGAGAAACCCTTTGTATCGGGCCGAACATGCTGCCTATATGAAAGAGTGGAGAAAACACCATAGAGCATCCTATCTCGCAATCGCGGCACGTTACCAAAATAGTCATAGACAGGTAATATATGAAACAGAACAACGTTACCGGCAGCGTCTTCGTGATAAAGTCCTTGATCATTATGGGAATATATGTGCGTGTTGTGGCGAATCCACCCCTCAGTTTCTCGCCATTGACCATATCAACGGAGGGGGTAATGCCCACCGCCGACAACTGGGGAGTAGTTATCAAATTATGGCATGGCTTGTGAAACAGGGGTTCCCAGAAGGTTTTCAAATACTTTGTCATAACTGCAACATGGCAAAATCCATCCACGGTCATTGCCCCCATCAAAAATAGCCCATGTCGTGCATTCCCTTTGTCTTTGCCGGGGGTCTCTTGGACTTGTCTTTTGCCTTAGCCATTTTACTCTCCTTTATCCTACCGTCTCACTAACGGTTAGTTGATAGAGTCCCTCTTGGCCGAACTCAGTCCCCTTCTCTCCACCCGGCATTCCTTTCACCCTCACATAATACACCGTGCCGCTCTTGTCCCCATCAGGATAGAAGGCCAGCAGCGTGTTTGTCTCTAAGGCCGTCTTAAGAGCGGCGATAATGGTAAGTCCTTTTTGATCCTTCGAGGTCGTTGCCATGACCTTCATGGTCCAGCTCCACAGAGTCGGCGGGTTTACCTGATATTCCAGTACCAGGGACTCTATCTTAGGGCTGTTTGTAGTTGTTGCACCTCTCGCATAGCTGGCTCGCAGTTGGATGCGTTCAAACTCTACCCCCACTCCAGCCGTACCGAAGGCTAGAGCAGTAGGTCGAGGCGAAGTAGCGAAACTACCGAGAGAAGTCCATGAGGTCTCTTCGTTCTTCCTATAATGGATGGTGATAGTCTCATCAGCGGTGCAGTTTTTAGTAGTAGCCCAGACTTTGAACGCTGTCTTACTCATGGTCTCAAATACCGAGTGGAACCAGGGATAGACTAACGTACCCGATGCTACTCTAGTCTGAGTCGAAAGCGCGTTTACGTTATCCGTAGTGGCGGGGAAAGCTAGACTCTTGACGTTGGTGCCTTCACCGAAGTAAAGTGTTCCATTGTCCCAACAGAGGGACTTGATACGTGAACCTACTGCGCTAACGTACACCGGATGCCAGTGCTTGCCAGAGATATATCGCTTTAGGATGCTAGACTTATTCCCTGTCCCGCCGTCCACGGCAATCACCAGCCAGAACCCTACACCGATCATGTCCGTGACCGTGCCCTGCATATCTTCGGGCAGGCCGTCGTCCATATCCGGGCCTACCAGAGTCACCACGCCCTGACTTACCTTATAAATTCCCTTCCCTATCGCAACGTAGTTATCGCCCTTCCAGTAGAGTCCCTTCTTGCCGGAAGTCGAGTCCTCTTCCCAGGAGACCTCAGTAGCACCAAACACAAAGTTTGAAAACACATCGAGGTAGTACATTCCCTTCTGAGTGAGGAAATACAGGATAGCGTTGTCACTGGCGTCCTTCCCCTCGAACATCCCCGTAAAACGGATAGGTAGATTCGGGAAGTACGGTTTATTTGTCCAATTCGCTGCAATGTCATTTACCGACGAATAACTGAATCCTGAATTCAGGTAGTTCAGAACGCAAAGACGGTTATCGTACTGGGCAAACCAGGCAGCGTCCATTGTTCCTGCCGCAGTCTTAGCGCAGACAGTCCAACTGTCGCCTATGTTGCTCGTTGTCTTAATAGACCCCCAGTTTTGTGATGCAACGCAAAGATACGCTCCTATCTGAGACTCAACGAGCGTGGTACCCACCAACCCTAGAGCGACTGATGCCGCCCGACTGACCGCGGTAGCTCGCGTAGCGGTCACTGTCCTGCCAGAAGTTGGCGTGGCTGTTCTATTTACTGCGATAACCCTGGATACTGTCGGCGCCAATCCAAGAGAGATGCTTGCAGAGATTGCATGCTCAGCGTAGCCCCAATCCTCAAAGTATGAATCGTACGGGACGTATGTCCAAGTGACCCCAAAATTATTACTAAAGACAGAATTGCCCCCGGTATAACCGGGTGACGATATGTCCGAAAGCCATTTGACACGGGATTCCCCAGGGGCTAAGGGTGTTCTGATAATAATGGCATACTGAGTAGAGGCGGTCAATGATGTTCCTGCGCCGAAGGTTATCTCTCGCACCTCTCCCCCCGTATCTGTGGTTAGAGTATCACCGTCGGTTGTGCCGGAACAAAGGTCATCACCTGTAGGTAGTCCCTCTCCATCAACAGCCCTTATACCGACCGTCAATGTGCCTGGAGAACCACTCTTATGGAGTAGGAGTTTGACGCTGGTAATCTTATGTGAAACTGAAGGCGTTAGCGTCTGACCCAGCCAACCTAAATAATTATTAACGAGCGGGGTATCACATCCTGTTGTGTAATACTCAAACTTTGTAGCCATTATACCGTCCCATTCTTTAACTGGTCTATCTCTGCCTGCAAACGCTTGACTTGCGCATTGCGACCATCCTTTAACCCGCGCAGATAGCCATCACGATAGCCTCTTGTATGTTCACGGATATGGTCCCCATTAGAAGCCGTTAGTTCCAAGTTCTCAATACGGTTGTCATCCTTGATACCATTCTTATGGTGGACAATCTCCCACTTCTGAAGACAACGGCCAAGGGACTTCGCCATGACCAAACGATGGTCCATTACATTTCCGCCACCATTCAGCATTGATGAAAAGAAGTCGCCCTGCGAAAGATGGACTAGTAGATACCCCTGTTTTGTTCTCTGCTTTCCATCTTCAAAGTGCGAGACTTTAATAGGAGGTGGATTGCATTTCTTACATGAGTGGGAGACAGGTTCCAATGTTTTAATGGACTTTATTGGAACCCATCGTTGCCTTCCACAAAGAGAACAAGCTGACCAGATACACTTTTGCCCTCCATAAATCTTGTTTGTCCAATCCTTTTCAGGATTGATATCTCTTTTTCTCTGGACTTCTCCTATCACTGGCATATTCTATTATCCTTTTCCCCTATCCGTACTATGCTAATTATAGCACATCAGACGGGTCAAATAGTGCCATAGAAGGAAATGGCGTCTGTCGGATTCGGAAAGTCGGTCTTCACTGAAGTCCACGCAGACCCACTCCAGTAGGAAATCTGATTGTGCCCAATGGCCCATATCCGATTCTCATACTTGATTATCTTCACCGGCTCGGCTCCGAAGGTCCCTAAAGTCGTCACCAGTGGCGCGAGAGATTGCATATTGATCGAAGCGTCTACACCCTCAGCCTGCCAGTAGCGGTCATTATCCTCTGGCGTCCACTTCTCAATTCCCATGCCGGACTTGAGTTTTGTCCAGACCTGTTTCGACGTAGGGGTGTAATCAGAGACACCCGGCGCCGAGGTCATGAGTTGTTCCGGGAACGGAGTGATCTTGTCCCAGACGATATTGCCCTCAATGGGGTAGTGAAAATTCCCTAGCCAAACGTATTTTTGTACTTCCCCCATTTACGCCTCCACCGGGACGCCGGAGATACTTACTTGCATCGTGGAGCGAATTCTATCAGCCATTGCCTGGCACAAACCCATCTGTTTATCGTGCCATTCAGAATCTACTCCGCTGCCCCTGATTCGGGATTGGTGCATTAGAGCTGCCGTCTGCTGAGTCAGGAAGGCCGGGTTAATAGGAGACTCTTCGCTGTCGGTATCGAGGACCGAAGGAGAAGCTAACCCGCGAATCCTGATCTTGCGCCCATCGGTGGGAGTGTACAGATTCTTGATAAACTCCAACTTGGTCGTGGCCCCGTTGATGATCCTCCAGTAATGAGAATCGATTGGCTTTTGAACGTCGTACAGGTCGGCCGTACTGGACTCCAGTTCGATAGAATCGATAATTAAGAACTGAGTAGGCAAGGTGTACTGGTAAGTTGCCTCCACCAGTTCAATGGTGGTGTCCGTCTTATTTACCAGTGCGTCCTTTGCCACTATCTCGATAGCCTGGTTAAGATAGAAGTTGTAGGTAGCTACAGTGAACTTCTCATGAAGTTCCACGAGGTCGTTTGCTGTCAGAGTGGCCGCAGGTTTGAACGTCAAGGTATGGGTAGCGTTGTCCCAGTCGGTGGGATTGCCGGAGGTGCCTACTCCAGTTCCAGAATAGTCGTAAACCTCTACCCAGTCGTTGAAATAGTCGTCAGGTTTCTCCCACTCGGTCAAGGCGCAGACGAATGAGCCGGATGCAGGACTGGAAACCGTACCCGTAATAATGTCGTTCATCTGGCGGGCTACCAGGTGCCGGAGGGCTTGCCGTGTGTACGCAAAAATAGCGATGTTAGTTCACCTCCTATCTTACCACGATTCCAAGTCGCGGTTTGTTCCAGTTTGAGCGGAATCTCTGTTCGTTCCTGTCTGTGCCCTATCCCGGTTCGTGCCTGTCTGCGCTCTATGGTGAACGAACCTCTGGGTTATCACCGTTACTATCGCTCGTCCGAAACTAACACTGGCAGTCCTCGTCAGGTCCCATGTACGGGAGGCAGTCACCGCCATACCTAGAGCGACTGACGAAGTTATTGCCCATGCCCTTGTTCTGGTTGCCGTCACCGCATAGCCAAGAGAGGTTGAAACAGTCCTGGCGATTGCCGTAGCGCGAGAGGCCGTGACTGCAAAACCCATCGCAAGCGAAGCAGTCCGGTTTACTGCTATTGCTCTAGACACTTGGGCAACTAGACCAAGAGCAGTAGAAACCGTCCTCGGGAAGTCTGCCATCCGGGAGGCAGTCACCGATAGACCGAGAGTATTGGAAACCGTACGGGGGAAGTCCGCTACTCGTGAGACGGTAGTAGCCAAACCCAGACTTACGGATGAGGTGCGAGGATAATCCAGTGTGAATGTGACTACCAACTCAGCCTGTTTTGTACCAGTTGTGGCTATATCATAAGCACAGGGAGATTGGTATGCGCCATTGGCACTTCCATCGTCTTTATGCAGTATTTGTATAACTCCAGCGCTATAATCGTAGGAGTTGACGAGTTCCTGAATAATCGAGACTAAGCTAGGGCTGTTTACATATCCTGCATTTCCAATTGCACCATCCCAGTCAACGCTCGCTGTTGTAGTAACTCTGCCCTGGAGATCGGCACACGATGTAGGGGCGGCGGGAGAATCCGCATCTTCAGCGTAGACCTTTGTCAAAGGTGATCCTGCATCTGTGTTATCACCATAAAGCTTGATATAGGCTACTGTGATAGTCGCGCCAATTGGAATCGTTATACCTGTAAAACGATAAGACGCCTGATAGTGATTTGTTAAATAAACACCTATACCAAGATGTTCGGCACTGTTACTCCAAGAAGTGCACTCTGTTATACCGCTGGTATCATCAGCACTCGCTGCCACCTTCACATCGACCGTAGCCATTAGTTGGCCTCCCTATACTTGCCCTTCCCCCCCTTTGCTGGCATGGCATAGTCCTGGTACAATTCCACGCCAGAAGCGTCTATACTCGCCCGTGCAAGGTGCGAGAGTAGAGTAGGGTCGGTGACACGTTTATCAACCGCCGCCAGATTCATTTAGGACTCCAGCGTTAGCCGTTCTTCCCGCGAATCTTGTGGGAGATGGTGATAGTATCGCCACTTTCCAGAGCAATGTCAGCAGCATAGCAACACACCGAGTACAGGGCATCCTTATCGGTATTTGTCAGCATATGCCCCTTGACAGTCGCCGTCGTCCCGGCGGTGAAGACGTGCCTTGCATGGATGGTGTCTCCGGTGAAACTGGCGCTAGACGCCGTGATGGTGGCGATAGCCGCTATTGATACATTGGACTCGGTACTCTGCGTGTAGTTAGCATAGCCTGAAGCTGTGGCAGCCGAACACGCTGTCTTAATGCAGGAAATACTGGCGATCTTCGTGCCGGTACTCCCCATCAGAAGGATATTCCCTTCTACGATCCCCTCGTTGCACATTACTTCTTCCTGCGCCACAGTATTGCCCTCCTAAACCTCTTTAGTTCTGCCTTGATTTCTTCTATCGTAGTCGGTGCGGGATAACCCGTCCGGTATTTCTCGTCTATGACATCGTGCTTGTGCCTCATGCAGTAAGCCCCACGAGCTGCGTGATACTCGTGAATGAATCGGTACAGTTCAGCCAGACGCTTACACTCTTTCCCCCACTGGTCTACCTCAGCCTTGTATCGTTCGATGCACTTGCTGGAATAGCAGGCGGGTGGTGCTGGGATCGGTGGTAGTTCGGGAAACATGATCGAGGCTTCCTGATAAAACAGAGTACCGTCCGCCTTTCGCACTTCTATTTCGTAGGATGTAGCCATCCCCCCGCTTGTCTGTGTTGGCATTATTTACCTCCCCATAGGATTGCAATCAATAGTAGCAGAAGTAAGGCCACTGAAAAGGTGGTACCCAATATAGCTATGATCCAACTCCGAAAACTAACTTCAGGACATAGCAATCCACCTTCTCCCACCGGATTTGTCTTCCACAGTTTTATCAGTCGTTTCATCTTTCCTCCCTCTTTTTTGCGACCACCGTGAATGGTTCCAGTACATCAGTTATCTCTCCAAACTGGTCGATCTCCCGTTTCCAACGTTCTCGATCCCAGTTGACTTTATGAGTGGGGTCCTGAACGAAACAAGGGTCTTCACTCGGCGTGATAGAGTTCACTACCAGACCTTTACTCACGCGAAACATCTCGGACAAAGCCTTCTGAGGATGGTCTAGATGCTCTAGGACATCCACCGAGTAGACCGTGCTTACACTGGCATCCTCAAATGGTAAATTTTCAGCGTTGCCTTTCTGAACGAAGGTGTTTTCCTGCGCTGGATTGATTTCTATGCCTATGGCATTAACCCCTTGCTCTCTCAATGCTATGACTCGCGCACCATCGCCAGCTCCTACTTCAAGGGCAGTCCCGTCCATGTAGGGCATCAGATCGGGGCAGTTAGTCTTGTACCGGCTCTGCATGGCCCATTTGTACTCAGCGTTGAAATTCACAACTAGTTTATCAAAAGGTATAAGTCCCTCCCACGTCCGGTTGCCGAAATAGTCTCTCACCGCCGGGAACCCCCAAAGATACTCCCACGTCTCGGCTACATCCTTCTTGAACTTCTTGGAAATCCAGTTATGCATCGGGCAATCTGTATGAACCATTAACCGCCCATCACTGTCTGGCACCACCGGATAACTCCTCGCCATGATAGGGCGTTCTGTTTTTTGTTCCCCCGGTAGCAGGCTGAACCTGTTATCGCAAAGTTCGTTTTTATGACACCATTCGTTGCAATCACTCATGGCGATTCGGCCAGTGAATGCCTCATAGAGTTTCCGGTAGTCTGGAATTCTCTTGACGCGCGTCTTCAGTCCTTCAATCTCTTTCAGTACCGGTTTCCAGTAGGTGTCGAACACCACATCCCAGTCATAGGTCTTAGCAAAGTCTACTCCTAACTGTCCCACTTTGCTTCGGTTCGGATCAGCATAGACCCGTTCCAATTCCGCCAAGATACTTTCAGAACTAACGTTAGGTCGCCATTCCTTATTGAACCATTCCCATTCATAATCCTTCACCGGGATAAGATACTGAGAGGGACAGAGTTCCGGTCCCGTTGACGCCCCTGTAGTGACCACTGGCACCCCTGTTGCCTCCGCCTCCAGGAGAGGTAGCCCGAAGCCTTCCCCCCTGGTCGGGAAGCAGAACACGTCCATCATGCGGTAGCGGTTTGCCATCATCTCGTCGGGAACGTGCCCAGTGAAATACTTGTCTCCGTCCGTCCAGAGAACCACCTTATTCAGCCCCAAACTCTCAATGGCTTTCGGTAGATAATCGCTCCCGTTCGTGGAGGTTGAATTGGATGACAGATACAATCGCGCCTCGTTGTGTCGGTCATGGAAAGTCTTAAAAGCTCGTACCAGATTGACGAAATTCTTGCGGTCGTCCTCGTAGTTGACGCCTACACTCCCGATAATAAACTTATCTTCCCATCCCAGAAGTTTGCGTCCTTCCAACCGTTTCGCCTCATTCGGACAGTAGGTCGCGGTGTCAACTCCATGTGGAGCGTACAGACAATCGTAACCTATTCTTTGAATCTCAGACTGCCCGTGTTTAGTGAGGGCGATAATGAGTTCCGCATGGGGCAAGGTGTCGGAAATTGATTTTGGTATCTTCTCAGTATCGAATGGGGTATAAGAAATCCACTTGTGAGGGATCCCTGGTAAAGCATGGTTGTCCAGAAGTGTGAAGATGTAGTCGTACTCTCCCCTGTCTACCATGCGATTGAGAATGTTCACGTCCATGCCCTGAATGACGTGTATTCCATTCCACTCCACGTCGCCGCAGTGGAAGTGCTTGGTAGCAACTACGACCTCATGCCCCATTTCCTGAATACGAGGCACTAAGGCACGAGTTACCATGCCATATCCAGTAGGTGCGTAAGGGGCCACAGAGAGCCAAATTAGCTTCATTACTAGATGTCCTGTTCTGGTTCACAAGCCTCACCAGTATCATGGTTGCAGATATGCCACTTGAACCTAACCGTGTTTTCCTCATTAGGTTGCCCCTCATTTATCTTCCTGCACAGGGCTTTCAGCTGAAGGAACTTGTCACGGATGGCAGTTTTGGTTGCCGCAGGAAGGGCATTGTAAACATCTTGAGGGACAGTCCCGTCTATCGTAAACCTTATATATGACATTACTGATACCTCCACTTGGTTGCCAGGTAGTTCTGCCTTACTTCCCCAGTGCTCAAGGCTCGGTTGTAGAAACGAACTTCACCAACTGAACCAGTCAAAAATGCGGCGTTCCCCGCAGTGTTACGGTTGGAACATCCTATCCTTCCATTATCAAGACCAGTTAACTGACTGAACCAAGTTGTCTTGTCTACCTCAATGGAAAATGTTATTGCTACCAATTGTCCATTCACTATTAAGATTGGACTAACTCCATTTTGGATTAAAACGAGATGAAAAAATGTATTATCCGTAATCAGTACATTATTAGTGCTGAATACCCAATCATCAACGCCAGCATCAACACAACTTACACTTATCTTACCAGTAGCTAGAACACGAAGATGCAAACTCTCGTCATCATCTGTATCCCCAAAACAAATAAGTGTGTTCAATGCAACAGGTGTCGCATCAGTTAACTTTCCCCACATCTCCCAAGTGCCTACAGTTGCTGTGGACAATTTGGTAAGGGTATTATCTATATCTATGAGGTCATCCCCACCAAAACTCCTGCCCTGTGGAGTCCAGAGTGCGCCGGTGATGGTACCATGATTATTGTATCTTGACCTGTCAAAGACATAAGTATTGTTTGGCGGGTATTCATACAATCGCAAGTCTAAGCCCTTACTGCGCCACAGGTCGGTATTGGGAGTGTAGAGACTATCCTCGTTATAGGCATGGACACCAAGATTCGTTTGTCGATAGACTTGCGCTAGTCGTTGGTTAGGTACTATGATCTTCGGTTCCGTGAGGATCATTTAGGCCTCCGTGATCGCGGCGCACCGCCAGACTATAGCTCGGTTAGTTGTACCTTTAGTATTATTGCAAACCACTCTCAGCCGCGTATACGCCGAAACATCAAGGACGGCCACGAAGTGCTCGCCCTGAGTGTAGTAAGTACCCTGTGCCTGGGTGTTAGTCAGGGCAGACTCTATCGTGAAGGTACTGGCTGCGGCTGCTGATACCAGGGCAATAATATTAGACCACTCCGAACTTCCGATTGTGGCGTTCTTGAAAAAGATAATATCCCCCACTGCTGGGATAACAGCACCAATTTCAATAACAGTTTGCCCCGCTACTTCTTCGGCATCGGTAACACAGGCGATAGGTACTGTAATCGCCGCCGTGAACGCAGTCAATGCCCGCCAAGTATCGTTCCCGCTTGCCTTCTCACTGATCTGAATAACGTACTCCGTGCCCTGCCCTCCACTAGCTAATGCATTATCTTTGGCGTGGTCAATAAAGATAGTAGCCTTCTTGATATTGCCGGTAGATAGGTCTAGTGTTGAAGATACGCTCTGGACATCAGCAGCGACGGCAGTAATGGCCTTCAGTTCCGTCTGAATAGTCTTGGATGCTTTAACGACAACCTCGTTGGCGTTGGATGTCGCTTGGTCGATACCGACCTTGCCAATGAGAGCAGAACCAGCAGATAGAAGCGTCCCTAACTGTGTAGTTATCTCAGATTCGGAAGGTATAATGAGAATGCTTTGTCCGTTAAACTTAACTTCGGCTACCCAGACATAATCGAATGTCCCCGATGCTTCCCACCCATATTCAAGAGAGATACGATAGATAGTCCAGTTCTTGAACAGAGCGTCCGTCTGGAACTGTGACCAGGCGTACTGAGTGCCAGCGACTAACGCCGTCCCCGTAGTGCCTTCTCCATAGAAAAACATCCCAGTAGTGGCCGTGGTGAACGCCTGTGTATTCCAGCCCGTGGCTTTGGCAACGGAACCGCCCACCTGAGTAACCTCGGCGCGTTTGCTAAGATCGTTGGTATCGTGAATCCAGATGACGATATTAACTCCCATCGTCTGAGCAGCCGTCATGTAGTAGGACCACGCGGCACTATTAAAATCTATAACGGGAAGTTCTAGAGTAGGGATAAAGACCGCTGCCCAATCGTCATTCCCGGTCTGTGCGCCACCATAAAGTTTCGCCTGCCAGCCGGTGCCTTTTTGCCACTGAGACAGGGCGTTGTCCTTTGTCCAGGCGACTGTCCCATTATTTGCCGCCCGTAGAATGGGTTTACCAAAAATTGGGTCAAGGATTCTCCTAGTGGGTACTGACATCTTCTTTCTCCTTGTGCGAGGTGAGTGACCGCTTTACTCGGTGCAAACCACCTTTCCGCACATGAACCTTCCGAACTTTGGGAGTCGCCGGTTCTGCCAGCGGTGATTCCATTGCCAGGTTAGATAAAGACTCCGTAGTGGTCGCCGGTACCTCCACCAGCTTGAAGTTCTTGGGATATTTCACCGCCACCTCATCAGGGAATTCATAGACTCTTCCCTCATAATGAAAACGATCAAACGTAAAGTTATCGCGGAGGCACGTGAAACTAGACATCGCTTTCCTCAATCTTTACCGTAACGTAAAGCCGCCATTTCTTACCTGCTGGCACCTTTTGATCGAAAATGTCCGCGTTCTTCACACGGAACTTGATTACGTCATTGGCATCAGCAAGTACCGAGTCACTACCCTGAAACACTTTTCGGATCGGGTAATCCTGTTCGATCAAATTTATCATCGCAACCTCCTGCTTTATTTATACCCCTCCGATGGGGAGTCAATCCCACCGGAGGGGAAAGGAAGGAAAAGCCTGCCACTGTTAGTTGGGCAGGTCACACCACTTCTACAAACTTCTCTAGGGCCATGAGGATACTGGGTTCAATCTGGAGAGTTACGTCCATGTTGTGCTTGCAGGCGTCGCAGGTTCCGGTGACCTTCTCCGGTATCCTGATCTTCTCGAAGACAAACTCTTCTTCGATCTCCATGAGTTCGTTGAACTCTTTCACGAACTGCTCCCAGTTGGGGGATTGCTCTCTCTTTTTGGCGTCGTTAGGGCCAATGACTTCGATGTTACCTTGCTCCCCCTTTGTGCCGTAAGTCTTGATTAGTCCCTGGCGCACTACCTCGATGGCCTTCAGCTTCTCGCTGACCTTGTTGGCGAACTTCGCCGCCTGTAGACTGGCCCGGACTGGTAGTTTCACCTTAACCAGTTCCTCCAGTGCTCCCTTGCAGTTCATGAGTTCTCCGTTGCTGACTTTCATCATTCCCTCCTTCTATTTTGCGGGGTTTCAGCACCCACCCCGCGAAGCCTTTAGATGCTAAGTATGGTAAACGTTGACATACCAGAGTTGACCGGCGGAGGCATCCTTGAAAAGAGGTATCTTGTAGTCATTGCCGGTCTGCGCTCCGGTTGACCCGCCCATGTCAACAATGGCGTTGACATCGAAGAGCGCCGTCAGCACATTAGAGTAGATGTTGGTGCCGAACAGGAACAGCGATCCAGGATTGGCCCCGTCGTCTGCTACGTAGTGCATCCGCATACCCATGATCATCTTGGCACTGGAAGCGGTAATGCCGGACGGTAGGTAGATGCCGTTGTTTTGCGCGCAGAGCATGTTCGCACCCGGAACGGCATCGGCGGCTACATTGAGCCACGAAGAGAAGGCGTTGGTAGTGCCTGCAAACGTACCGCTTGCGGTAACGTCTACCTCAAATACGCCGTAACCATCGCCCTGATTAGGTGCGGCTACCGTTGCGGTGAATTTACCCACTCTTCCAGTTGTGGCATGGACGGCGGTAGCGGTAACATCAAGTCTGCCACCAAAGTAGGCATCCCCTACTACACCCAAGCCACCTGCCGTCCTCAGAGAGCCGGTAGTCGTGCTGGATGAGGCTGTAGTACCCGCCACCGCCAGCTGGGTAGCCGTACCTACCAAGAGAAGATCATCGGCACTTGCATCCCACAACAGGTAGTTGCCAGTCGTTGCGCCGAATGCCTTGACATCGACACCCTTAGTATCGGCACCGAAGATCATCATGCCGTTGGTGTCGCCGTCGGCATCCCACCAGGCTTTGTAGGCCGTCACCGCACCGTAAAGAGTAAAATCCCGTCCAGCAGCGTCGTTGCCTACTATAAGTGTCCCGTCCATCTGGACATTGCCCACCAACCTGGACGTAGTGCCCACCCAAATAGCCGCCGCAGTTCCAATACCGCCTGTTACAATTAGTGCGCCTGTAGTTGCACTTGTGGTTGCTGTAGCAATGCTTATTGTCAAAGCACCCGTACAGGCTAAAGCCCCCGTCGAGTGGGTGAGGGTTACATTCCCTGCCGCCCAGTCAAGTTTAGCTGCGGAGGTCAGGAACACGTCATCGCCCAGATAGCAGTCGCCACCCGTAGCAAAGCCGCCAGCCGTCCGGAGTGATCCCGTAGTCGTACTGGTTGATTCGGTAGTTCCTGCTACCGAGAGCTGGGTAGCTGTCCCAACCAGAGTCAGGTCGTCTTCACTGGCATCCCAGAGAAGGTAGTTCCCCGTTGTGGTACCGAACAGTTTGAAGTCCGTCCCGGTAGTATCGGCACCCATCGTCAAAGTGGTTGCAACGAGAGTTACAGCCGCTGCGCTCTGGTCGAACAGAACATACTTCGCGGAGGTGTTCATAAACACCTTGAAGTCCATGTCCGTGGTGCCGTCACCGATGACGAAGGCCCCGGTGTCATCGACAAGAGGCTTGAGGGTGAGGTTAGTCCCGTCCCAAGTAAGCGAGGCGTCTTTCGCATCGCCGAAATGGACAGGAATGGAATCCATATACTGGTGCCAAGTCTTAAAGACCTTAGCCCACTTTTCATAAGTAGCCACGTTGATTCTCCTTTTGAGTCAACGGTGGGGGCCATCCCCCCACCGTGACTACTTCATTATATCATGTTACGGGTTGCTGGGAGCGTCGAAAGCAAGGAAGGCCGATACCTTCCCGTTGCCGGTCTCAGTCCCGCCGACGAGATAGTACATTCCGATGTACCGTTGCTCAGTTCCGACGTTGCTTCCGATCGGGATTATGATTGGTGCCCGACCGATGGTCAGACTGGCAATGGCTATGGCACCAGTTGAAGCCAGGATTATTTTGCCAGTTGACAGGTCAGTGCCGGAAGTAGCTGATACCACCTGAAAATCTACGTCCGTCTTGGTGGCGAAGGTCTCGTCAACAGTGATAATCATATACAACTGTTTCCCGCCCCAGACCTTCCGGGCCGCCTTCAGGTCAATGGAATAGGTAGAATAGGCATCGGCCGTGATCGCCTGTGCA
>Ga0180732_1001503_pt1 | contig 14303 bp, 11 predicted proteins | sample KR11_01MetaG_FD_148674 | JGI IMG/M metagenome (GOLD analysis project Ga0180732, IMG submission 148674) | Groundwater microbial communities from the Olkiluoto Island deep subsurface site, Finland - KR11_0.1 MetaG | ecosystem: Environmental > Aquatic > Deep subsurface > Groundwater | place...
CGGGTAGAATATTTTCAGAAGTCATCTGTCTTAATAATTCCACATAATATTCGTTTTTTCTATCCATCATCTCCTGAAATTGTTCAGCTGAAACTCGTTTTCCATTTAATAATATTTTTAGGCATTCACCTCGAGAAACACCCCTTAGTTTATCATTATCATCTCTGTTAAAAGGAATTCCTTCTTCATCAGCCAATCTTTTCCAGGCCTGATAATGATATTCAGAAGTATCAGTAATTACTCCGTCAAGATCAAAGATAACTGCTTTTAATTTTCTTCTCATTTTCAAATATTTCCTTCTTATCTTATCTTAGTAAGTTACTTTCAATATCTCATTAGGATGGAGAAAATAATCTTTACCATAAATTTCCACGAGCAATGATCGACTTATAGAAGATAATGGTTTGAGGGTGATCTTGTTTTTAGTAATTTCAATACTGTATTTTTCTCCTCTCCAGTTAATTTTAAATTTTAAATTTTTCCACTTTTCTGGTAAATGAGGATTAATTCTCAAATTTCCCTCATTTGTAATTCGAACCCCGCCAAAACCATTTACTACTGCCTGCCAGTTCCCGCCAAGTGAGGCTGCATGAAGTCCATCCCAGGAACTTTTTAAATTTTCTCCTAAATCAATCCGTATTGATCTTTCAAAATATTCATATCCTTTTTCAACATCTTCTATATCTAAGGCCACAATAGCATGTATGCTCGGACTTAATGAGGAATCATGAAGAGTCTTTGGTTCATAATAATCCCAGTTAAGACGTTTAGTTTCTTGGGAAAAATCATCACCTAAAAGATATAGAAGCATAATAATATCTGATTGTTTTAATACTTGCATCTGGGTGATTTCTTCCCAGTTATAATCCTGGGCAATTGCTCCTACTTTTCCTTTATATTTTAAAAGATCGACTTCCTTCTTATCTGTAAAGCCTTCATACTGATGGATAAAACCTGAAGCTTTATCCATGCCAATATATATCTTGTCAGCCTTTTCTTTCCAATCACTCAATTCATTAAAAGTAAATTTGATTTTAGAAGTAACTTTCTTCCATACTTCCAATTGATTCATCTTAACCCATTCAGAAAATTGTATAGTTTTATTAAGCTGCCACTTTACCATGTAGTTTGTGAAGGTATTATTATTTATATGTTCACTGTATTCGTCCGGTCCGGTAACATCATTTATTTCATATTGGTCTTTTTCCGGATTATACTCCAATCTACTCGCCCAGAAGCGGGATGTCTCCAATATAATCTCTAACCCATAGTTGTACATAAAATCATAATCACAGGTTGCCTGGAAATAATGCCAGATACTGTATACTATATCACAAGTTATATGTTGCTCTAACTCACCAGTCCATATCCTTTGAGGTTTACCGGTTTTGAAATCTACCCCACCCCATTTAGGAGTGACTTCGCATCCTGTGTCGGCACATTCCCAGGGATACATAGCACCCTCAAAACCATTTTCCTTAGCTTTTTCCCTTGCTCCATCTAAAAAATGATAACGATAAAAGAGTAATCTTTTGGCGATTTCCGGAAAAGTATAAATAAGGAAAGGAAGGATAAAGATTTCCATATCCCAAAATATATGACCTTTGTAGCCCTCGCCGGAAAGTCCTTTTGCCGCAATACTTAATCTCCCATCATGAACAGGAGTCATCTGATAGATGTGAAATTGTGAAAAACGAATAGCTAATTGGTCAAAATCTGGTCCATCAAGAACAATATCAATTTGTTCCCAGAGTTGATTCCACCTTTCTTTGTGGGCTTCAAAAAGATTATTATAACCAGTTTCTATAAGTTTTTTTAAATTATCTACCGCTGCCTTTTCAATTTCTTTATCAGAAACTTTTTCTTTCTCCTTAAAATCAGGATCACGGGTTGTATATACGGTAACCATTTTTTTAAAAATAAATTCTTCATTCTGTTTAATTTTATATCGGGAAGATAAAAAAATCTTTCTTCGTTGACTTCCTATTCCCTCTTTTTCTTCTAATATCTTGCCATTCAAATAGAAACGGTGTTTTGCAGCAATAACAAGACCGATATTCGATTCCTGAGTCCTGGAAGTCATTGAGATAATCCCTTCAGAAGAAAATCGTAATCTTCCTTCTTTAAAATGCTGCACGCCGCTATTAGTAGTCTGCCCATTAATCCCTGAACAAATTTCAATAGCTCCAGAATAATTAAGGGGAATAATCTTTACTTTTAGGGCAGCAAAATGAATATTATCCAGAGATACAAATCTTTCAAAGGTCAATCGAGTTTTTCTACTGGTTGGACTTTCCCATTCAATATTCCTTATAAGTTGCCCGTCTTTAATATTAATTTGCCTTTGATATGATAGAATCTTCCCGGTCTTTAAATCAAATTTTTCACCATCTAATTTTATTTCAATATTCAGCCAGTCAGGAATATTAGCTAATTCTGTCACTTCTCCAGGGAATTTATCGAACAGACCAGCAATATAACAACCTCTTGTTTCTTCTCGATAAGTTTCTTCTGTTGCTGCTCTCACTCCCATATAACCATTGCCAAGAGTAAAGATTGTTTCAAATTTTCCTGGATATTCTGGTTTAAAATCAGTCTCTCCTACTATCCAATTTCGATATTTGTTTTTCCCAATATCATATTTAATTACCATAAATAACTCCTATCTTGTATAAAAATTAAAGAAAATAATTGAGTAAGGAATCGGTGCTAAATTTATCCCTTTATCCCACTGAAACTTATTCCTTCTACAAAATAACGCTGAAAAACAATAAAGAGGATTATAATCGGCAAAGCTGAAATAATTGCTCCTGCCAGAATTGGCCCCCAATCAAAGGCTCCTGAGGCATAAGTATTTTTAAAACTTAATAATCCAACAGTCAAGGTAAACTTGTCCATCGGAGAAGTTAAAACTACTAAAGGCCAGAAAAATTCATTCCATACCCCTTGAAAAGTTAAAATGGTAAGTGCTCCTAAAGCGGGTTTAGCCAGGGGTAACATTATCTTTGAGAAAATTTGATAAGTACTGGCTCCATCAATCCGGGCTGATTCTTCCATTTCTTGGGGTAAACCTTCAAAAAATTGTTTCATTATAAAAACTGCACTCGCACCCACTAACCCTGAAATAATTAACCCGGTGAAGGTATTTAAAAGACTTCCGCCACCAAATAATTTAGTGAAACCAAAAACACCATCCCGTAATACTAAATAATTTGAAATAAAGGTTACCTGTCCGGGAATCATCATGGAAAAAAGAATAAAGACAAATAAATAATTTTTTCCAAAAAATTTAAGCCTGGCTAAAGCATATCCGGCCATCGAAGCAAATGTTAGGGTAGTGATAACTTTAATTATACTAATAAAAAAGGAATTAAATATCCAGGTCGTAAAAAGTCGCTTCCCAGTACTACGACTATAATTTTCATTAAAAACCCTAAAATGGTTATGGAAAATATAAGGGATAACCCCGTTCACTAAACTATTCCAGCTCTGGACCATCCCTAACCGTTCTATTCGGTTTGGGGTAAGAGTTGCTTTTACAACTTCAACTTTATACGGAACCTTTAAATCTAACGGTAATTCAAGAAAGTCTTTTTGGCTGGGATTTATTATACTTATTTTATAACTAACCTGGGTACCATTCTTAACTGAAGTGCGACCAATCTCTTCAATTGATTTAATTTCAACAAAATCAGCAGTAAACTCTTTATCTAAATCTAAGGCGGCTCTCCCTGCCCCTTTAAATCTTTTTGGGATAATTGCTTCGGGGGGTATAATTTCAATCCCCATCGGATATTTATAAGTAATCTGCAAAGAAACTTCGTGACCTGACTTTAATTCGCCAAAAAAACCACCAGCTCCTCCTTGTCGGGCAAGTGTATAAACTCCAATCCAATTTTTCAGTGATAATTGCTCAGTTTTTAGAGTGGGTGGCCATTTACTGGGGTTATCTTTTAAACTCGACATCGCTCCAAAGAGAAAAGTCCCCATAAAAAGCACGGAAAATAGTAATAAAATTAGATAGATTGCTCCCACATTCATCCAGCGCCGACGTTTAATTTTTATATTTATATCATTAGTATGCTTCTGTTGAATTTTCATTAATCTCTTAATCCCCTTCCTTCTCCGGAAAACATTTTCTGAATAAAGACTATAGTCAGGGTTAAGACTGCTAAAATAATGGCAGCAGCACTGGCCATACCTATTTTTGGGGCAGAAGCACCTGGAAATGCACTCTGATATACATAATAAGCCAGGGTTATGGTGGATTCTAAAGGGGACTGACCACCAATAATCTTAACCTGATCAAACATCTGCAAGGTACCGATCAACCCTAATACAACTATTAAAAAAGTTATATGTTTTAGTTGAGGAACAGTAATATACCAGAATTTTTGCCAACCTTTAGCGCCATCTACCTCAGCAGCTTCATATAATGCTTGAGGAATATCCTGTAGTCCAGCTAAATAAAGTATCATAAATGTAGGAGTAGTAGTCCAGATATTTAAGATCATTATTGCGCCCAGGGGTCGGGGAAAAGCAAAGGGACCTGCCCAAAAAGGAACTTTTTCCCTTGTGCTTAACCAAAATATATCGACTGCCTTTGCTTCGACTGGTTTGATAATACCAAAATCTTTAAGTACATAGGTAATAATGGAAGCTAAAATAATAGATATAACAATATAACTGGGTTCAAGATATTCAACTGGCCTCCCCCTTAATTTTTCTGTAACTACTAATAATAATTGTATTCCCACTAAGAGGGTTAGGAAAATCCCTATTGTTAAACCATACTGATGAAGTAGGGTTAAAAGATAGTTTATCACCCCTTTTCTTTGAAACATCCACATAAAAATTAGAGTAATAACGATACTGGAAGTAACGCTGGGCATATAATAAGCTGTCCTGAAATATTTAATACCTCTAATCTTCTGATTCATAACTACTGCTAAAAGTAATGCAAATATTGTCTGTAGAGTAGTAACAATAATAGCAAAGGTTAGTGAATTCCTTAGGGCTCTGTTAAATAAATGTTCTTTAAAAAGATTTATATAATTCGTAATGCCAACCCAATTAGGTATGGAAAAAAGATCGTAATCAGTAAAACTAAAATATAAAGACCTGATAAAAGCATAACTAAAAAATATTACAAACCCGAATAAAAAAGGAGATAAAAGAACATAAGGAGCTGTTTTTTCTTTCAAAGAACTCCATCCATTTCCCACACTTTTCACCTCTGTTTTTTATTTTGAATAATCTTAATAATAATTTAAAAATAAATAAATAAAATAAAAGAGGGGAAGAAACAATCCTCTCCCCCTTTTTATTAACGCCCTATTATTTCATTAACTCATTTAGTTGTTCTTGAGCCATCTCTAATGCTTCATCAACTGTCTTCTGTCCGCTCATTACCTCAGATAAAGCCACATTAATCGGATCCATCCATTGGCCTCCATATTCTTTGAACTTAAATGGCTTTACATTCCCTGCAGATGCTCCCAGAAAAACTATTTTATTGGCTTGCGCTTCTGGTGTATCTTTTTCAAAATAAGGATTATCAGCTAAAGCCTTACGGCTGGGTATAGCCAAACCTCGCTCTAAAATCCATTGTTGAGCAGCAGGACTGGTTAAAGCTTCCATAACTTTAAAGGCGGCATCTTTATTCTTAGAATTTGCATTTATACCCCAAGCAACAGTATAAATGAAATTACCTGGCTGGCCAGTTCTGGGGTTTTTAGGTAATAGGGTAGCTCCATATTTTAAATTGGGGGCATTATCCCTTAAGAAACCAAGAATCCAGGCACCTTCTAAGGCAGCAGCGACTTTTTCAGTAGTAAGGGCACCTCCACCCCAACCCTGTCCAATGTCAGCTGGCATAATTCCTAAGCCTTTTTCTTTTAATCCTACATACCAGTTAAATGCCTCGAGAAAAGCTGGGTCCATAAGATTGGTTTTTCCATCTACAAAGGGTTCCCAACCAGCAGCATAGGCAAATGCTCCAAATCTGGCAAATTCAGGTGCCAATGCTAAACCAGTTACTTCACCTTCAAAATGTTTTACTAATTTTGAAAACTTATTTTCTAAATCCTCCCAAGTATCCTTTTCGTCGGGGTATGGTACTCCTGCAACATCAAAAAGGTCTTTATTGTAGACTAAGGCAAGGGAATTAAAGTCTTTGGGGATACCATATGCCTTACCATCAAAAGAAAAAGCATTTAATAAGGAAGGAATTATATCATCCTTGCTTATAACAGTTGACTTGGCCAGATAATCATCCAATGGTTCTACTTGTCCAGCCTTGATTATATATTCTGCCCAGAAGATATCCATATAAAATAGATCTCCAGCCGTACCAGCAGAAAGGGAATTAATTAAATTCGCCTGAAAATCATCAACAATTGGTTCATATATTGCAGTAATTCCTTTGTCAGCTAATTCAGGCACCACAAACAGATTAATTAATTCTTCCACTATAGACTGATCGGTTCCTCCCCAACCTACGATTCTTATCTCAGTTTCTGCCATACTTGTTGCTGAAAAGATAAATAACATACTTATTGCCAGTAAAATAACTAAAGTCTTTTTCATTTTTCTCCTCCATAAATTTTATTTTCAAAATTACTAGATAAGCATACTTCCGCTATAATTTTTATAGCATCTATCTCCTCCTTTCGTTCTTTAAGTTTTCTCAAGTGTATCTTTAAGTTGTCCATGCAATTTACCATTATTAACCAAAATACAAGAATCTCTAATTATCAATTTTGGTTTTAACAAATATTTTGTTTGTGGTTTTTCTTTTTTTAACTTATTTAAGATTAATCTCACAGACCATTTGCCCATACCAACAGCATCCTGTCCAATGGTAGTCAATCTTGGCTCAGTATATTCCCCCGTACTAATATTATCAAAACCAATAATGGACATATCCTCGGGTAAATTAAAACCACTTTCTTTAAAGGCTCGAATAGCCCCTAAAGCCATTAAATCACTGGCAACAAAAATCGCAGTCGGTAGTTTTTTCAACTTCATTATCTCTTTGGCACATTGATAGCCGCTATCTTCAGTAAAATCCCCTGTAAAAACCAACCTTTCCTCATAAACTCCTCTTTCTTTCAAATAATCTTGATAAGCATTTGACCTTTCCCAGGAAACCTGAGCATTACGATGACCATTGATCATAGCAATTTTTCGATGACCGAGTCTCCATAGGTAATCCAACGCTTCAAAAACACCTAATTTATTATCAGTACTGACAAAATTAATATTCTCACCTTCTATAAAAGTATCGATGATTGAAATGGGGAAAGGAGAATTTTTAATTTTCTTGATGTGAGGGTCATCTAATCGTAAGCCGGTAAATATTGCTCCTTCAGCTCTTCGTTCCTTACATAATTCTATATATGACTTTTCGTTTAAAAGGTCACTGTCAGTTGAAAAAAGAACGATGTCATAATTGTTTTTATTGGCTTCTTCTAAGATGCCGCCTAAAAACTGTAAACCTAAATCATTGCTAAAAGTATGTTCCTGTCTGCTAAATATAAACACACCAATTGTATTGCTTTTATTGGTTACTAATCTTTTTGCAATTGAATTAGGGGTATAATCTAATTCTCTTGCCGTTTCACGAACCTTTCTTTTAAGTTTTTCACTTATATCTTTTCTGTCATTTAAAGCTTTGGAAACTGCTGCAGCTGAGATTCCTAATTTTTCAGCAATATCTTTAATGTTAGAACTCATCGAGGGGGGTTCTCCTTTAACGTTTAAGTAACTAATTAAAAAAATATAATCTTTCAATTATAAAGTATTTAAATTTGAGGGTTGCTTTAACGTTTAAGTGTATTATTTAAAATAATACACCATAAAATAAAAAAATGCAAATTATTTTTTTATATCTAATTTTCTATTCATATTCGTAAATAGAGTAAAATATTATTTTTGTCATGTCAGACTTGATACGGACTCCATAAGTACAACAATTAATAAGGATAGATTCCCTCTTTCGCGGGAATGACATAAGTGGGAGCGGGAATGACATTGGCAAAGCCAAAATTACATTATCACCGTCATAGACGGTAAATTTCTAAGTTTAATTAAAAAATATTAAACTTACTGAACAAACTTTAAATCAGCTACTGCAACACCGATTCTGGAATCACCCATACCAAAATATAAAAACCATTTGCCGTTAAATTGAACTAAACCCTCGGAAAAAACTACATTATTTACTTCGCCCTTTTCTTCCAATATATTATCTACCTCAAGAACTGGCGTATCAGTTCTCTTTAGGACTACTCTTGGGTCTTCCAAAGAAAAAAGTACTTCTCCGGTTGCATATTCTTTAGAGAAATTTGCACCATTGTAGATTAATAATATTCCTTGTTCGGTAATAATGGGAGTTGGCCCTGGTTCTACCAATAAAGAATCAAAATATCTTTCTCCATTATCTTTTTTCCTAAATCTCCTATTAAGCACCGGTTTTATTTCAGGTTCCCAGTCGATTAAATTTCCTGAAGTAGCAATAAATATATCTGAATCTCCAAAATACATATAGTATTTACCGTTAATCTTTTTAGGAACAATTGCTCCTGATTTACTTGCCATTGGCCAATCAGGTAAAATTTTTCCTTTTTTCTCCCAATGGATAAAATCTTTTGATACAGCCAAACACAAGTAATTTGTATGGTAAATCCATCCTGTATAAGTCATATAATATATTCCATCAATTTCTACAATTCTCGGATCTTCTGCCCCAGCAAACTCGTATTTTTCAGTAGGAACCAAAACGGGTTCGCTCTGTTTTTCAAAGTTATAGCCATCATCACTAATAGCTAAGCCGATACAAGAAACTCGTTTGTCATTTTGGGCTCGGTAAAATAAATACACCTTACCATCTTTCACTATGGCAGTAGGGTTTAAAACATTTTTAGATTCCCACTCATAATCTCCGGCAGTTAATATAGGATTGTGAGGATATTTTACCCAGGGTCCAATCATCCATGGGAAATCTTTTTCTGAATTAAGAGATTCATCACAAGGCTCATTAGTATTTGACTGAGCAAAAACTTCAAGTACAACATTATGATAAAATCCTGGTTGATATATTGAAATTACTAAAAAAATAATAACTATTCCAACATACAATATTCTTTTTACAGAATTATTTAAATGACGCATTATGTTCTCCTTTCTTATTTTTAATTCCTATTATCATCTCTGTATATTCATATATATTCATATCATAATAATTTATTTTTTATTTTCCAGCGTAAAATAATTGGGGTGTTTTATGATGAGAATTAATCTTTATATCTTTAATTAATCTGTTATGATTGTCTAAATTTTTATTGGATGAGCCAATTTTAATATAATAATGATCTGTCTTTTTAATGATTGTGCTTGGAGAAAGGAGAGATTTTCTTTAATTTGTGGTTATTGCTGGTACTTTCTATAAGTTCTTTAACCATTTCTAAACTATATTTATAAAACTTCTTATAACGAGGTTTTAACTCTAAACATAACACTCCATTATAATTCTTTAAAATACGAAATATCTTATTATAAGGAATCTCTCCCCAACCTACAGGCATATGCAAATCACCAATCCCAAATTGAATTAGATTAATGTCCTGTTCCTCATATGATACTTTGGGCTTGCCAAAACAATCATGAATATGAATATGTTTTATATAAGGTAGGGCTAATTTTATGGAATCCAAAAATTTGAAGTGATAATACTTAGAAGCCAGATAAGCATGGCCAAAATCTAAAGTAATTCCCACATTCTCGCGGTCAATTTTTTTAACTTGATCTACTAATTCTTCGATCTTCGTACCATAATTATATTTACTAATTTCTCGTAAGAAAGTGGGCTTGGGTGTTTGTGAAGTAAGCACTGAAGGAGGAAAAATTCTGCCATTATTAATATGCTTAGATAATTCCCAGAGAGACTCTTCTTCTACCTCCGGAGAGGTATTTTCAATAGCTATAGTCACTCCTAAATCTTTAGCAAAGGAAGCTAATTCTTGCAAGGTTTTTACTTCTATCTTCTTTAATCTATCGATCTTTTTTGGAGAAGGCACTTTTAAAAAACTACTTTGTCTGACACCTTCGCCTTTAATTTCTACCTGTAAAGGGATTTTCCCACTATGGTATATAAAAATTTCTGCACCTATCGCGTTAGCAAACTCGATCCCTGATTTAAAGATCTCCTTTTGTAGCTGGAAATTACGGGCATCCATTAGATTTAATAAATTGGGACCATGAACAGTATATTTTAATTTAAACTTTTTCAGGATGTCTGTAATTACCCTGGTTTGTAGCCAATTCAGTCTCCCTTTAAAGATAGCATCGACTCCATGGACAGGTATCTCGACATAATCAAAACCTAAATCCTGAAAATTACCTAAAGCCTTTTCTAATATATCTAAGTCTCCATCTATTGTAGGAGAATCTATATTTATTCCAATTCCTTTTATATTCATAAATCCAATTTTAAATAAAAATATTTTTATTAATTATGAAACATTATAACACAATCAAATTCATATACAAGTATTAAATAAAAATTATTTAAAATAATTTTCATTTAATACTTAATCTGGCAAATAATTGCCGGTATCCTTTGATAGTAATAGTTTAGATCTTCGCTAACAATTACGCTCCACCCTTTGCTCCTCCCCCATAAATATTAAGCAAGGCTTCTTGAGTAAATAAGAAGAAAATCAATACGGGAATGAGTTGAAATAACCCAACAGCTGCTACCATATTCCACTCGGTCATTACAGATTCACTCATAAAATTTTGTAAGTAAACAGATAAAACCGTTGTCTTTCCAGCACGTCCTACAGTGAAAGTAAATGGAATAAGGTAGGCATTCCAGCCTGAAATGAAAGCAAAAATAGATAATGCAGCAATACCTGGCTTAATATTAGGCATTAAAATTTTCCACCAAACCTGAAAACGGGAAGCACCATCAATCAAAGCAGAGCGCTCCATATCCCAGGAAATATTATCAAAAAAGCCTTTCATTATCCAAATGCCAAAGGGAAGCTGAAAGGCTACCATCACTAAGGCTACTCCACCTATAGTATTAAAACCAAAACCGCCGACAAGAGGGAGCCCTTGTCCGATAATAGGAATCTTGGTTATCCAGCGTAATACAAAATAAATTGGAATCAATAGGGTTACACTCGGGAAGGCGTGCAGTATTAGAGTTGCGGAGAGAAATCCCTTCCTTCCTGCAAATTTCATACGTGATAAAGCGTAAGCAGACATTGCTGAAACAAAAACTACAATAGTGGTCATAACTGTGGCAAGGAGGAATGTATTAAGAGTCACAAACCATATACTCTGAAATTTAGGACCAAAAGGTGACTTCCACAAGAAACTCCAATTGCTTAGGGTCCACCCTAATGATTCTAGTCCCTCTGTCCTGGTCGAAAATGTTGTAATAACTAACCATAAAAAAGCCAGGAAGATAGGCATACTAAATGTAAGCAAAGCCAAATAGGCAAGAATAGATTTCAAATTTAAACGAAATTTATTTAATACCATTTTATTATCATTCTCCTATATATCTCATTATAGCTGTTCAATTTTCGGTTCCTGCATTAATTCGTTAAACTTAAATACTCGCAAATATATAATAGCCATTGCTACCCCGATAATTACCAGGATAACCGCCCAGGCTGAACCATAACCCCACTGAGTATTCCCGAAATAGCTGGTAAAAGCACGGTGATAGGCAGTTAAAGACCATACTTCGGTTTCATAAAGCCCTGGACCTCCATCTGTAAGAAGCATAATCTGTTCAAAGGAAGTCAAAAGCGATAGAGTCTGATAGGTGGTAACAAAAAGCAGGGGCCATTTGATCATAGGAATAGTAATATAACGAATGGTCTGCCAGGTTGAAGCTCCATCCACTTTGGAAGCTATCATATAGTCCTTGGGTATAGCCTCGATGGCGGATGAAAAAATTATCATCCCAAAGGAGGCTCCAATAAAACCATTGGCCAAAATAACAAAAACCCAGGGATTGGTATTAAGTAAGTATTCCCCTCCACCTATGCCCAAGGGACCAAGAATATGCTTGTTTAGAACCCCCATAGGATTAGGCCCAGCTAAAGCTTTCCACATCATAATATAGACAACCACCGGAGTAAGACGGCACATAAGCCATATTAAGCGGAAAACAAAACCAACCCGCCTGTTGATGTTTGTAGTAATCAAGGCAATAACCAAAGCCATTCCCACATTGAAAAAAATTAAGGTTGCACTAACATATATGAGAGTATTATTTAGAATCTTGGGAAAGAACCTATTAGTAAAGATCTTAATATAATTATCTAAAGTCCAGTTTGCCGGCTGCCACCACTTGAGTATTCCAAAATTCGTCATATCCAAATTGGTAAAACTTAAAATAAAGACTATCACTAAAGGAATAAAAAAGAATAGGGTTACCACTACAAGAGTAGGGGAAAGAAAAGCGTATGGCAATAACCAGCTCTTTAATTTAGGAAAAAATGATTTTGTGTTCGGAAAACTGGAGAGGGAACTCGTTTCCCTCTCCAGTTGAAAATTCTTACTCATTTGACGATTACCTTATCTCCTAATTCACGATTAAGTCCTTCTACTACAAAATCTACTGCTTCTTCGGGAGTAAAATCACCGCTTATAACCGCTGCTAGGGCTTCGTAAGTTACTGTGGAATAGGGGCCCCAGTTAGGATTGTTAGGTAGGAAAGTAGTGTAATCTAACATGTAAAGCGCTTCACTCAGCAAGCGAGATCCCTTGTAGAACTTATATTCTGTCTGACCTTTAAGGATCCCCAGATGGGTGCTGGCGATTGCGTGACGGGTATTGGGACCATAGTTAGTGACTTTAGCAATTAGAGCTACTGCCAGGTCCGGATGCTTGCACTGAGAACTAACAAGATAAGCTAATGGGTGAGTAAGGGAGTTGGGTCTACCACCCTTCTCTGCAGCTGGAATCAATCCGAAGCCGAAGTTCTCCCACGCATATGCCTCGCCACCAAGGTCTTTGAGATAGATCTCTGCCCACTCGGCCCACTGCCATGTCCCGCCTATCCAGAACAGTACCTTGCCTCCGGAGACTCCAGGATGCCATGCTTCAGACCAACCTAAGCCAAGACCGCCCATTGAACCATATTTTTGAACAGCATCGTAGAAGAACTGATAGTACTTCTGACCAGCAGTCTTATCGAAAACCAGCTTACCGGTAGCAGAATCAATAGTCTCTCCACCAAATGCATAGTAGAAAGCAGTAAAGTCAGGGCCGTTACTAGGACGAGTCCAGAATCCGTTACCTGGCTTAACAACTCCCTTATCCACAGCTTGCTTGGCTGTCTCTAACATGTCATAAAGGGTGAATTCGCCTTTTTCGATTTTCACGGGCAATGCCGTTATTTCCTCATTTGACCAGCCAAGTTGCTTTAATAAGGATTTATTCCAGTAAAGTGGTCGGGCCTCAGCATCTTGAGGAACACCCCAAATTTTATCCTTGTACATGGTAGAATCCCAAAGATTATCAAGGACAAGGTTGAATATAGGGAATTCCTTCATTAACTCATCTAAGGCAATAATCCGACCCGCCTCAGCCTGGGCGCCGATATATTCATGACCAGTTAACCATATATCAGGCGCCTCACCAGCACCATAGCCAAGCACAAACTCAGTTACAAGCTCACCCCAACCCATGTTATCTTGTATAACTTCTACTTCTACACGACGAGGATCACCCACCGCCTCTAAATCAGCATTAAGGTCTTGTACAGCTATTAGAAGATTATTGCCCCGCCAGTCTTCCATAGGGGGTTTCGCGCGGCAACGGACCTTAATAGGAACAACCTCGGTATCCTGAGCTAAAGCCATAGCCGTAAAAGACATAACCAGAATTACTATTAATATAATACTTAATAAACTTTTTGAAGCTTTCATTCATACTTCCTCCTCTTAAAATTTTGAAAAATTACTCAAGACATTAGATGAACTGATTTTACTTTCTATCACCTCCTCTTAATTTCATGAAGTACCACTCGTAGAAATTCGCTACGCCTAAATACTCTTACTGCTCCTAACAATTTTTTCTTTACATCCTCAAAGATAATTATTAAAGGTGAATCATTGGTATGAATCAGAATTATCATAGCTACTTGTATATAATTTTTCAAATCTTATTTTTTCTTTCGGGTTCGATAAATCGAACCCCTACATCTCTACCATTCTAGATCTTCTTTCATTTTACGAACGGCAAAAATAATTAATTTAATAAAAGTGATCTTTCTG
>Ga0180732_1001504_pt1 | contig 14300 bp, 15 predicted proteins | sample KR11_01MetaG_FD_148674 | JGI IMG/M metagenome (GOLD analysis project Ga0180732, IMG submission 148674) | Groundwater microbial communities from the Olkiluoto Island deep subsurface site, Finland - KR11_0.1 MetaG | ecosystem: Environmental > Aquatic > Deep subsurface > Groundwater | place...
ATTGCTGATTCTCTCAAGTCTTCCGAATAAACATCTCCATTCCATTTATCCGTTACTGTTTCATCAGTCATGTCTTTCAATGTCTTCATTTCAGATCGTCCTCGGTCAGATTAAATATGCGCTTTAATATTTTATCGCTCCCTACAATCTGCTCGATATTGTCGAGGCCATTGAAATGCGTGTCTGTTCGATGCGCACGCAGTTCTCGAATCTTTGCAATACCGAACTTCTTTAGACAACCCTTTGCGATTTTATGGAACAGTGCCTCAAAAGCAGTATCTGCTTTACCGTATGAAATAGGTAAATCATCTATCGATATCGCATTTATTATTATTTGCTGCATCTCTTCCGGGGTAAGTATATTTGCCGTGGTCGCGCCATCTATTTTAGGTTTCAGATTCATTTCAGATCATCTTCCACGTATCGATTTCCAGATCTTCTGCATGTCCTTGTTTCTGCGCTCTTCTTTAAGCGCCTCGAGCAGCGCCTCTTTCTCTTCTTCCGGGATGGCAGCAACCAGCTCGTCAATAGCGCTCATCGCGAATCCTCCAGTGTGGTCGTGCCGAACATGCACCGGCATATGACCGAATCGTAAGTCTCGCGCGAGTTCGCCTTCATCCTGGAGAGTGCGAACTTAAGCGAATCAGAAAGCCTGATTTTATCATTGAAAACCATAGTGATACTATGGTGACACCAAATATATATAGTTATCGGTACATAACATTATATCATGATCGTCAGGATAACATTCGATAAGGATCACGTCATGCTGTTCGGAGACAGCTATAAGAAATGGCATCAGCAATTGCGAATATACATTTTCGAATTTAAGATATTCGACTACAAAAAGATCGAATGCTCGACCAATAAGTGGCCGTCATACGGGGGCCTGAAATGGTGCAGCGCTGAGAATTTCAGATCAGAACTGAAAAAAGCAAATAGCAATATGGAAAAAATTACATTCAAGCCTGCGCCTGATTATCTCATAAAGAAAATCAGAAAGATATTCCACGATGCGCTACGCAGTTAATGCGCGCGCCTGGAAACTTTACGCTCGTGCGAATGTAACTTCTTCGACTGCTGATCGTATAATGCTGTTATTTTTTCGAATGGAAGCTCGTCTATCTTTTCTTCTTTTGATGCGCTTTTAGCGGTTCTTTTTTTTTTATTATCGATTTCGCAGGATGCTTTTCGTCATGCGTTACAGGCTCCGGCTCGATTTTCTTTACGGGCTTCGATTCCGGCAATCCTGAATCTTCGATCTTGATAATACCGGCCCTTGCCGCGCCTTCGAATCGCGGCTTGTATTTAGCATCGAATTCGCGCGAATCGCCTTTCTGGATCTCGGTAACTTCGCCCGCCATATCGGCCGGCAGCTGTAGGCGGCCCTGCATAACAGTGATCTTAATCTTGTTTTTGGATGTCATAGATACATACCTCTTATTTCTCTTATTTATTTCTTATCGGCTTCCGGAACGTTCATGAACGCATCAAAAGCCCTGGCGGCCTTCTCGTTGAATGCCCATGCAGCCGGAACGTTCTGGTCGATTTTCTTCTTGAGAAACTCATAATCAGCCTCTTCCAGTTCGAGTACGCCAGTCGAATCTGCTTTGTCGAGCGCGGAAGCGATCCGTGCAAACGTCCTGAAATTACTATAACCGGTCATCTGCGATTCTTTCAAGCCAAGAAGAACATTAATAGCAACCAGTATATTGGTCTCTGTTTCCTTGCCATTGACTGTCTCGTGCCAGTTATCGACCTTGATGATGCGCATACTATAATCTAAGTCGAGAACTCTATTTATAAGTTATGCTTGTTCTTGAAAAAAAAGAAAAAAAAAGAGGCCTGAGCCTCCCGGCATGTTTTTAGCCTGCTGCCGAATAGAATGGCAAGTACCGCGTGTCAGCGCCCAGCTTGAATTTCAGGGTGCCTGTTACCGTACCCATACCGGTTCCAAGCTCGACGAGCTTGCCAGTATTTGCTGTCAGGCCCTGGATACTGAACAAAAAGCCGCTCGTATCGACTGTTGCCTTGACATCAGCTGTCGTGCCGTCTGTAACGCAGCGAATGAAGCTGTATTCAGTTGCGCCGGATACGCTCGACGTTGCGCCGTCACCCCATATCTCAGCCTGCAAGGCTGCATACGTACCGCCGCTGATTGCGTTCGGGACATGAATCGTGCCGCGCATAGCTACGCCGAGGCCGGTGATCGAGCCGGTATCGGCAAAGCTGAGCGATAGATGCGCGCCGTGCGCGGTAGCGCCTGCAACGTTGTTCACAGTCGTAAACGAACGAAGCGACTCGCCGCCGCCGCCAACGCCTGCGATATACAGCCTGTTATAGATCGAGCGCGCGTCTCCGGACGTTGCTGAAGTCGAGGTATATATCGAGATGAACTTCATGTCCGCAGTTGTCGAGCAGCTAATGGCTGACGATGACGTGCCGGCTTTCAATATGCATCCGTCGGTATGCGTTGCATATGGCGTTATGCTGCTGAAATCGATACGCGCATAGAACGGCTGGCTGTCGCCTTCATTGGAACCGCCTACTGCATACAGTGTGTCGGCTGAGGTCGTCTGGCCAACAGCAGTATTATACTTACGCTGCTGGTATATTCCACCTGCCATCGTTTACCACCCTGTCAGCTTGACGCCTGCGTCCGGTCTGGCAATCGCCGGCGCAATACGCTCGAAGACCTGGATCTTCGTTGCATGCGCATCGTTATCGTCGAATATCTTCATCCTGATATCGTGGCCGAGCCCGAGTTCGAAACAGCCTGCACTGCCGGATATTACAGCGATCGCAGTACCGGTTGTCAACTTGGTCGACGGCAGCGATACGAGCTTCATACCCATGAAGACAGGCAGCTGGCCGGAATTGACAAGCCCCTCGGTCTTGTTGTACCATTCATTGCTACCGACGACTGATGCCAGCTCCTCGAGATTCTCTTCCTCGATGAACAGCACATCAGGCTCCTTGCCCGATAGCGCGCGCACTTTGCGTTTCATCTGCATGATGTCCTTGATCGGATCGCAGGAATTGCCGGACAATTCCGCTGTTCCTGATACTGTCGATGTGACTGCGCTCGATGTCGTCAGGGCAGTGATGATCTTATAGTCTTCACGGTCCATGACCTGATCGACGCATGCCTTGGTCTGCGCGGCGCGTGTGGCCAGTCTCGCCAGCTTATCGCCTTCCCATGAGATCTGGAATCCTTTCGCGATCTCGATCACGTCGGCATTGCCTTCTGTTGCGCCTGCCGAATCGTACTTGAAGCTCTCGAGATTGTTGCGGTCGTATGCGCTCGATAGCCTGTCGTATTTGAAGTACCTGTATATGCTTGCACCTTCGGATTCGAGCTTCTGGGTAAGGCCGTATTGCCTGAGTTTCTTTATCTCGAGCATTCGCTCGATAGCTGCCTTGCGGATGACTTCCTGGACCCTGGTCGGCAGATTCGTTGTATCGACCGTTGTCGTGAAGTTTTTCTCTGCATGCTGGAATTCTTTTATTGTGTATGTCATATTCAATCACCTTAACCTCCGAGCTGCAGATCGATCTGCACTGTTGTATCTGAAGTAGTCGCAGCTTTCACGCAGCGCCCGAGTTTCAGATAACCGGCAGCAACTGTTGTCGCCGATGTCGCCATCAGGCATGTGCTTCCGGATCCTGTCCCGACTGTCGTTGTCGTAGCCTGCACATAGCACATAGCGCCCTGTACGAACGAGGCGGTCGTTGTCTTAACGACGTCAACTATGCCTGATGTCTGTACTGTTATCGCTTTCGTGCTTGCAGAATCGCGCGATGCAACTTCTGTTACGGACACGCCGATACAAGGTATCTCGACACTCAATAGCGTTGTCGCTATCGCCGAGCCTGCTGACGCGCCCAGTATCATTCCTGCCGGTATCTTGGCAGTATCGCTTGTCGTTGTATATTGGACTTGAATTCCCTGGCCTGTAGATGTCATTTCATACCACCTCTTTAAGCCGCACTGCCCTTGGATTTCAAGGCTGCGATCTGCTCGTCGATTGCTGATAGTGTTATTGTTCCCAATCCTGCATCGACTGCATCCTGGCGCTGGACTTCAAGTTCCTGTAGTTTGGCGTTGAGTTTGGAACTGTCCTGGCCTGGCTCGGTAGATTTAGCTGCTCGCTGCGCGGCCGTACTCGAGGGAGATGCCGGCGGTATTGCCGAGAAGTCCTTTACATGCTTCAGCATGACGTCAAGCTGCACTGCAGAGAAGTTCTTTGAATAGTCTGCAATGACAGCGTCCTTATTCGCTTCCGGCACGATCCCTTTCTCGACCTGTGCTGCAGCGAGTTCTGACGCTTTCGAGTCTGTAGCTTTCTTATCGAATTCGGCAAGCTTCTGTTCTGCTTCCTCGAATTTCTTCTGGAGAGCTTCGAAATTCTTCTTGCCCTCCGCAAGTTCAGTCTGAAGATTCTTTACTTCGTCTTCAGAATATTGTTTCTGGCCAGGCATTGCAGCGCCGGGTTTCGGATATGGATATTCGTCTTTCTTCTTCTTTATGAATTTCATATCTTCAACCAGGGCGGACAGTACCTTGGTCATCTTTCCAAATTCTGCTTTCGCATCGAATTCTGTCGAATCGTCTGCGAAGCTGATCCCGCTAAATAAATCGTTGTCCATAAGACAATAGAATATAGCGAGGCCATATATTAATATGGCGCACGGATAAACCGCTATGCAGCCAATAAGGTTTATATAGTATACATTATTTCCGGCCAGCCTGCTTCTTCGATTTTATCCTGGCGACCGTGACTTCAGGATGCTCGACGAACGCGACATGGCTCCATTCGATGATTTCATTACAGCGCTCTTTGCCATTAACGAAATCACTGTCTTCTGCCAATCGCACGGAAACGGAATCTATCTGGTTGTTCTCGATCAATACGGCGATATCCTTACCGCTTTCAGTATCCCACAACTCGAAATCGACGTCGACCTGCTCGTTCTTATCGTCGATATAAAACGCCGTTACGATACCGCACTTGTCGAGGATCGCATTCGAATGCTCGACCACCATCGGCGCGCCGAGCAGTTTAGAGGCTGCCGCCCTGATAACAGGCCATGTATATGTGCAGTCATGCCAGACGCCTGACGCAAATGCAGTCGTCCTGCCTGTATACGGGAATTTCAGGTCGCTCGACAATACGACGCGCGCGTTCGTGAAATCCTTATAGTTCCTGAATTTCAATTTTATATCGCGGCAGTGCGAACGTTCGTGCGTTACTTTTTCAGGGCCGGTCTGTTTCGTAGCAGACCATACCTTATCGGTCGGTGATGTTCTTCTGAACAGATACATACCGCTCAACGATTTTCCTTTGAACTGGAACTGTAATATCTTATCATCTTCGCGCACGATCTCGACAGATCCTTCGTCCAGCTTCTCGACTGTTACGTCCAGTTTCTTGTTCGGGTTGATATCAGTACCGGACTTGTAAACGCCAGGCTTGAAATAGTTCGGAATGCCGGTGAATGCGACCGCGCCCGAATCCTTGTTGCGGATATCCTTATCGAGATGGAATTGATATTTGCCGATCTTGACGTGGAAGTCTTTAACATCCGTATCGCGTATTACTTTCTGGCCATGCCAATATCTGCGGGTATATACGAACTGCGCGTTGGAAAACGAGCGCTCCTTCGAATCTATGAGACTGAGCTGTTTATCTATATCCTCTTTCGATAATGGGGTAGTCTTACCTTCAGCTATCTTTCTCAACATGCGATTGAGCGTTATCTTATAGTCCTGCAGCGCAGCCTTGTCCATCTTATCGAGATCTGAATCCTGTTTCAGCTCGCTGGCGATGAATACGAACTTGAACCATTTATCAGCAGCCTGGTATTCGGACCGGGCGTCCTTCATTACCGCGCCCTCGAAATTACCGGCGCGCAATATATCTATAGCCTGACCGAACCGCTTCTGCGTCCTGACCGGTATATAGCGCACTTTCTTTAGCGAGCAGCCCGGGAACGTCATCCCGGCAAGGAACTGCTTGCGGGCCGATAGCGGCCTGGCCATCAGGCTGATGCCGTTCATGTGCATGATATCGAATATCCGGTATTCGAGCTTATCTGATCCGGCCATATCCTCGCGCACAATACCGTGAACGAGATCATGGCCGCCACACGGATGGATAAGTTCGCCGTCCAGCACGACCGAATATTCGTTCATCTGCCTGACATCGGCCGGGATCGAGCCTAGTTTAGAATTAGGGAATATATTGCCGAACGCAGAATAGGCCTTGACGGAATCGCCTTTCTTATGGATCTGCATTCTCAGCCCGTCGTATTTGCATTCGATTATAAGGTTCTCGAAGTCGAGATTGCCGGTATCGGCCATATCGAAAAACTCGTTAGAGATACGCTTGTCGTCGTCACGGTACGGCTTTGTCGGCCTGACGAAATCGAGCTCGACACTGAACGCGCGCTGCTTTATATGCTCTTTCAGTTTAGTACGCAGCTGTTTGGCAAGCTCGTCACGCCTGCGCAGCCGCTCGTCATTGGCCAGGCCTTTCTTCCAGTAGTTCAGCGCGCCCGGTACTTTCGATTCCAGCTCTCCCGGGAGCGCGCTATAGCCGTCCGGCAGCCATTGCTCGCGTCGAGCGCGCGCGTCAAGCACGTACGGAAACGCATTATCAGCCTTCCAGTACAGCCATGTAGCGGCCTGCTTAGTGCCTTCCAGGGCCAGCTGCCTGAATATGAACCTGCCTTTCCAGCCCCTGGTTCCGTTCAGGAAATACTCGTTATAATACGGCTTAACAGCGCCAGGACTATAAGTACCACTATCGACGATAATAAATATACCAGGATAGTAGCGTGTTCCGCCCGGGGATTCTTCAACCTGGCGCGGGGGAGTAATACCCTCGACGTCAAGCCATTCTTTAGGCTCGTTGGTTTTCTGGATTGCATAGACTTTCTCAGCTCCTGTATCTGCACGTTTGAGTTCCTCGCCGGTCTTAAGGTCTATCTTCCAGTAATCGTGATTCGAAACCAGCTTCTTATGAAATGCCAGCACTTTGCGCTCGAGTTCCGCAGCCGGCTTCCTGATTATATTTTCCTTGCTGTCGTATTCGTAATACAGTTCGCCGTCCCATAGCAGCTGCGTAACGCCGGCCTTCTTCTGAAGCTGCCAGTGTTCGCCGAGCGCGGCCTTGAACGCGTCTTCTTTCTGGGGCGCGATCGTAAACCCGGCCAATACTCCGCTCTCGATCTCGTTCCTGAAATCGAAATGGACAGACGCGCCCCGGATATGGAACTGCACTACGAACCGTTTCGATCCTGCAGGTGCAGAATGATCTTTTATCGAGGCCATTACCGCCGGCTCCGGCTTCGATTTGAACCGGCCGGTAGTCTCTTTCGCCATCCGCCATGCAGTCTCGATCGTATCAGGCGATTTCTTGTCTGTTCTTTTTAGCAGTACATGCGGATTGAACCAGTTAGCCCATTTCTTGGATTTCTTCTCGTCGGTATAGCCCGATATGTCGGCGAACGACACCTTAATAATATCGCCCGGCTTAGCCGCTATATTAGTATTATACGTGCGGCCTGTGTAATGAAGCCCTCCCGGGCCTGACAGCGCGCAATCATACGTGAACGTACCCGTGGAGCCGGCAACTTCATTCGCTGCGATAACCTGCGCGTCGATAGATAGCTCTTTCTTGTACTTGATATTGTCGCGCGTAGTGCGATCCAGCTCGTAGATGAAGTCAGCCTTCTTCAGCATCGCGCCTTCAGAGCCCGGCTCGTCAGAATATTTAGCGATCGCAGCCCGGATCTGGTCTTCAGTCCGGCATAATGTGCGCTCGTTCCTGGTTATATATTTCGTGTCCTTGAATGCGGCCAGCGCTTCGAGCCGTTCGCAATAAGGCAGCATGTGCATATCAGAGCCGTGCCATACGCAATCGAATGCATTAGCGCGTACAGAGCTTTCATGCTCGTGCGGCTCTTTCGAGTTCAGGATACCGGCTGTGACGCCCCTGTTCTGATGCAGGCCGTCCTGCCACGACTCGAGCTCACAGGCCAATATCCAGTCTCCCTTAACGGATGCAAGATCGTCAGCTAAGGTCGGCAGCGATTTCGTGCAGTCATTGCCGTCTTCCGTGATGATAGTAACCTTATCGCCGACTTTCGTTAGCTGGCAGTGCACGCCGTCGAACTTACGCTCGACGTAAACGCCGGCCTCTTTCCAGCTTCTGCTTTTGCTTTTGCTTTGTTTTACAGGCTCGCTGAAAGAAGCTTTCATGTCTTTGGCCAGATCCTCCATGGATGCGACTAATGCTGCGCGCATCGCATCTTTCATAAACTCTATTTTCCGGTTGTCAGTATCTGCCACGGTAATACAACTCGCTCATTAAGCCCATGAACTGTTCATGACGTCAAGGACAGTATCAATAGAATAATGCTCTTCTTTCTTGCGGCCGTGCATCGGCTTCGGCATATAGAACGGCCTGAACGGCACGATCTCGTTAGCTGATTTCGAGCGCTCTGCAGCAGCCTGCCAGCCAGGCTCCTTTGCCATCTCGTGGACTGTCATATCACCCGTTTCATGTACCTGCTGCTCTGATACCGGCCTGACGGCCAGGTTGCCGAGCGATACGTGGCTTGTGAACGGAGACCTTATAGGACTATCCTTGTCAGACAGGAAATGAAGCCTGCCGTCATATTCGGGATATGCGCGACTGATCCGCCATTTGATGGTATGGAACAGTTCCGATTCGCCGTTAGCGCGAATGACGATATCTATATCGCCGTCCGTCTTACCGAAATTAGCGAGCGAACCGACTACCGATATGATATCCTCGCAGACAATGAAGCTGTCCCATTTATTGACGAAATCCTCGAGATATATCATCGACCCGCGATCTGATTCGCAGCCGCTGTTGATCACAAGCGACGACATCTCATGGCCTGATACGTTCGCGTACAGGGCCTCCGCGCCTGCAGACATCTTCTCAGGATGGAACTGGAACCTGCGCCTGGCCATTTCCGAATGGATCTTGCGCGCGATAGCGATCACGGCCTCTTTAGTATATTTCAGCGGCCGGCCGGCCAGTAATGACGAATACCATGCGCATGCAATGCGCCAGTCGTCAGCAAGCACTTTTGCAGGTACGGTGCGCGGATCGTAGCTGTCGATATTCCTGATGTAATCTTTCAGCTCGGCGCCGCACAGCTCATTTTGGCCGGCCAGGTTGATAGCTGCCGGCTGCGAACTCTTATCGAACCGGACGATATCGTAGCAGTATAGATGCTGGGCGCCGGGCCAGTTCTCGCGCCGGTCGTCGTCAGACATGCAATGTTCATGACGAAGCTGCCGGAACGATTTCGCCGATATGTCGAGCGGAGTCTTCAGCCTGATCTTGCCGATCGCGAAATTACGATTGTTAATGTTCGTGACGGCCACCATGTCGGTATTGATAAGCGATCGCAGATACCGGCGCTTGAATATGGATATCTTGCGGCCGAGCACCAGTTCCCGGGCCAGTTCGGGCTCGATATATAAGCATTTAGCCATTCATCGTTCACCTGCGATCATACTGCGTTTTATCTCGATATACTCTTTCATCAGCTCGCTCGCCTGCTTAGGCTCCATGAACTGGCCCGTCACGGCCGCCGCCAGTGACGTCGCATACTTGCCGACTACCATCATCATCTCCTTGTCTTCCTTGAACGAAAGACGGTTCCAGCGCACGTCCGGCACGACATTATACTTATTCGCTTTCATTAGCGGGTTGAGTATCTGCCGCTCCCAGGTCTCGGTCAGCTTACTCTGCATTAACGTAATCTCGAACTGGGACTGGTCCATCAGCGCGAACGTAGTCGCGCGAGTAGTATCCTCGCCGCGGCCGAACAGGAACGGCTGCGGCACTCTCAGGCCAGCCGAGATGTTGTCGATAACTATTGAAATGTAAGCGCTGAGGTTCGGGGTCTTCGCGCCGCCCTCGATCAGCCCGATATCTATATTATCGCCGGTCGTTATCTTGGTCGAACGATGGAAATCGTCGAACAGCTTGTCAGCCTCGTCTATCTCCGTCTTGCTGCGCGCGTTCTTGACTTTGATATGATAATGCTTGTGCGCGAACCGCCAGAACGTTTCGCGGATAGAGATCTTGATATCTTCGTATACTTCAAGATCGGTCATGATCGGCTCGAGAAGACCGATCCCGCGCACGGAATCTGCAACCCGGAAGAACCGGTAATGGACTACGTTCGGTTTCGGCGACATGCCGGTCGCGACTATATCGCCGTTTTCATGCTCGATCGTTTCCATCAGCATGAATGTGTTCTTTATCTCGCCGTTCAGCTTCTGGTTCCATTCGTAGACATGCCCGAACTTATCGCATTTATGGTCCAGTGTTTTCGGATCGAATACGCCGAACTCCTCTATATCCTGGCCTTTTTCAGACCAGATCGGGTTCTGGAACCCGTCACCGTATATGAGAGTATGGTTGGCGGCCAGCTCGGCCGTTGGCCGGAACGAGGCCATATCGAGCGTCTTTTTGGCAAGCTCTTTCGCGCCCGGATCTGCGCATTCCAGGAACCAGCCTTTCCCGAAAATAGCGCTCGACATGATATTGATACCGGTAAACGCAAGCGAATTCTTGCGGTACATCTTCTCGAGATCGTCCAGGCTGCGCCGCGCGCCCGACTCGGTGCCGATAGAATAAGCGTCATGCTTCGGCCCGGTCGATATATAGGAGCCGCCGAACGGGGCACGGATCCTATCCGTTATAATAGCTGCAAACTCTTTCAGGCCCATGACATTAGTTTTAATCGAGAACACTATTTATATATATTATATCAATCGTTCCGGCTCCGGGCGTATATCAGGCCTGCACGCTGGCCGCGCGCCGAGACGGCCATCTCAACTGCGTCCGGGCCGTCCTTGAACGCAAGCGGATACTGCACGAACTGCTCGATCAGGAGCGGATAGCGCTCGCGCCAGTCCGCCAATATCATGACCTGGCCCTGCCTGAACAAAGGCTGTAGCGATACTATGCGCGCGTCCTTGTTCTGGGTAGTGCGAAGCTCGATCACAGGCAGTGTAAGCCCTTCACGATTGCACCTGTCGATCAGGGCGGTCTTCAGCATCTCCTGGAACTGGACTACCTCAACGCCGAAAGTACTGAATTCGTAGCGTTTGGCATGCCGGACGACATCCTCGATCGTCTTATCAGGCGATCTGCGCTCGATATCGGCGTCCAGTATTACCAGCCGGCCGTCTTCGAGCGCGCCCAGGACGATGATCGCAGAATAGGCAGCCGTGCGCGACTGGCCGAGCGACGGATCGACTGCGCCATGCCATGATACTACCCGGCCAAGCACGTCTTCGTAATCGATCGTTATGAACTCGTCCTGCTTGAAGACCTGGGTCTCGGCCGGTAGCGGCGACAGCAAGTACTGGCTCGAGAATTCGATCGGTCCTTTCTCGATTTTCAGCCTTTCAAGAGCCGCGATCGGCAGATGACGGAACCGGGCCGTGCCGTCCTCGTTATAGACAGACTCTTTCTCGATCATATAGCGTTCGCTTTCCTTGAGTTTCGGGTTGAGATTCTTTTCGATATGGACGTAAGTATCGTCGAAATGCCAGTACGTACCGACAATGAGCAGTTCGCCGTCCGGCTCGAGAACGCTCATCAGATCGATCAGCCATTTCTTCTTCTTCGCGCGGATAGTAGGCGAATCGCGATCGTCGTTATTGACTATATCGTCCGCTATTATCAGGTCGTAATGCGCGGACGTCAGCTGGCCGAGTACCCCGACGGCAGTCACGTTCGGCTGAGGCTTGCGATAGTCAGTCCTGGCCGATATGTTGAACCCGTGCATGGCAGACCATTTCTCATCGTCTTTAAGATGGCCGTAGACTTTGATGAAATTCTCGTTCTTGGTTATATGGTTCATGAGCGCATTAGCGAAATTGACTGCATTCTCGAACACGGAATTCACTAATAATATCCTGATATTCGGATTCCTGCACAGGAGCGAAAGAGGATAGCCGATCGAATAGACCGTAGACTTGAACGTGCCGCGCGGCTTCAGGAGCAGCGATCTTTTCGATGTGTTGTTCTGCAGGTTCTGGCACCATTCGCTATGGATGGAATCGTCAAGCTGATCGTAGCCCAGCAGCTCTTTAGTGAACCTGTATAAGTCGTTATTATATATCTCGCGATCGATCGACGATACGACATCGCCCATCAGCAGATCCTTCATCGGATCTTCGTACGGGTCCTGCTGGATGTTCTTGCGTTTCATAATAATATCACTTAAAGGGCCAGGGACATATCGCGCCCGATCTGCTCCTCGTCGTCGTCGTCGTCGTCGTCCGCGCCGGCTGCGGGAGTGTCCTGAACACGTTTCGCGCGCGAGGCAGCCATTCTTATGTCAAGCTGAGGCTTGACCTGCGCCCAGATCTCAGGATGCTGCTTGAATACGCCCATCACAACTTCCTTGAAGACCATGATCTCATCGCGGGCTGCGGCCATCACATGCTCGACCTCGACCTTGCCGAGGCTCTGCTCGAGCGTGCCGGACCGGAACAGGAAATCGATCCAGCCGCGATCGACTTTCTCCATCGCCTCGATTATCGAGACCGCGTCCTTCGCATCGGCAGCGGCGTTCAGCTCTCTGCGCAGTATTGCAATCTTGAACGAATAGTTGCTCGACAGCCGCGAGAACATGTAGCCCGGCTTGCGAGTCCATGTCCGTTCCTCGATCCCGATTACGACCATGTCGCGATATATCGTCTCACGTGTTGCGCCGACCAGGTTGGCAACGTCCGTAATGTTCTTGCCGTCGCCGAGCAGCTCGCGCACTTTAGCGCGCCGACGCGCGCGCCTGATCTCCTTAGACTCGATAGGCTGGCCGTTCTCGTCGCAAGAACGCGATTTCCGGAAAAAAGGAAGGTTGCTCATCGGCTTCGGATCGCTCCAGCTCTTCTTGCCGTTGGGTCTGGTGCTCGCCTGACGCTCGTGTTCGTCGTATAAAGCTTTCGCCTCGTCACCGAACTGGCGCGGATGGTTCTTTATCTGCTTGTCGCGCCGGAAGAACGCAGGAGAATTTCTAAGTTTCGCCTTGCCGACCTGACGGTATATATCGTCTTCAGGGCTGCCAAGCGGCGGACCGATGCCTAACTGTTTATTAGCTTCTACTTCTTTTTTTCCTTCATCACGGCCGTTGTCTGCTGGCATAATCAGTCATCACATGGTCTTATTTAGTAATCATTATCACATTATCAGCCAGCCCGAACATATCTATCAGCCCGTCCTTGCAGATCCGTTCCGGCCATTTGTCAGACTGATGGCTTGTTCGCAGGGAGGGGCGGTGATCACGGCTCGATGATAAATCTGAAGCTGGCGTTCCGGCGGCGGCGCCGACGCGCGCGCGGTCAGTCGTAATGCCGGCAGTCATCCTGCGCAGGCCCCGCAAAAGAGTTACACGGCAGACAGTAGTCCGGGCCTCGATCCGGCCGAGCTTCAATACCGGATCCGTACCGCAAACGTAAGCGCCCAGGAACAGCGCCATGCTGATACGAGTCGTATACGATACGTTCACGCTACGCTCGACAAATTCGGAATTGCCAAGAAGCGCGCCGGCTACAGACTGGACCTCCGGGCCGAGATTTAGCCGAACCGCAAACCGTAACAGAACGTCAGAACTCAATGGATGCTCAAGACGAACGCCAAGCTTGCGGGACAGCTTCCGGCTCAGCCGGCTCAGCTTCTTGCGGCTCAACCCGAAATCGTTCGAAAGCTCAGTCAGAGACCGGGCGTCCCCAGCGCCAAGACGGATCAGGGCGCAAATCAATAGAGAATCGTTGTCATGATGACAATAACGATGAGAAGCGGAATCGCAAAGATAAAGATTGTATATTTTAAGAACAGACCGGCACGAGACAGGCGATAAACGCAGACGGCGACATGCAGCGCCAAGCTTCGTAAAAAGGCAGGCAGCGCCATCGGACGGGGAATGCATTATGCCTAAACATATATCCGACAATTCACGATCGCTGGCGCGAAGACGGCCAGGGAATATGTCAGTGACATGCCGGATTCCTTTTGATGACATCGGATCCTGCTGATCCAGTACATGGACCGGGACTGGTTCCGGAAGCTGAATTAAGTCTGCGTTCATAGAAATCACCCAATATCTTGTTGATCAGCCCCGACCGTTTCAGGCCGCTCGTGTTCGCACAATCGGCGTCAAGGCTGTCCTTGATGGAAATATCCAAAACGATGGAGAACGGAGAGCACTTCCTAGCTTTCGAAATATCTGATTCG
>Ga0180732_1001505_pt1 | contig 14260 bp, 12 predicted proteins | sample KR11_01MetaG_FD_148674 | JGI IMG/M metagenome (GOLD analysis project Ga0180732, IMG submission 148674) | Groundwater microbial communities from the Olkiluoto Island deep subsurface site, Finland - KR11_0.1 MetaG | ecosystem: Environmental > Aquatic > Deep subsurface > Groundwater | place...
CCCCAAATATCTGCCCCCATTAACCTAAGAGGTTGGGCTACTCTTTTCATAGGTCTTTTTCTGATTGAATTATCTCCATTTAAAACAGAATAAAAATTCTGCCCACTAAGCAATCCGGTTAAAAGACGAACGGTCGTCCCTGAGTTCCCCACATCGAGTATATCTTTCGGTTCTTGCAATCCATATAATCCTTTTCCTTTTATATTAACAGAATTATCTACGTCTAACTCTATTTTCACTCCTAAGGCTTGCATACAATCTAAAGTTCTTAGACAATCTAAGGAATTTAATAAATTGTATACTCGAGTTTCTCCCTGAGCAATAGACCCTAAAATCAGAGAGCGATGAGAGATTGATTTATCTCCCGGGACAAATATATTTCCTTTTAATTGGTTGACTTTTTCTAAAACAAGTTCCACTTAATTTTTCATCCTCTCTAAATCATATTCAGCAGATGTGCCTAATTCTCGGCCTACCGCCTGAGCTATAGGGCTTAATTCTTTCATTAATTGAGTAAAGGTATCGAGTCTTAAAGTCTGAGCTCCATCGCTAAGCGAACTTCTGGGATCAGGATGGACTTCGATAAGTAAGCCATCTGCTCCAACAGCTATGGCAGCCTTGGCCATTGGGCTTACCAATCTCCATCTGCCGGTAGCGTGGCTGGGATCTACAATTATTGGCAAGTGACTCAACCTCTTTAATACAGGGACTGCGCTTAAATCCAAAGTATTACGGGTATAGTTTTCAAAAGTACGAATTCCTCGCTCACATAATATCACTTCGTAATTCCCCTGAGATAAAATATATTCTGCTGATAATAACAATTCCTCTATGGTAGCTGACAGTCCTCTTTTTAATAATATTGGTTTTTTAGTTTTACCCAATTCTTTTAGTAATACAAAATTCTGCATATTACGAGCGCCTACTTGAAATATATCGGTATATTTACCTACCAGTTCTATCTGGTTAACCGACATCACTTCAGTTACAACTGCTAAACCTGTCTCTTCCCCTGCCTGAGCCAACAACTTTAAGCCTTCTTCCCCTAATCCCTGAAAGCTGTAAGGAGAAGTCCTGGGTTTAAAAGCTCCTCCCCTTAATATCTTTGCTCCTGAAGCTTTGACGTAGCGGGCAGTCTCAAATATTTGTTTTTCGTTTTCTATGACGCAGGGTCCGGCCATTACTATTACTTCTTTTCCTCCAATAATTACATCTTTTACCTTAATGATAGTATCAAAATCCTTAAATTCCCTGCTTGCTAATTTATAAGGTTTTACAATGCGGATAATTTCTTCTACACCATTAAAAGCATAAAAGGGTACAGAAGCTAAATTTTCCACATCTCCGATTACTCCTAAGATAATCCGCCTTTCTCCCCGAGAGATGTGTACTTTATGTCCCATTTCGTATAATTTATGTATTACTTTTTCTACATCAGCATCATCGGTTTTGCCATTCATTACGATAATCATTTTAACTCACTCTCCTTTAAATTTAAGGTCTCTTTAACCAAATCTTTTCTTAATGTTTTTGCTCCTCTTAAATAACAATGCTTCATTTCTGTTTGATTTTTAGAGCAATTTATCTGGATTAATACTCGAATACATTGAGGCAAACTCCCCGGAACATCTATTTCTTGCATATCAAAAAGGGGCACTTGTTCCCAGCCTAATTCTCGCGCTGCTTGAGCCGGAAAGGCAACGTTCAAATCAGAAGTGGCACTGAAAAAAATACTTGCTATATCTTCAATATTAATATCATTCTCTTTCTGTAAAGTGGTCAATAATTTTCTAGTTCTTTTTATAATTTCTTCTTTGGTATTACTATCTACAGTTGTAGCTCCTCTTATTCCTCTCACTAACATATGCATACCTCCTTTTTCACGCCAGGGGACAACGGTTCTCTGACACAATTTTAGATTTCCACGCACTAATAAATCAGGGCTCGCAATTACATTTATTTATTGTAACCATAACCTCTTATAAAACAAAAAAAGCCATAGGAATTTAAAAAACCTATGACCTTTATATATAAATATATAAAGATATCATAGGCATAAAACCGATGCCTATGCCTATGATATCTTATTTTAAACTTCTAAGATGTTAAGGCATAAACATCGGTGGAATAATAGTAGTAATAAAAACTAAAGGAATTTGTTAATTTAGTAAATTCTCTTTTTGAAACCACCTTGTCTACTCCTTAACATTTTTTAAAAATATAACATACTTTTTGACTTCTGTCAAATTTTTTAATATATAATTTTTTAATATATAAACAATCAATCAATCTTCACAATAACCAATCCCCAGTAATTAAGTTCAGGTATTGTGAACCTGATAATCTCTCCCCTTCTATGTTTATCACGAATAAAATCTATTTTTCTCGGCTTGATATCACCTTTATCTCCTGTAATCCAATAGACACCTTCTACATCTTCATCGATCAGCCACTCAATTTCTATATCATGTTGGGTCTCAGGACTGGCATGTTGAGGTTGATCCCACTTAATAGTATCTATTCCTATTAAATTTACTAAATTAAGAGTTTTAAACTTGTTATTCTCTCTGACTATTGTCCAGATAGAATCTTTCTCGCCATTGGGACCGAAATTTATTTTTTCTCCATTAATTTATAACTTAATCTCATTATTAATGCCTCCTGTCAAAACAGTTGATTTTTCCCGCAAATCCTGAGAGAAGAGATATTTACTGTAACAAGTTATCAGATCATAACAATTCTGCATAACTCCACTAAACTCTGAAGTTAGTTGGCGAAACTCCGGATAATAAGCATCTTTAAATTTATCAATATTTGAAAAAAGATCTGCTCCCAAGTTTGGGTGTTTCTTTATCTCAGCATATTCCTCTTTACTCAGTCTTCCCGGTTTATTCAATATTTCATCAATGTTAACGGTTTTTTGCCAATTCTTTTTTAACTTTTACTTTGCAACTATACTCATCGGCACTACCTCTTTTTTTTCATCTTGTAGGGGTATATTGTATATGTCCTCTTTATTTCATTAATTATTTTCTTCAAACTCATCATCCCTTAATTGATCCCACAGAAATACCTTCAATAAAAAATTTCTGGAAGAATAAGAACATAACTAATATAGGAGCAATACCAATAATTGAAGTAGCAGCCATAAGATTCCAATCTGCTCCATACCTCTGAAAAAACATAGATATAGATAAAGGAATAGTTCTCATTGATTTAATTTGTAGAAAGAATATTGCTTGAGCATAATTATTCCATATTCCTACCCCATTTATAATTACCACCGCTGCGGTAACTGGTTTTAATAAAGGAAAAATTACCCTCCAGAAAGCTGTAAATCTTGTACATCCGTCTATTATAGCTGCCTCTTCAATATCTTTTGGTATTGATTTTATAAAACTTGTATAAAGAAAAACCGAAAACGGCAAGGCATTAGTAGCCAGTATAAGAATCATAGCCCAATGTGTATTAATACCATTAATGGATCTTATTAACACATAAAGTGGTATAGTATTAATAATTCCTGGAATCATCATACATGCAAGTAACGTCCAAAATATAATTAAATTAAATTTATTATTAAACCTAGCTATAGTATATCCAGCTGAGCTTGCAAATAATACAATAATTATTATTGCTCCTGTTGTTATGATAAATGAATTTATTATTGATACACCTATATTCGATTTATTCCATGCTTCTACAAAATTTTTAAAGTACCACTGTGGTAAAAATGATTTTTTCGATGGATCTCCTAAAGCTAATAATAGTAGAACATAAAATGGTATTATTGATATAAATGATATGATTAAAATCATAAAATACTTTGGTATTTTTTTTATAATATTCATGAATGCCAACTCCTTACATTTCAACTTCTTTAGATCTTATCCACTTTAGGAATATAACTACTGGTGGTAAAATAATAAAAAATAATATAACTGCTACAGCTGTTGAATATCCTGCAAAAGCACCATGAACCATTCTTAAAATATAAATACTCAATGATTCAGTATTATATCCAGGTCCGCCATCAGTAAGAGCAACAATGATTTCAAATACAGATAGTGAACCTATAATATTTGTAATAACATTTATTTTAATAGCTGGAGTAATAAGTGGGATTATTATACTTCTCAATGTTCTAAAATATGATGCACCATCAATTTTAGCTGCTTCCATAACCTCAACAGGTATTAATTGAAGTCCAGCTAAATATATTATCATAGTTATACCAACATACTGCCATACATTTACAAACACTAAGACAAGTAATGCTATATATCTATCGCCTAGCCAATTAGTATTCGCAATTCCTAAGTTTAAAGTTTTAGCAATTATAAACAAAATGCCTCTTTTGGGTTGAAGTATAAAATACCATATATAACCCATGATTAGAGGGCTTATAATTGCTGGTAAGTATACTATTGCTCTTACTATACTTTTTGCCTTAAAATTCTTATCAAGAACAAGAGCATAAATAAAACCAAAAATATTCAATAAGGGTGCACTTCCTATAGCAAAAAAAACTGTATTTATAATATCTTTTCTTGCTCTTAGGTCAGAAAAAAAATCAACAAAATTTTTAAATCCTATGAAATTTGGAGCAGTTAGACCATTATAATCAGTAAGGCTTAGTCCTATTACACTTAAAAGAGGACATATAAAAAAAATGGAAAACAAAATTATAGCAGGGAGTACCATTAAATAGTGTAAATTCGAATTTATTTTATTAAAAAAGGTTTTTAAAAATTTCATAATTACCTAAATAAAGATTTATAAGCTAAAATTTATTTATTTGTAGGCTTAAATTATTTAAATAATTTAAGCCTACAAATTTCTCTCTTAAGGGTTATTTGTTATTCTTATTTGCTAGTAGCTGTAGCTTTCCACGCTTTATCCCATTCTGTTTTATATACTTCTGCAAATTTTATACTAGTTGAATATTCTCCAACTAAAAGAGCCTGAACCATTCTTCCAATATCGTCTCCAGAAAATCCAGAAGGCCTCTCGTTTGAAAATCCTATATTAACACCATTCTGTAAAGCTTTTACTACTTCATCTCTTAATATTCCCCAATCTGGATTTACATCAATAAATGCAGAAGGTGATTTTAAATATTCACTATATTTTTTAAGATTATCTACTTTGAACATAAAATCTATGAATTTTTTTGCTTCTTCCGGATGTTCTGAGGCAGATGTTATAGCGTATACTGAATCTTCAGCATTTAATATTGTGGGGTTATTACCTTCTACAATTGGAGGAAATGGACAAAATCCTATATCTTCTGCAGTCAAATCAGGATTTCTTTTAAGTATTCCACCAAGTGCCCACATACCCTGACTTATTAAACCTACATTACCCTTTGCAAACTCTTCTATTTGATTGTCATAAGTAGCAGTAACGGCATCGGAATTAATCAACTTTTTATCCCGCAGTTCAAGCAATCTCCTGGCAAATGATTCTATAGGACCTCCAACTGCACCATGTTGAAGTTTTGAATCATCATTACTTAAAAATGCTTTTTTTGCCTCTACTGCACCTAATTGTTGCTTTATAACTCCGTCAGCCATAAATTCCATAAGATGACCTAATGTCCATGAATCTTTACCAGCTAAAAACATTGGAACTACATCAGGTTTATTTGCTTTTATTTTTTCTAGATTACTTACAAATTCTTTCCATGTAGTTGCTTCTTTTAAGCCGAGTTCGGAAAACAATTTTTTATTATAAAATATTCCAGCCATGGTCATATTACTTGCAATTTTGTATTGTTTTCCAGTTTTAACATCAGTACACATTTCTTTTATAGAAGGCAATACTCTTGACCACCACTGAGTTTCATCGGAAAGATCTAAAAATAATCCTTGATCAATATAATCCTGAGTTATTGAAGTTGTAATATCAGGAACATCTCCAGCTGCGAATTTGATTTTAATTACAGAAGATGCATCTTTTTGGAATTCCTGTGAAACTATTATCCCAGGATTTTCTTTATTAAACTCTGCAATCATATTATCAACAAGGTCAACAGTTTCTACTTTTCCAGTAAAAAATTTAATCTTAATTGGTGCCTGGGCTGTAGCCACAAGAGACAACATTAATACTAATATAAACGAGAAAATTAAGATCCTTTTCATTTTTCTTTAACCTCCATTTAATTTAATATTTTTCTTTTCGGTTAAGAATATCCAATTTAATAAAAAAACTTAAAATCTTTTTTTCCATATCTCACCCCCTTTTAAGAGATACATGCTTAGTACCCTTTTACTTCAACCATTTTGTGGTGGCATAGATAGCAGCACCAATCCAGGTAGCAATTTGCTTTACAATAAACTTAGCCACTTCATCATTTTCTTGAAGAAGATTAGATATTTTTTTAATATCCTTAATATCCAATCCTTGAGATCTGACTTTTATTCAAAATATCTATTCCACTAATATCCTCGAGATACCGGAATTTCCCATGATTATAAAATAAAGTATGCCCTATCTCACCAACGTAATCATATGCACCTTGATAGAGTTCATCATCGATTACTACGCCTGCTCCGATCCCTTCATTTACTAATACCTACACAAAGTTCTTTAAATCTTTTCCACCGCCCCGTGCCAATAGCTGTTAACTCTAACATTAAAACCAAAATCAAACCGAATAAAGATAACTTCTTTTTCACAATTACTCTCCTTAAAATTACATATTTATTAAACTCAAAATTTTTTAAAGAGTCTGCTTGGTGTAGTTTTTGAACAACATCACCTAGCTTTTCAAACACACACTTAAACTTTAAATCTTAGCTAATTTCAACAATAACAAATCCCCAATACTTCAACTCAGGTACTGTAAACCTGATTACTTCTCCCCTGTTATGGGGAGCCCGAACAAAATCTATTTTTTTCGGCCTGATATCACCTCCTTTATCTGCTGTAATCCAATAGATACTTTCTACATCTTCATCTATCAACCATTCTATTTCTATATGCTGTTGGATCTTAGGATCAGTATATTGAGGTTGGTCCCATTTAATAGTATCTATTCCTATTAAATTTACTAAATTAAGAGTTTTATACTTTTTATTCTCTTTAACTATTGTCCAAATAGAATCTTTTTCGCTATTAGGACCAAAATTCATTTTTTCTCCATTAATTGACAACTTAATCTCATCATTAGTACCACCTGTTAAAACAGCTGATTTATCCCGCAAATCCTGAGAGAAGAGATATTTACTGTAACGAGTTATCAGATCATAATAATTCTGCATAACTCGACTAAATTCTGTAGTTAATTGGCGAAACTCTGGATAATAACCATCAGTTAATATGGTAGCCCCTTCTCCTAAGACAAGATGAAAACCACCATTAGCAAAAATAGATGCGGCTGTCAGACGAGCCGCTCTTTCTCCGGCCTCCTGAGATATTTTCTTCTTTTTGTTCAAAGAAGAGATATAAGCAGCTAAAATAATCTGCTTTTTATAATTTGCCAGTTTCTTTGCTTCTAAAATTAATTGGCGTAAGTGGTAGAAAGTATCATTGGGTGGCCATACTTCAATATAGACCACATCTTGAGGTTCAAAGGCGACTACTTCCACTGGCCAGTTATTAACCGCATTAAAGATTAAAGCTGTCTCTTCTCCTAATTCTTTTCTCGTGTATTCAATAAACCTGCCAAATTCCGCTTCCATATCTTTTAATTTGCGTTTACAGTTAACCAACGAATAATATGTCTTAGGAAATCCATATTGATCTATATGAATTCCCTCAAAACCTAACTTTTTTATTGCCTGCCGATATTGGTCTACTATATGTTCTCGCCAGGGGCAGTCATCAGCAATATTCATAATCTGAATATATTCCGACGGGTTATCATTACATAAACTATTCCTTGTCACACCATCCCTGGTAGCTGCAATCCAATCCAGGTGTTCTAACACAAAATCTTTTTCTGCTCCATACATTGCACCATAAGCTATTGGTAACATCCCATTGTCTTTACATACCTCAATCTGTCTTTTTACAACTCGCAAACTAAGAGGACGATTAAAGATATCTTTATATTCCTCTTGTAAGGGTAATAACTGATGGTGACGATACATCCAATCATAAAATTGAACAATATTCAGGTGAAAGTTTTTCATAATCTCCAGGCGCTGATAAATATCTTTTTCTTTTTTATCTGGGTTAAATTCTGATAGAAAGCCGTAACGGGGGGCCTGAAACCATTTTTCTACTACATCAAAACCCGTAGAATATGAGTCCATTAATTGCTTATTTTTATAATATTTTATATCAAGGCCAAAACCTTCAAAATGCATTTCTATAGGAATTTGCCAGAAAAGAACAACTGAAGAGGTTAAATCTTGTTTTAATTCAATCAATCTAATTTCAGTATTATAAAACCTGTAGTCTAAATCATTGATTTCAACTTTCAGATTATCATTGGTAATGTTATTTGAAATTCCTTCTTTCAGAAAAATCTCGATCTTCACCCATTCTCCAGGATGATATTGGGCTTTGTCTACGGTAACTTTTTGTATTAACTGCCCCTCCATTCCTAATCCTCCTTTATTTATATTTACTATTATTAATTTTTGGTCTTTATCTTTCAAGGTTATCCTGTTTATATTCTCTCTGTTCTTCAAGTTCTTTGTCTAATATTAAATACATCGCATGTGACCATAAAAGAGGTTTGGCAATTTTGCCCCACTTTTGAATCCAGATGGGATAATAATCAGGATCATTCAAATTATTAGGAACCTGTTCTGGAAGATTACCATCTTCATCTGCTTGTTTTTCAATCCAACTCAATAATTTCCTGGCTTTTCCTAATTCTCCTACCTGACAGTAATACCAACTTAACCAAGCAGTAAGTAGAATCCATTCCCCTCCACCGTAATATGTGTCTTCGGGATAACGGTGAACCCCTCCGGTATAGAGTTTTTTTTCAATATCTTCTATTGTTCTTTTTGTAATTTCATCTGTTGGTTCAAACATTCTGAATGGGACTATTAACCATAAAAGATTAGCGTCAATACTGGTTGACCCGAAGTATTTAGTGATTCTTCCTTTATATACCCCTTTTCTTAAAATTAATTCCTTGATCTTTATACAGATATCCGGTATCTCTTGGTCATGAATAAATTGATTTATCGACCTTAATCCCCCATAAGTACAAGCTAAAGTGGATGGATGAATTTGGTTATTAAGCTCTTCCCAACAATCGTAGTTGGGAATAAACCAAAAATGTTTAAGATAATTGATGGTTAATCTAATACTCTCTGAGAACTTAGTTACTAAAGCATTATTTCCTGTAATAGTAATATGTTCAGCAAGACCCCAAAGCCAAGTACCATAGCCATCTAATTGAAAATTTTGCCAGTCATCTACACATTCCGAACCATCCAGCTTATAACGAGTGTGAAGAAACTCATTGGGCTTAATGGAAAAGCCTCTTCTGTCCTTTGTTATTAAAGTATTGACTTTATCAGCATATCTTTCAATAACTTTATCTACCTATAGATAAAATTTTCTTGCTGATTTATGTTCTCCAAATCGATCCATAGAATATGCTGTAAAAGTCCCATCTCTTAACCAGCAATAAGAGTACATGGGGAAATTGGGCGATGCAATATAAGCACCAGTCGGATATTGGTTATCCATAATAATTGCAATACTTTTATCTCGAAGTGTTCCTATTGATACAATTCCACTCTTTTTTAACAAAGTTTGACCTCTCCTCTAATTCTTCTTCCTCATTACAAAGGCAATTTAAAGAAATCCCTTATCACTAATGTAGCTGCACCAATTATCCAGCCATCCTCTCCAAGTTCGGTAAGTATAATGTCCAACTTTTTTGCCTCTTCAGGGAATGAATGTCCTTTAACAGCTTCTTTAAAAGCCGGTGAGAAAAAACTATAGGCATCTATTCTTTCTCCACCTACAATGATGGCTTCTGGATTTAGAAGATTCACTGCGTTCTTTGCTCCAATTCCTAAATTTCTACCCATTTTCTTGAATATGTCTTTGGCTACAATATCTCCACATTTAGCAGCCTGCAATAATTCTTCAGGAGTAGGCTTTTTAAATTCTCCCTTACCCTGGGCTATGGCTTTTTTTGCTTCTTCAATAAGAAAATAATCTGAAGCAAGGGCCTCCAAACATCCCGTTTCACCACATCTACATTTAGGACCATTCATATCTATACAAATATGGCCAATTTCTCCAGCTCCACCGATTGCACCTCCATAAAATTTTCCATCTATGACAATACCAGACCCTATTCCTTCACCAACAGTAATACAGATAAAATTTTTATATTTCTTTCCTGCACCATACCATTTTTCTGCTAAAGTCAAGGTATTTACATCATTACTAATGAAGGCTGGTACTCTATATCTTTTTTTTAATGGTTTGGCTAAATCGACATTTTTCCAATTAAGAATAGGAGAATAAATGGATATACCCTTTTCTAAATTTACAAAACCGGAAACACCAATGCCAATGCCTAATAAATTGGTTGATTTAATTATTCTATCTATATTTTTTATAATTAATTCTAATATTTCTTGACTTTTACTGCCTCGTGGGAATTTCTCTTCACTTCTTGAAATGATCTTCCCTCTAAGATTGGTTAATCCAAAAATAATTCTTTCTGCTTCGATTTTTATACCATAAACGGTTCTGTGATTATAGTTGATATCAAGAAGAGTTGGTCTTCTTCCGCCACTGGATTTATCCTGACCAACTTCCTCAATTAATTTTTTTTTCAGGAGGTAGTTTACAATATTAGTAATACTGGCTCGTTCTAAACCTGTAGCTTTGGCAATAACTACTCGAGAAATTGGGCCCTTTTCTCTGATCATATTTATCACAATACTTCGGTTTAAGTTCTTAAGTAATGATTTACTACCTTTTTTAATATTCATAATCTATTACCTTAATCTTTTTAAAACTTACTTTGTTTTTTGAATTAACTATATTATAATAAAAAATTTCTCCCTCTGTCAAGTTATTTTTATAATAATTTTAAATAATTATTTTATGATATTATCATCTTAAGATCATTCAGAGATAATAATATTCGCTATAATATAAAAGGAAGAAAATATCATATGAGTAGTAAAGAATTGAGTAGGCATTATTATCTAAATAATAATAAAAAGAAGATTTACAGTAAGAAAATTTACTAAAGGTATTTGTTAAAGAGTTATTTTGAAAAATTAGATAGAGAATTTTTAAAAACTCTCTTTTCCTCCACGATAATCAAAAGATAAAAAATATGACTTATTTACAAGCAGCGGCTTTTCTTAATCGCTCCATTATGGCCAGGCCCAAGCCCTGCTCTTCTAATCCTTCAGCAATAATAATCTCAAATCCTTCTTTATCAAAACTCCTTAAAATAGCGAAGAGATTTGCAGCACATATCTCTAATTCAGTCCCCTTACCTATGACCTTAACCTCAAACCCATTATATTTGTTTTGATTTTCTTCTTTAGCCATTATCCCCACTTTAAATCCTTTTGCCTTATATTCAGAAGCCAACTGACGAACTTCTTCTACCTGGGATTCCCCTTTTTCTTCCACTAAAATTAGTCTTGCTTGAGGAGAATAATGACTGTTTAGCATTCCTGGAGAACGAAACCCTTCTTCTAACTCCTTACTTATTTTAACCTGGCCAATTACTTCTTTTAATTTTTCCACTGATATCCCCCCTGCCCTCAGTACCTGGACGGGTTTAGCGGTTATATCGAGAACAGTAGATTCTACCCCTACTTTAGTTTTTCCTCCATCAATAATCATCTCTATTTTACCGTCTAAATCATCGGCTACGTGTTGAGCAGTAGTGGGGCTTGTCCTTCCAAAAAGATTGGCACTGGGTGCTACTATGGGAGTTTGAGCTTCTCTAATTAAACTCAAGGCAATATTATCAGCAGGCATTCTTATGGCTACTGTATCAAGACCTGCAGTAATAATATCTGAAACTAACTCGGATTTTTTAAGGACTAAAGTAAGGGGTCCAGGCCAGAATGCTTTAACTAATCTTAAAGCTACTGAGGGAACCTGCTTAGATAATCTATATAATTCTTTTATATCTGCAATATGAACAATTAAAGGATCATTAAATGGTCTTCCTTTGGCTTGAAATATTTTCGCAACCGCTTTCTCATTGAGGGCATCTGCCCCCAATCCATAGACTGTCTCAGTAGGAAAAGCCACCAAGTTACCTTTTTTTATTTCTTCTGCAGCTGTTTTTATCTTAGCTAAATCTATTCTTTTGGGATTTATTTCTAATATTTTGGTTTTCATTATAAAATTTTTAATATTTTATATCTTAATATTCCGATAGGAACTTCAATCTCTACCTCTTCTCCTTCCTGGTGACCTAAAAAGGCCTGCCCTAAGGGAGAATTAAGGGATATTTTATTCTGAGTAAAATCTATTTGATCATCCGGGACAAGAATATATCCTACCTTTTCCCCGGTACCTAAATTTTCCAGCTTTAGAGTTGTGCCAATACCAATCCCCTCTGAACAACAATTTTTATCTACCACTTTAGCCCGACTTAACTTCTGTTTTAATCTGACAATATTTATTTCGTTCATTCGCTGAGCTTCTAAGGCTATATTATATTCTGCATTCTCAGTTATATCTCCGTATTCTAAAGCCTGGCTAATATCTTCCTGTATCTCTTTTCTTTTTGCTCCCTCTAAATACTTTATCTCTTCTTTTAAATTTTTCAAACCTTCTACGGTGAAAAACACTTCTCTATTATTTCTATTATTCATTTCTACCTCTTTTTTGCACTAATTTTAGTGATTAATTTATTTTATATTTCACAATATGGTTATTTCCCAAAAAGCCAAAATATTTTCACCAGGTTATGTATATGGTACGTTGCAGATAATTTTATAGCAAATTATGACTTTTTAGTTATAATTATGTTGTAGAGGCACAATGAATTGTGCCCTCGCCCATATTATTACCTAATTTCTCCTATGGGCACGATACCTCGTGCTCCTACATTACTATTTTGTGTACTTTTTGGGTTACAATCACTATATTATAATCATATTAATTTTAATTTAAGTTTTAAGCTCTTGCTTACAATTTTAGTTAATCTATTAAAAAAAGCAGGTAGGTAGTTCCTGCTCAAATTAAATCTATATTTTACTTAAAAAAATTGGTGGCGCAAGGGGGAATTGAACCCCCGTTTGCTGATTGAGAGCCAGCTGAATTAACCACTATTCGATTGCGCCTATAATCAATAAATTAATTTAATATTATAATTATAATGGAATGGCTGAGGGAGGTGGGGTCGAACCACCGCTCCCAGATCCAGAGTCTGGTGTCCTACCACTAGACGATCCCTCAACTCTATAATAATCTTTTCTTTTTTTATTTTATACTAAATCGTGTTATTTGAAAAGTCTAATTAATTATTTTTTCACTTCTTCTATTTTTTCTATAGCTACTTTTAAACGTTTAACAGTTTTGTCCTGACCTAATACTACCATTAATTCAAACAAGCCAGGACCTACTTTTTTACCGCTAAGCGCAACCCGAGTAGGATGGATTATTTTGCCGCCCTTTATTTGTAAAGAAGAGGCAACTTCTCTTACTGCATTTTCAATACTTTCTTCATTCCAACATTTAAGGGCAGAAAGCTTTTCCTTTAAAGTCTGCAAAATACCTGGTACACCTTCTTCGCTTAATACGCTATCAAAAGCCTGGGGTTCAATATCTATTTTATCTACAAAAAAATAATCCGCATACGCGATAAACTGAGAAAAATTTTTAATCCTTCCCTGCATCAATTTTACCACTTCTTTTATGTATTCATTTTTTGCCGGAGGAAGACCTTCTTCATCTTCAATATAATTAGCCTCCTTAAGAAAGGGAAGAAGCATTTTGGTTAGGGAATCGATAGACATATTCTTCAAATATTCACTATTAAACCAATTTAGCTTTTCTATACTAAAAACAGCCGCGTGTTTGGAAATTTTATCCAAACTAAACTCTTTAATTAATTCTTCTTTTGTGAATATCTCCCTTTCGTCGCCAGAAGACCAACCTAAATGAGTAATATAATTCACTACTGCCTCTGGGATATAACCCATCTTTTTATATTCCATAACCGAAGTTGCTCCATGACGTTTACTCAGCCTGGTGTGATCTTGTCCCATAATCATAGGGATATGAGCAAATTTTGGCACATCAAATCCCAAGGCTTCATATATTACTATCTGTTTAGGGGTATTAG
>Ga0180732_1001506_pt1 | contig 14257 bp, 11 predicted proteins | sample KR11_01MetaG_FD_148674 | JGI IMG/M metagenome (GOLD analysis project Ga0180732, IMG submission 148674) | Groundwater microbial communities from the Olkiluoto Island deep subsurface site, Finland - KR11_0.1 MetaG | ecosystem: Environmental > Aquatic > Deep subsurface > Groundwater | place...
TTTCTTGGCATAAGCCTTGAAAAGACAACAAAAGATGATGCCCTAAACGGTATGCCTGTGCAGGCAAGTGAAGATCTTACCAGGCTTGTTTCCATACCTTCAAACGTTACAATCAATAATTCGGGAAAACTTATATTTCTTAAAGTTCAAATTAAAGGAGTTAAACTCGATTCGCTTAAAATAAATGACGACAGGCAGATATTTAAAGATGGTATTTTGTATATAAATAAAGAAAGTATAGGCGATCTTTTCAAACAGCATAAAGCTTATAAACCGGATGTAGCCTCATATTATTTTCTTAAGCCAACTCCCTTTATACAATCGGATAACAGAGAGATAATAAATATTGTAAGAAAAACATTAAACCCGTTTGATCCGCCGATAATCAAAGCAAAAAAACTTGTAAACTGGATAAACTCTAACATCGAAAAAAGACCGGTAATATCTTTGCCGGATGCAGTTTCAACACTTAAAAATAAAGCCGGGGATTGCAACGAACACGCTGTTCTTATGGCTGCTCTTTCACGAGCCGCAGGAATCCCAGCCAGAGTTGAAGCAGGTCTTGTTTATTTAAATGGCAGTTTTTACTACCATGCATGGAACAGTTTATATTTTGGAAGATGGGTTGCAATAGATCCTCTGTTTGGCCAGATACCGGCCGATGCCACCCATATACGATTTTCAACAGGAGGGCCTAAGGAGCAGCTTGATATATTAAGCATATTAGGAAAGATAAAAATAAAGGTTATTGAATTCAAATGATACTTCTTGAAAATCTTACGAAAAAATATGGCGAATTTACTGCGGTAGACAATCTCACTCTTTCAATCCCAAAAGGTGAAATATTCGGCTTTCTGGGGCCCAACGGTGCCGGGAAAACAACAACCATCAAAATGATGGGCGGAATAATGGAGCCTACTTCGGGTCTGATTAAAATAGGCGGGATCAGCATGAAAGATGAGCCTGAAAAAGCAAAAAAGATAATCGGGTTTATTCCTGACAGACCTTACCTTTATGAAAAACTCACGGGAAAAGAATTTTTAAGATTTATCGGAAACCTTTACGGTGTAAGTGACAATAACTTTTCCGAAAAAGCTGATAATCTTCTTGATATGTTTTCTCTTATCAAATGGGCGGATGAACTCATAGAGTCTTACTCACACGGCATGAAGCAAAGGCTGATAATGGCAGCAGCTCTTCTTCATGATCCAGAAGTAATAATAATCGATGAACCTATGGTTGGTCTTGATCCTGTTGCCGCAAGAATGGTCAAAGATCTTTTAAAACATCTTGCGTCAAATGGATTAACAGTATTTATGTCTACTCATACTTTACAGGTTGCAGAAGATGTGTGCCACCGTATCGGAATCATTAAAAACGGACTTTTGATTGCAACAGGAACTGCTGATGATCTGAAGAAAAAATCTCTGCTTATCGATCCTGACTTGGAAGATGCGTTTATAAAACTTACTTCTTAAAAGGCATACCCTATGAATGAGTTTTTAAAAGAAATCTTAATTCTTTTAAGGCCGAAGTTATTATCTTTTAAAAATCCCTTAATTTCAAAAAATTCAAAAAAAGACATTTACCGCACTCTTTTTCTCACAACGGCAGGAGTAATATTTTGGAGCAGCATATTTATTATTTCATTAAGAACCCTTAAATACTTTAGAAGAATAGAAGGACTTGGCGATATTCTTATCCTTAAAATATTATCGATGCTGATTCTTATTTCTTTTTCTTTTCTTATTTTCAGTAGCATTCTTACCTCGCTTTCCAGATTTTACCTTTCAAGAGATCTTCCTCTTATCCATTCCATGCCGCTTTCAAGTTACAAGATATTTATTGCAAGATGGATTGAAAGTGCAATAGACAGCTCCTGGATGGTAATATTATATATACTTCCGGTGCTTATCGCATGTGGAATTGTTTACAAAACTGGTTCCTTTTTCTATTTAACCATTACTTTTAATCTGGTATCCCTTTCACTGATTTGTGCCGGTATAAGCTCATTGATTGTTATGATCCTGGTTTTTATTGTTCCTGCAAACCGTATGAAAAATATTATCGTAGCTTTGGGGCTTGCCGTTTTTTTAATACTGTTTTTAGCCTTAAGATTTTTAAAACCTGAGCAGCTCGTTGATCCGGAAGCCTTTGCAACCGTAGTTGTATACTTGAATGCTCTAAAAGCTCCATCTTTACCTTTTCTTCCAAGCACCTGGGTTTATGACAGCATAAATGAAGCCCTCTTCGGGTCTGTAAAAGCAAGCCTGTTTCATTTGGGACTTTCACTGAGCTTTTTTAGCATCATAATGATAATAAATGTAATTATCGCCGATCTTATTTATTTTAACGGATTTTCTAAAACACAGACTGTTTCTTTTAAGATATATAAATATAAATTTTTACAATTTCCTTTCTTAAAATTTCTTCCCGGCCCAACCAGAGCATTTCTTGCAAAAGAGATAAAAATCTTTTTCAGGGATCAGACTCAATGGTCACAATTGCTGCTCATCGGAGCCCTTATTATAATATATATATACAATTTTAATGCGCTTCCTCTGGAAAAATCACCCATCAAAACAATATATCTTCAAAACCTTTTATCTTTTCTTAATATGGGACTTTGCATGTTTGTGCTAACCGCCATAACCGGCCGCTTTGCATATCCTGCTGTAAGCTCTGAAAAAGAGGCATTCTGGCTTGTAAAAGCATCTCCGGTTAAAATCAGAACGGTACTGTGGATAAAATTTTTCATATATTTTTTCCCTTTGCTCGTTCTTTCAGAGATTCTTATAGTTGCAACGAACATAATATTAAAAGCAGATACTTTTATAATGCTTCTATCTGTCATAACCGTATTTCTTATGGTTCCCGGAATCGTGGCCATAGGAATAGGTTTTGGAGCAGCATACCCTGACTTTAAGTGTGAAAATCCCGAACAGTCGGTAACAAGTTTCGGAGGCCTGCTGTTTATGATGATTTGCGCAGGATTTATTGCAGCAGTAATAATTCTTGAAGCAGGCCCGGTATATCATATATTCATGGCCTCAATGCATAACAGATCTCTTCGCTTTTACGAATTGACATGGGCGGCAGTTTCTTTTTCAGCAGTAGTTGTTATAAGTATTTGCGCTGTCTTTCTTCCCATGAAATTCGGGGAAAAAGGTTTGTCACAGATTGTACCCTGATCATGTAAGCAAATTACAATATAAAGCAACGCACAACGGTTCAACATATGATTGTGGATCACCTCTAAACTAACTGGGAGAAGAATCCAAAAGATTATCAATTTCTGCATCTGGCGGTCATGCTTACCAATGTGAAGAAGTGGTAAGCAGCATAGAGAATCCTTTCTCAATATAAGCTGATTAAAAGCATGTTGGGCATATGAATGGGTGACTAGTCATGAAACAAGTATTTCTTTCGATATTTGCTGCACTTGTAATGGTGAACTTATCCTTCGCTACTTATGGCAAGGCACCTTCGCAAGGATTAGATCAAGAATGCATTCAGGAGTTAGAAGCATCTATGAAATACTGTAAAGAAGTATTCATGGATAAGTCTTATCTCATGAATTTATCGCCAGACTGCAGGAGGCAAATGGAATCAAACCACTATCCTGAACCCGAAACTCCTTGCGGCAAAGAGATGCAAGCGGCGGGACAAGCAATTATGTCAAAGATTATGAAATGTCGCAACAAGCACATCAGCCTAAGGTGTAAGGAATACATCGATGCAGAAAGTAAAAGACAACAGGAGAATTCAAAGCGATGTGCAGATGAATTGAAAAGGATTTCCGCAATTTGCGGGAAAGGGAAAGAGGCCAATGAGGAATGTTATAAAATACATCGTGCAGAACTTGAAGCTGCATGCGGCGGTCAGCATAGGTAATCAGGGCAGAATCGTCAACCAAATGAGAAAACAGTTCTCCCAAAGTCGAATAGTTTTCTTTCTCGTTTAGATACATAAGCATGTTGTAACTAAGAATGCTTGCCATGGTTGAAAACACTTGGGCATTAAAGTCATTGCTTTGCTCTTTGCCAAGAGCCAACATTTGTTTACATTCCTTAAAGCAGACCTCAACCGGCCATCTTTTGATATATATTTTGATGATGGATGACGCATGCAGATTTGTATCCGTACTGAGGAAGGCAACCCATTTTTCTTGTTTTTCTTTTTTGCAATCTTTAGCAGGCTCAATCTCCGGTTCCTTATAGTGTTTTGAGAAAACGATAGCAACATCGTCTTCATGGAGTGCCAATTCCAATTTTGTACAATGCTTGGCTTCATAGCTCATTTTGCCACTTACTGTTTTCAGATCTCCCAGTTTTTCTTCGGTGCTTTTGGGATGGCGCTTTTTACCAAAACAAAATGCAAAATCCAGTGGGTAGAAGCCTTTTAGTGTAAATAGACCCAATACAACGATGCAATAGCCTAAAACCGTACGACCGAGATTGTGATCATAAATAAAGGATACATTATCAATCATTTTTCCAAGTTTGGCCAGAATTGTATCATCAATAACAATATAAAAAGAATATGAGCTGCTTCATATCCATCTTTTTTAATAATGCGGTTACGACTCAACCATGTTTTGAATTTCAAGCACCGAAAAACACAATTTATTTTGGATTCGAAAATATTTTGATGATTACTCAGGTAATTTTCAATTTCTCCTTTGAACTTTTTTGTATTTGTGATACTCATAAATGAAGGGCTCCTTTTTGGGATTATTATATATTTAATTCAGCAAATTATATATAACACAAATAGGAGCTCTTTTCTACTATTAAGAAGTAATATTAGAAGTATTTATCATTTGCTTTTCCCTTATTAGGGGGTGCGAAACTTGAGAATCATATGTCAAATTTGTTCAGTATTCATTTTTGTTCTTAGAAGGTTATCTGTTCAATAACGATATTTTCTTTATCTATCGGGCAAATATTTATCATGATTTCCGTTAGAAATCCACATGTTTCATGAGAATGCACAACCTATTGCTTTCAAGAAGAAGAAGTTTATCGCAGAAATATGGAAATCCAGCAAATTTTATAAATCTGTTCAAATAATTCCCGCTGTAACTAAACAGATTTTAAAGTGCAGGCTTTTTTGCATATTCTTTTAAACGGCTTTATGCTTAAAACCCGCCAACACTCCGGTATTCCAGTTTAACAGAAACATGTAAATTGTTATATAAATAAAGGAAAAATATAGTTTTTTCTTAACTTGACATAAAGATTATTCATCTGCTAAATAATTGCAAATTATAACATTATTTCAGGAGGTAAATATGAGTAGAAAAATAAGAACTGTCGCTGTTATCGGCTCCGGAGTTATGGGCGGAGGAATAGCAGCTCTTATCGCCAGCGCCGGCATTAAGACATTATTGCTGGATATTGTTCCCTTCAATTTAACGGATGATCAGAAAAAAGATCCGAAGGAAAGAAATAAAATAGTAAAAGCCGGGTTTGATTCCATTATAAAATCAAGACCCCCTCAGCTTATGCATAAAAAAGATGCCGATCTTATTTCAATCGGCAATCTTGAAGATGATTTTGACAAGCTTGCATCATGTGACTGGATTGTTGAAGTAGTTCTTGAAAACATTAAAATCAAACGTGACCTTTTTGCAAAAATTGAAAAGGTTAGAAAAAAAGGTTCCGTTGTTTCCTCAAATACTTCCGGAATTCCATTAAAATCCATGTCGGAAGGTTTAAGCGATGACTTCAAGCAGCATTTTATGGGCATTCATTTTTTTAATCCTGTAAGATACATGAAACTTCTTGAAATTATACCCGGGCAGGAAACTCTTCCGGAAGTGCTTGGCTTCATGACTGCTTTCGGCGAAAAAATTCTTGGAAAAGGCATTGTTATAGCAAAGGATACCCCGAACTTTATCGGTAACAGAATTGGTGTCCAGACAATGATCAAATCCATGCAGCTTATGATGGAAGACGGGCTCATGATTCATGAGGTTGATGCTCTTCTCGGACCTGCCATCGGCAGACCGTCTACTGCGATATTTAAAACTTCCGACATGATAGGCCTTGATACGGTGGGTCATGTTTCTAAAAACACCTATGATCTTGTTGTTAATGATGAGGAAAGGGATAGTTTTATTATACCTGATTTCATTAATAAGATGATTGAAAAGAAGCTTTTTGGAAACAAAGTCAAAGCCGGTTTCTATAAAACCGATGTCACACCTGATAAAAAGAAAGTAAAAAAGGTTATAAACCATAAAACTCTGGAATACGAAGAATATGGAAAACCTGATTTTGCCTGCCTTGCTGGAGCAAAGAAGGCAAAAACACTTTCCGATAAATTAAAAGCAATTGTTTATGCAGATGATAAGGGCGCAAAGTATGTATGGAAAGTAATTGCAAATGGTCTGATCTATGCTGCAAAAAGAATCCCGGAAATATCGGATACAATAATTGAAATAGATAATTCCATGAAATGGGGCTACAATTATGAAATGGGACCCTTTGAGACCTGGGATGCCATAGGCGTTCAAGACTCGGTTGAAAAAATGGAAAAAGAGGGTTTTACGGTTCCTGCGAATGTAAAAGATATGCTGGCATCCGGCGTGTCATCTTTTTACAAGAAAGAAAATGGTAAAATCTTCTATTATGATTTTAGTTCAAAAGGATATTGCGAATATGTTGTAAGCAGCAGCATAATATCTCTTGCAGGCCTTAAAGCAAACGGCAAAATCGTAAAAGACTGCAAATCGGCATCACTTATAGATCTTGGTGATGGTGTTTTCTGCTGTGAATTCCATACGAAAATGAACGCATTAAATAATGAAGTTATAGATTTTATCAATGAATCTCTTGATTATGTTGATCAAAACGGTGCTGGACTTGTTATCGGCAATCAGGCAGGAGTATTTTCTGCCGGAGCTGATCTGGTCCCGGTTGGCGCAATGACCAAGGAAAAGAAATTTGATGAAATTGATGCGATGCTGGAAAGAATTCAGCAGGCCGTGCAGAGAGAAAGATATTCTTCTTTTCCTGTTGTAGCCGCGCCCTTCGGCTTGACTCTCGGCGGCGGTTGCGAAGTATGTCTTGGCGCAGACAGGATGGTAGTACATTCCGAGCTTTATATGGGGCTTGTGGAAATAGGCGTCGGATTGATTCCGTCCGGTGGCGGATGCTTGAATCTCTGGAAAAAATTTGTATCAACAATTCCGGAAGCTAGCACAAAAGGCATAGATCTGGCTAAATATTTTATTCCGGCTTTCATGGCTATTTCATCGGCCAAGGTTTCAACTTCTGCTGCTGATGCCAGAGCTATCGGATTTTTAGGGCCAAACGACAGAATAGTTTTCAACCGTGATTATCTTATCGGCGAGGCAAAGAATGAAGTATTAAAGATGCTGGCTGATGGTTATACTCCTCCTGCAAAAAGAAAGCTGACGGTATTCGGAGATGCAGCTCAGGGCATGGTTAATGTTGAAATGCTGAACATGTCTAATGGTAAGTTTGTTAGCGAGTATGATGCCTTTCTGGCAAAAAGAATCGGCTTTGTAATAAGCGGCGGCGATGCAAGATCAAACAGTCAGATTGACGAAGAAATAATCTTAAAGCTTGAAAGAACAGCCTTTATTGATTTTCTGAAAGAAGAGAAAACATTGGCTAGAATTGATCATATGTTGTCGACAGGAAAGCCCCTAAGAAACTAATAATTGAATATCTAAATCTCAGGGAGGAAATCATAATGAGAGATGCATATATTGTAACAGCAGTTAGAACCCCAGGCTGCAAAAGCGCAAGGGGGACTTTTAAAGATACCAGACCGGAAGATCTCCTGTCTTTTATTGTAAGTGCAGCAGTTGAAAGAACACCTAATATTGAAAAGAAAGATGTTGAGGATTTTGCAATCGGCTGTGCTTTTCCCGAAGCCGAGCAGGGGCTTAATATCGGCCGTGTCGGCGCTCAGATAGCCGGTTTTCCTGATGAAACATCAGGATTTACAATTAACCGTTTATGCTCTTCAGGGCTTGAAGCCATAGCGGGTGCCACCTTGCGTGTAAGGGCCGGATGGTCTGAAATTGTTATCGCAGGCGGTGTGGAATCCATGACAATGGTTCCGATGGCGGGAAATCTTCCAAGACCGCATCCGGAGTACTCAAAAATACATGCCGCTCTTTGGGGCAATATGGGAAATACGGCTGAAACCGTGGCGACCCGTTATAATATTTCACGCCAGGCCCAGGATGAATTTGCGTATAAATCCCATATGAAGGCTACAGAGGCATTAAACAAGAAGCTTTTTAAAGAGATAGTACCTACACCTGCCGTAAAATATGTTATGCAAAAAGACGGCACTTATAAAAAAGAAACTTTTATAATTGATTATGACGACGGAATCAGGCCTGAAACAACTGTTGAAGGTCTGGCCAAATTGAGGGCTGTTTTTTCTGTGGGCGGTACTGTTACTGCCGGAAACTCTTCACAGACAACTGATGCAGCGGGTGCCGCAGTTATAATGAGCGAAGATAAAGTAAAAGAATTAGGCATAAAGCCACTCGCAAAAGTAAAATGCTATACTACGGTCGGCTGTCGTGCCGATGAGATGGGCGTTGGGCCGAAATATGCAATTCCAAAACTATTAAAAATTGCGGGAGTCGATTTAAAAGAAGTAGGGTTGTTTGAAATAAACGAAGCATTTGCTTCACAGGCCCTGTACTGCATCCAGGAACTTGGAATTGACATGGCTAAAGTAAATATCCATGGTGGTGCAATTGCTCTTGGTCATCCTCTTGGAGCAACCGGAGCCAAGCTGACCGCAACTCTTCTGTCAAACATGAGAGAAAAGGGCGTTAAATATGGAGTGGAATCCATGTGCGTTGGCGGCGGTATGGGCGCTGCAGCTTTGTTTGAGTTGTGTGACTAACAGTTTATTTTAACTAATAGTTTTATAAATAATAAAAGGCCGCCTTTTTTAGGGTGGCCTTTTATTTGCAGCTTTTTATAGCATTTCTCAAAATTACGATTACGTTCCGAATGCAGCTTGTTCGAATGTACATTAAAACCAAGTGAGATTACACCGGACAATCGTGGCTATCGTCTCTGACGGGGCCGTCTGCTGCTATTCTCCTTCGACTCGTTTTTGGGCGGCAGGTGTGGCTCTCCGCCGCCGGGGGGCAAGAGACTCTCATTCTCCGAAGCCACCCATATAAAACGTGACGGGGCTTTACTTCCATTGTAGGCGGGGGCCCGGAAACGGCGTACATGGAAGCCGCAACTCATCAAGAGCCGCTCGAATTTTTTGCTTGGCTCAGCCGACCATACAGCCAGACATCCCTGTGCGCGCAGTGCGTTGCGACATGCCCAAATTCCTTCACGGCCATAAAGACGGCGGTTCCCTGAATCGGTAATAGCGTTGGGACCATTATCAATATCTATCAGGATCGCATCGAATCTGTTCTTGGAATGTAAGATAAGCTCAACGATATCGCCAGTCTTGAGATCAACTCGTTTGTCATCCAGCGGCTGGCTATTGAGTTCTCCGAGAAACTCACGGTTCCATTTAACTACAGCACCCAAGAGTTCACCCACCACAACTTGGGTGTTTGGGCTGAGCATATCGAGAGCCTGGCGCAGGGTATAACCCATACCCAGTCCACCAATGAGTATGCTGGGCGCTTTGAGACCAGCCAGATGCGCACATCCCAGCCGTGCCAACTCAAGTTCCGACTCATGCTGGCGACTGTGCATCAAATCATGACCGTTTATCTGAATCGAGAAATCACGGTCATGCTTATAAAGCGCCATCTCACCTCCGTCCGGGGTGCGGGCTGTATCTATTTTTACTCTCTGGTTCATATTATATCCTGTTGGTGACAAGCGGCAATTGTGTCCCGGCTGCTGATAAATAACAACGGCCTGCCCTTTCTATATTCTTATAAAGTATGGTACAGCTATTAAAACAATACCCGAAATAACAAGAATATATATATTAGAAATAAAGTATGGAAGTACCATTAACCCTATGCCGCTAAAAAGCGGAATAATAACTTTTTGTTTTTTGCCATAAACAAAAAAACCTAAGCCTATTGAACCGAATATCATTCCCCACATTAAAGTCGATGTGCTCATTTTAAATATCCATCAAGGTTCAGCAGTAATATTATATGCTATCTTGGCAAGACTCAATTCACTATTTTTGCTCCGCAGGACCGAAGGAGCGGATGAAAAGATCGTGGAGAGCCTGCCGTCCGTCATCCGAAATGAAGCGGGTTCCGGTGCCGGAAAACGTATCTGAGGTAATCACCGGTATGTTTTCAACCCATTGGCTGTTCTCCCAGGAAAACCACCCCTTTCGTTCCTGATCATATACGTTAAGCGGCCGGTTAAATAGTTTTGCCAACTCAACCCCCCAACCGGTTCCCCCCTTAACAGTGTTGTCCGCCTGTATCCACCCGACCGCAATGACATGGTAGCCGTTGTTGACCATGTGAAAAATGGACTGAATGACTTGTCGGATCTTATCCGCCTTGGAGTAATTGCGTTTCATCAGTTGCGACACAATTTCCATGCTGATATCGCCCTTTTGCAGCTCTTCCCGGGTCAGTAGGCGTATGCCCCTGGTGCGTTCGGCATCGTGCCCTTCAAAGGATATATTCACCTCTTTCATGTGCCATGCCTCGGCAAGTTTGCCGAATTCCGCCTCAGTCCCCTTGTGGCCGCCGCTGAACATCGTAATTTTTGAAATGTCTGTCATTTTATTATCTCCTGAGTTATTGAGCCGTTGTGCGATTATGCAAAAAAAACACCCCGCCGCGGATCGGCAGGGTGAGCAAGTAAGCTAATGCAGCTTTTCTGGATTACAACCCTGGCCGTCAATTTATTATCAAACAAAATTGCCCTGATTTTTATGCCCGGAATATAGTCGAATTTGAAATTAGCCCCATGTATTTAATACATTAGCAAAAATATTAGCAGAAGGCAAGGGCGTTGTCGTGAGGCACCGTCTGAAGGCCGGCAAATCGAAAGTCGAGCTAAAGGCGAAAGTGAGCATCGCGAACCTACAGCCCTTAGTGTAAAGGGCCAAGCTGCGTTAATACATCTCTTTATCTGCCGGATGCCCTGTTTTAATTAATATTTGTTTGAGCCACTTTCAAAATGTTTCAGTTTGGTCAAGGTCAAGGCGGGTGAAAATTTTAACCGCAGGAATACATGGAGTATTTCGAGGATAGCGCTAAAGCTTCACTAAAGTGCAAAATTTTCGCCCAACGCAGAGATCGGCCAAAATGGGACGTTTTGAAACTGGCTCCATATTTCTTATTTTATCGACCTCTATACTTTCCCCCTTCCCCTGGGTTTGTCTTGTTTCGAAGATTGCGGGAAGCGCGATCCTGGTCGTGAGGGCTTTTTCCCCGCCTTATCATTTCTCCTGCCGGATCGGGATTTCGATTCCGGTCCCGATTTTTTGACAGAACCTGTAGTTTTCGCTTTACGGTTTTTCGCTTTCTGTTTTGAAGCTTCTCTTCTGGCAACTATTTCTTTTATTTCCTTGTCTGCCTTTTTTTCGCTGGACGGGTTGTTGGGACGATAGAGAACATAATCCGGAACATCACTGTCTTCTGTAAAACCGTTCACTTTTTCAACCGGGATCTTCTGCTTCAGCAATTTTTCAATAGCCTGAAGATAAGGCTTTTCATCGTGACTGACCAGAGAGACGGCAATTCCGCTTACACCCGCGCGTCCGGTTCGACCGATGCGATGAATATAATCCTCGGGGATGCCGGGCAAATCGTAATTGACCACATAGGGTAAATTGCTTATGTCCAGGCCCCTTGCTGCCACATCAGTTGCCACGAGAATGCGAATCTCACCGTTTTTGAACTCTTCGAGGGTACGTGTACGGAAAGACTGGCTCTTGTTGCCGTGCAGGGCAGCAACGCTGATTCCTTGTGCAGCAAGTTTTTCCGTAAGTTTATTTGCCCCGTGTATTGTGCGTGTAAAAACCAGTATCCGGCTCAAGCTGCCCCTGCTGATCAGGTGGATAAGAAGATCCCGTTTATTTGATCGGTCCACCAGGTGAACCTTCTGGACAACCGATTCTGCCGCCGTATTGCTGGGTGTAACCTCGATATATTCCGGCTCAAGCAGCATTCTTCCGGCAAGGTTCCGGATTTCCTGGGTGTAGGTGGCGGAAAACAGCATGGTCCTGCGTTTAACCGGAACAAGATCAAGGATAGCGGAAATCTCCTCACTGAATCCCAAATCCAGCATTCTGTCCGCCTCGTCAAAAACCAGAAACTCTATCCGGGAAAGATTCAAATGCCTCTGGCCTGCAAGGTCCAACAGGCGGCCCGGTGTGGCCACAAGAATATCGATACCGCGTTTCAGCCGCCCTATCTGTGGACTGATGTTAACCCCGCCGTAAACCACGGTGCATCGCATGGAGACCCTCCTTGCATAGGCCTTGATGCTCTCTCCCACCTGAAGCGCCAGTTCACGCGTGGGTGTCAGGACAAGTGCGCGGGGATGTCGCCCGCTGCCGCTCTTCCTACTCAGAATTTCGACCAATGGGAGAGCAAATGCATCTGTTTTTCCCGTTCCGGTCTGGGCGCGGGCAAGAATATCCCGTCCATCGATAATAACGGGAATGGCCTTGGCCTGAATCAGGGTTGGGATTATATAACCCTTGTCTTTAATAGCTTTAAGCAGTTCGACCCGAAGGCCAAGTTGATCAAATGACATATAATAATCCTACGATGATCTTTCAAATTTTGTTATATTGCTTTCAAATCAATTCAGTAATCACTATCAGTTCTTACTGTAATTATATTTGGCATTTGCCGGATATATTGAGTTTTAGCTATACGATTCCACTCTTGTCCAAAAACGGTTTTAGAATGAAGTAATTCGAAAAAGCTTGAAAAAAAACCTCCTTGTAAGGCATAGTTTAGCTGCAAAGAAAAACCTTTAGCCAACAACAAGGAGGCAATGCAATGATACGACATATGAGTTTGTTTAGTCAACTGGTTGCGATATTCAATCGTGGTCGATTTCATAATTTAGTCTTTCATCATAAGGCCGAACGTTACTGCAAAGGCTTTGACAGCTGGGATCATTTTGTAGCCATGTTATTTTGCCAATTAGCCCAAGCCAAAAGTTTACGTGAGATTTGCGGCGGACTATCCTGCTGCCTCGGAAAATTGCGCCATTTAGGATTTAAAAAAGCCCCCAACAAATCCACGCTGTCCTATGCCAATGCTCATCGGCCCTGGCAGATGTACCAAGATCTTTTTTACCAGACCCTTGATATTTGCAAATTGGCCGGTACCCCCAAACATCGGTTCAAATTCAAAAATAAGCTGCTATCGCTGGATAGTTCCACCATATCGCTGTGCTTGTCACTTTTCCCATGGGCAAAATTCCGGCGAACAAAAGGGGCTATAAAGCTGCACCTGCTGCTGGATCATGATGGGTACTTACCAACCTTTGCTTATATTTCTAACGGCAAAAAGCATGATGTTACTGTTGCCCGTAAGGTTCCCCTTTCGCCCTATTCGATTGTGGCCATGGATAGAGGATACAACGATTACAATTTGTTTGCCTATTGGACCGAAAACCACATTTATTTTGTCACCCGGTTAAAAGACAATGCCGATTACACCGTTATCGAAGAGCGGGCTGTACCGCAAAACCGAAATATCCTTGCCGATCAGTTGATTGAGTTTAACGGACATTATGCCCGTAAAAAATGCCCTCACATATTGCGCAAAGTCGTGGTCTGGGACAAAGAGCAAAACCGCCAAATCGTTCTTTTGACCAACCACCTTGAATTTGGGGCAACCACAATATCTGCCATCTACAAAGATCGCTGGCAGATAGAACTGTTTTTCAAAGCCCTGAAACAAAATCTGAAGGTTAAAACCTTTGTAGGAACCAGTGAAAATGCCCTTTACATCCAGATTTGGACAGCATTGATCGCCATGTTGCTGATCAAATACCTCCAGTTTAAATCGAAGTTTAATTGGTCGTTATCAAACATGGTCGCTTTCCTAAGGTGGAACCTTTTCACATACAGGGATTTATGGGAATGGATCGATAACCCCTTTGATGTTCTTCCCATAACTCCCAGGTCTGTCCAATGTCCTCTGCCTTTCAAGGAATTTGGACAGCATATTTCTAAAACCGGCAACCTGATCTTCAAATAGTGGACTTTTTATAGGTAAATGATTGAATTCTTTAATGCCAAATGTTTAATTGTATATTATTTTGGACAGCAGTGA
>Ga0180732_1001507_pt1 | contig 14255 bp, 16 predicted proteins | sample KR11_01MetaG_FD_148674 | JGI IMG/M metagenome (GOLD analysis project Ga0180732, IMG submission 148674) | Groundwater microbial communities from the Olkiluoto Island deep subsurface site, Finland - KR11_0.1 MetaG | ecosystem: Environmental > Aquatic > Deep subsurface > Groundwater | place...
CTATCTATAAAAAACTCAAAAAGTACATGAAAATACAGTAAAAACACAAAATAGTTGGCTGCATAGACATGAATATTCAAAACATGAACAAAAATCAGGGAAAATTATAAGTTAATCGAAATACTCTAAAATATTCCCCTGAGTTTCATGCCAAGCACAATGTTTGCCATGATCAGGAGAAGCGCGGTCAGTACAAGAATAGATATTTCCCTGTTCTTGAGAAAAGCGATCGTAAGCGTGGTCAGGATGATGCCTGTATTTACGTCGTGGACAGCGGCAAGGTTGAACATTCTCTCATCCCTGGTATTTTGTGGGACACCTGGATATCATCTTTACTGCATTGAACGTCCTTTCACTGAACGTCCCGTAAATTACGATATCGGCATCACTGCCAAGAGAAGAAGGAAGTTCTCCCGCAAAGCTTACGTTCATCGCGGAAACCCCGTCAGTAAGCACGAAGGTATATTCTCCCGTATTAAGTGGAGATAAGGAGCCTTTCAGCATTGTGCCGTTAACCCATATCATCCCGTTAGAATTCCCGCTTGCAGCCTGGCTTACGGTCTTATATTCGATCAAATAGCTGGAAACAGTGCTGTAGCCAAGGGCGAGCACGAAAACAATTACAAGGATGCCAGTAACAACTCGTATATCTATTTTCACGGTTGTTACTCTTTACCTGAACCTTTATGAAGATTACCCTTTATAATTTCAATTTTTCGCTTGTCCTGATGTCATCAAGCACCTGCTCGATCAGTCCCTTGGCATTTTCCAGATGCTTTGTTCCGCTGCCTGCAAGCTGGTTGAAGTTGTCCTGGATAAGCAGCTCGTTCTCCTGGATATTATAAATGTAATAAACAAGAATGCTCCAGTAAATAGAGAGACCTAAAAAACCCGCTATACCAATAACGACAAGCTGGTCGTGAACCTTAGAAACAGTCAGACCTAATGGGAGAAGTTTATCTATCGAAATAAAATAATTGTATACAATAATCAATCCAAATATTATTGGTACGATACCAATCAAGAAAATGTTTGTCTTACTGAGCCTCATTCGAACACCAGTATATAATATGTAAATTCTCTATATAAATCTGTCCCTCTAAGAGCACAAAAAAACTTATTCTACCTGCTTTTTCGCTTTGGAACCATTCAATCTGAACAATTCAGATACCGTTTCCAGGAATCTTTCGTCATCATGCTCAGCTGCGCTGCGGAGGATCTTGGTGGGTTCTGCAAGTATCTGGTTGGCAAATGAATGTGTCATGTCATCCAGCACCGTGCGTTCGATATCCCCAATTGTATGCCGCGCCTTGAGTTTATTTACCGCTTCCTCGCATTCCTTTCCCCTAATTTGTTCGATCCTTGAATAAAGCGCTGATATTATCCTGTCAGCCTGCTGGCGCTTGTACTGCTTTTTGAGCAATTCAAGCTCCTCCTCAATAAGCACCTCTGCTTTCCCGGCTTCTTCTTTCCTCTTTGCAAGGTTCGCATCGCTGATGCTTTTCAGGTTATCGATATTAAAGAGCCTTACATCAGGTATTTCCCCAACACTGCCTTCGATATTCCTGGGATTACCGATATCTACAAGCATGATGTCCTTTTTCCGTTCTTCCATTACATGGGACATCAGTTCATGCGTGAGAACAAAATGCGGAGCAGATGTGGCACTGATCACTACATCGGACTTCAGGATAAATTGTTCGATGGCTTCATAATTTACAGCTCTTCCGTTCAACTCGCATGCCAGAGCCTCTGCCCGTTCAAGAGTCCTGTTCGCCACATAAATTACTTTGATGTTCTTATTGGCTAGCGCTTTTGCGACAAGCGTCCCCATCTCGCCTGCGCCTATGACCATCACCGTCTTTCCGTTCAACCCTCCAAGGGTATTTTCTGCAAGTTCAACGGCGGCAGAACCAATAGAAACTGAACCTTTATTAATGCCCGTCTCATTCCTTATGCGTTTCCCAACCTGGATGGCTTTGCTAAAGGCTGTATCGAGTATCTTGCCTGTAGTTTCAGCTTTCTTTGCAAGCGCATATAATTCTTTGACCTGACCGAGTATCTGGTCTTCCCCCACTATCATGGATTCAAGACCGCAAGTCAATCGCAAGAGGTGCCGCAGCGACTCTTCATGGTCGAGAAAATCAACTATCCTTGATGAAACTTTCATGTGTTTTGCGAAATCAAAAAGCACCTTGCTGCCTTTGGGCGAGACTACGTAAACTTCAACGCGGTTGCAGGTTTTAAGAACTGCACACTCCTCAACGAGTTCGTGCATTTTAAGTCGAATTAACAGTTGTTCGAGTCCGCCGTGCCACGCGCCTTCCATCTCTACTATGCTCGCCCTGGTATGCGTGATAAGCATGCTGGATATTTCAGTCATAACGTTTTCCTATCTTTCTATATGTTTTAAAGCTACTTTATATGCTTTTTCATAGGATTCGCCAAATGCGTTCCATATATCATCATCATTAATGACATTCCATAATATCCTGCTGCGTTCAGTCTGGTCTTTTACCTGGGACTTTAGCAGTTCCCTGAACTCATTCTGGAGCCTGGCCATCTGTGAAAACCCTGGAGTTATTACCTCTTCGAGCCTCTGCCTTATGAATTTGGAAAGCGCAGGGCTCTGACCGAGGGTGGAAATACCGATTACGATATCCCCTCTTCTTATAACAGATGGGACTATGATGTTCCCCATATCGTCCACCCTGTTGACAAGCTTCCCGCTCCTGTCTGCAATGGAAGCGATGTTCTCATTCAAGATTGCATCGTTTGTGGCCGGGATCGTAATAAAAGCGTTTTTCATGTACCTGAGTATTTCATCGTCAGTGAGGTCTTGAACCTTTATAAGCTTTATTTTTCCATCCTTATAAAGCCCCTCAAGAGCGGGAGTGAAATCCCTGCTGATAACAGTAACCTCTGCCACTGTTGAAAAGAACAGGGCTTTTCGTTCCCCCACCTTCCCTCCGCCAAATATGACCACTTCCTTTCCTGTCAGGTCAAGCATCAGAGGGAGAAACTTTTTCATAACCTTACACCGGTCTTTTTAAACTCCTTTTCGCTGAAAAGAATGCTGTAATCCTTTATCCCTGTCGCAATTGATATCTCCCTGGCTACTTTTTCGCATTCCTCGCGCGAGTAGGCATGTACCATGGTAAAGAGGTTATATTTCCAGCCCGGGTGGCGCGGGCGTTCGTAGCAGTGGGTGACTTCGACAAAACCCGCCATGAGCGCGCCAACTTCTTCAACCCTATCATCAGGCACGTTCCATGTGCACATAGCGTTTGCAGTTATTCCGATCGCCCTATGCCCTATAGACGCGCCAAAGCGCCGGATGGCGCCATCTTTTATCATTCCGGTGATCCTGCTTATGACCTCTTCTTCGGATATTCCAAGCTCTTTTGCCGTCTGGTTGAAAGGTTCAGGGACTATTGGAATTCCATCCTGGATTGATTTTAATAATTTTATATCGATTATGTTCATAGTATCAGAAACATTTAATTTGTTGATGTATATTAGGCTATATTAGTATGATGGATATCAAAAACGTTTTGGAAATTTTAAATGAATTAGTGGTACTACCTATAATAATAATAACATTTTTATTATTAATCTATGCGGTTTTTTATCTCAGTAAAAGGGATTCGGATGTAGTCAGATCAAGAATATTTTTAAAATACGCAGAATTTAAAAAAGCTTTCATATTGCTTGCAGCATTTGCTTTTGTACTGGTATTGCATGTGGCTCTCATATATATACCACACTTATATTATATTGAATATTATTCTATAATATCAGAAAAGCATAAAATAGAAATAAGCAATATTGATAATCTCACAGAGCAATAAAAAGTTAATGCTCGACAGGATAAAACAATTTTTCAGGGATGCTCTCAGACCATTCGCGAAAAAGATCGTTGGAGTAAATCCAAATACTCTGACCCTTCTTGGTCTCTTAATAAGCATTGCAGCGGGAATTTTTTTTGCGATGCGGGATGTATTGGCAGCGGGATTTCTTCTGCTGCTGAGCGGTCTCTTTGATGCTCTTGATGGGGCAGTAGCGCGTGAGAATGGAAGGACGACCCGCTTTGGAGGTTTTCTTGATTCTGTTTGCGACAGGTTTGCGGACGCTGCAGTTTTGATCGGGGCGATGTACGGAGATCTGACAGCGTTCCAGGATTTTCCTGGCTGGCTACTCGGGTCACTGGCATTGGTTGGATCTTTGATGGTAAGCTACACGAGAGCGCGTGCCGAAGCGGCAGGCGCTACCGCTTCCGTAGGTGTCGGAGAAAGAGCGGTCAGGATGATAATACTCATATTCGGTGCTTTCCTTAATATGGTCAACCTTGCTGTCCTGCTGATAACTATCGTTTCCTTCATCACTGTGTTCCAGAGGATCGCGTATGTAAGGGGGACATTGAAATAACAATATTTAAGTCAGATAAAAGTTATGGTTACAAGGGTATTAAAATGGCAGGCATTCGAATAGCAATCGCAGGTGCAGGTAATTGCGCATCATCGCTGGTCCAGGGACTTGAGTACTACAAAAATGTCAATGATTCAGATGACCTTGTTCCCGGTCTTATGCATAATTCTGTCGGCGGCTATCTGATATCGGATATTAAACCCGTGGCTGCATTTGATATTGATAAAAGAAAAGTTGGCAAAGACCTCTCTCACGCTCTTTTTTCAGAACCGAACTGTACCAAAAAATTCTCAGATATCCCTGACACAGGTGTTGAGGTGATGAAGGGACAGGTGCTTGACGGAGTTGCGCCTCACATGAAGGATTATTTCCGTGTTGATGATACACAGGAACCGGTAGATGTTGCATCTGTTTTGAAAAGATCGAAGGCGGATATATTAATAAATTACCTGCCAGTGGGTTCTGAAGAAGCGGTAAAATGGTATGCAACACAGGCTATTGAGGCTGGATGCGCATTTATCAACTGCATACCGGTGTTCATCGCATCAGACAGGCAGTGGGCAGGAAAGTTCATGAAGGCAGGTCTCCCTGTAATCGGGGATGATATTAAAAGCCTTGTGGGCGCCACGATAGTTCACCGCACCCTGACCCAGATGATAATAGACCGCGGGGCAAAGATAGAAAGCACATACCAGTTAAATGTTGGAGGGAATACGGATTTCAGGAATATGACTGACCCGTCAAGGCTTAAGTCCAAGAAGATATCAAAGACTGAGTCCGTGTCGTCGCAGATACCTTATGACGCGTATGTGTATGCAGGACCCAACGGGTGCATCGACAGTCTTAATGATAACAAGATATGTCACCTGAAGATGGATTTCAAACTTTTTGGAGATGTACCTGCTTATCTTGACCTGAAACTCTCGGTCGAGGACAGCCCGAACAGCGCAGGAGTGGTCGTGGACGCCGTCCGTGTGGCGAAAATCGCTCTTGACCGGAAGATCGGAGGGCCGATAATACCAGCTTCCGCATATTTCATGAAGCATCCCCCGCAGCAGATGCGTGAGGAAGAGGCACGTCACCAGCTTGAAGATTATATTAACGCAGCTACCCGATTACCTTCAATTTCGAGACCCTCAGTGTCGGTGTGATGACATTACCCATTCTTCTAATATCCTTTCCCGCGCCGTCGATATTTTTCAGCAGCTCAAAGATATTCCCTGATATCATCATCGACTTGATGGGTGACGCTACCTCTCCATCCTTAATTAAAAATGAATTCCTCGCTTCCACTGAAAAGTCCCCTGATATGGGATTTGCCGTATGCGCTCCGATCACTGAATTGACGATCACGCCGTTTCTTGTTTCACCTAAAATATCCGATTTCGGGTAATCGACGATAAGGTTGCGGACACTTATTGACGGCGTGGAGGTGAACGACCCGCGCACAGCGTTGCTCGTGCTTTCTCTTTTCTCTTTTCCCGCAGTATAGCAGTCGTAAATGAATGAATTAAGCGTGCCGTTCTTCACAAGCTCATTTATTCCAGAGGGCGTCCCTTCATCGTCTGTGGATGCTGTCCCAATGCCGCCTGAAAGTGTTCCGTCGTCTATAAGTGATAAATTTTCATGCGCTATCATGCTTCCCATTTTTCCGGTGAGGGCTGACCTGCCTTTCTGTACGTTGTCTGCGTTCAGTGATGTCAGGAAGGTATTTTCAAGAATGTCTGAAAAAGCCAGAGGCTCAAGGAGCACTGTCATATCACCGGTTCCTGCGCTCACCCCGTTCTGCGACCTGGAAGCAAGAAGTGCCGCGTCCTTCCCTATCTTATAAAAATCGATGTCAAGCATCCTTGAAGCGTCAAATTCCGAGCCTGTGGACATTTCTGCGCCTTTTGTGGCTGTATCTATGGAAGCATTGACAAAGGTATCCTCCTCTTCAACCTCGACGCCATTGGAGTTCAGGATGAGCGTTCTCGAGTTCAGGCTCATGAAGTTTCCAGATGTGGGCGATACCGAAGGTACGCTTTTTGACCCTTCTATCAACTGTGCAGTATACTCTATGCAGGACTCGATGTCGATGTTCACAAGCTTTCTGTCCAGGATGTCCCTGACAGCCGGATGCTCTTTTTTCCCGGGAAGACCTGACCACTCCGGGTCTCCTTTCCTGACACGGGCGGATTTCACGGCAAGGATACACGCCTCTTCTACGCGCGACGGGTCATTGGTGCTTGAAAAGCCAACTGCGCCTTTCACGATCGCCCGTATCCCTATGCCTGAGATAAGGCTTTCTTTTGCAAGGTCGATCTCGTCCTTCTGTACATCGATCGTTACAGACCTGCCGCTGATGCAGTATATCTCGGCTTCGTTAGCACCAGCTTTCGTTGTGTATCCCAGGGCTTTTTGTGCAAGCTCAAAAATGTCAGTCATCGAAGGTTAATTAAAATTGAAGTAAGATAAAGATAACCTATGCGCGCTCTCATAATAGATGGTTATGTGGATGAACCCGCCTGCCTGGGCGTTCCGCCTTATATGGCGCCGTATCCCAGGTATATAGCAGGCGCCATGATCGAAAAAGGCATACCTGAAGAGGATATTTCCTACCGCACGATTGACCAGCTTCGCGCGGGGAAAGAGAAACTCAATTATGATATCACGGTGGTAGTGGCAGGGACGACAGTGCCGGGAAAATACCTGCGCGCGACCCCGATAAGCATGGGTGAACTGAGGGAGCTTTCCCATCTTGGAGGCACAAAGATACTGGGTGGACCTGTAAGGCTTGGATTCGGGGAAGAAGGCGGCACGTCCGCAAAAGAGCTTGAATTGACCGGGTTTTTGCCTGCAAAACAAGATATAGAGGCATTCGTTCATGATATTTTGGACGTCCCCTCCGACCCTGCCAGCGCGGGGCACAGGATGAGGACAACGGCTGAGGTAGCGCGGTGGGGGGAGAAAGGGGCGTTCATTATCAAACAGCATCCCGATTATCCTTATGTCATGTGCGAGCTTGAGACCTACAGGGGCTGCCCGCGCCATTCCCACTGCTCTTTCTGCACCGAGCCGTTCTATGGGAAGCCGGATTACCGCGAGATAAGGGATGTAGTAAATGAAGTATCTGCGCTTTATCAGTATGGGGCACGCTACTTCAGGCTCGGCAGGCAGCCTGACCTTTTTATGTATAGAGCTAAGAAAGGTGTCCCTGACCCCGAAGCAATTGAAGAGCTGTATAGGGATATCCGCAATGCTGCGCCTGAACTCAAGGTGCTACACATGGATAATGCCAATCCCGTAACGCTGGCGCAGTTCCCGGAGGAGTCGCGAAGGATAGCGGAGATAATCGTTAAATACCACACATCCGGGGATGTGGCTGCGCTGGGGATGGAGAGCGCTGACCCTGAGGTTATCAGGGCGAATGAGCTGAAAGCCTCGCCTGATGAGGTCTTTGAAGCCATAAAACTCCTCAATGACGTTGGCGCGGCGCGGGGTGAGAGCGGTCTTCCTGAACTTCTTCCGGGCATCAACTTTGTCCACGGGCTGAAAGGCGAGACAAAGAAGACTTTCGAGCTTAACTTTGAATTCATGAAGAAGGTGCTTGACAGCGGTCTTATGGTGCGGCGCGTGAACATCAGGCAGGTGATGACGTTTGCAGGCACGCCCATGCAGGGATATGAAGACCTTGCGGCAAAGCATAAGGAACTTTTCCTGCGATATAAGGAAAAAATGCGAAACGAAATAGACATGCCGATGCTGCGGCGCGTTGCTCCTGTCAGGTGTGCCATGAAAGATGTCCACACTGAAATTTTTGATAAGATCACATTCGGAAGGCAGCTTGGCACATATCCGCTCCTTGTGGGCATTCCGGCGCAGGTGGAGTTGAACAGGTTCTATGATGTAATGGTGACAGACCACGGGTACAGGTCGATTACAGGTATCCCTGTGCCTTTTGACATTAACAGGGCGCCGCTGAAGCTTTTGGAACAGATTCCGGGCGTTGGGAGAAAACAGGCGGGGAAGATAGTGATGGGAAGACCATATAAAGATAAGGAGGATGCTGCCAGGAGGGCGGGGATCGGGAGGGAATTACTGGATCATATCGGTTTGTAAAATCTCTTAAATCCCCTCACCGTATCGCCCTTACGCGCTCCCCCATTTGCCGATAGATATAAATTAGACTATAACCTTATTAAGTATTGATATTAATTGGATTATAACATGACTAACGAATACATACTGCGGCTGATCCAGGATTATAATCCCCAAAAAAGAGGCGGGGAGATCAAAATACCCTTATTCAGGAGAGAGCTTTACTTTGAGATAGAAAAATGGCTTGATAAGAAACAGGTTCTGGCAATAGCCGGGCTCAGGAGGACTGGCAAAACCACGATCATGCGGCAGTTAATGCAAAAACCCGGGATTGATGGGGCTTTTTTTTCATTTGATGAAGAAGAAACACAGAAAAAAGAAATCCTTGTGTTCATTATTGACTTTTTTATTAATAATTTTGGCTCAAAATACATTTTCCTTGATGAGATCCATTATATAGAAGACTGGGAAGGCGTACTGAAGAGATATTACGATCAAAAAAATATAAAATTTATTATATCTGGCTCGGAATCACTGGAATTAAGCAGAGCCAAAGCGGCGCTGGCTGGCAGGATCATTACTTTCAAACTGGAGCCGCTAGCTTTCAGGGAATATCTTGGTCTGCGCGGCAAGAATGTCGCGAGAAAAATCGCGCCTGATGATTTTTCAGAAATTGAAAAGCTTTACGCATCTGTGATCACTGAAAAGGAATTTTTTGAGAATGAATTTATTGATTATATCTATAAAGGCGCTTTTCCTGAACTTGTAAATGAAAAAGAGGAGCCGGTCATAAGCACTTATGTCAGGGAACTGGTCGTAAAAAAAATAATTTACAGGGATATACCTGCGATATTTGAAATAAGGAGAAGGGATCTGCTTTTTGAACTTTTTCAATATGCATGCAGCAATTCAGCCAATCTTTTTGATATAAAGAACTTATGTGCTACTTTTAAAGCGGATTATGAAACCGTGAGCAATTACCTATTCTACCTGCGTTCCGCTTTTCTAATAAAAGTGTCTGAGTCGTATTCTAGAAGCCCTGCAAAGCGGGTGCGCCGGAATAAAAAGATGTACGTCCTGCATCCTTCGATAGCGTTTGCAGTGCTTGGTTATAGCAGGGAAATGATTGTCGAAAAGATGCTCGGGCAGTATGTTGAGTCTGCGTTTGCTGGTGACTTTTTCTGGAGGGACAGGCAGAAAAATGAAGTGGATGTGGTCCTTGAAAATAAAGTACTTCTTCCTATCGAGGTGAAATTTCAAAGCCAGATAACCTCGTCTGATCTTAAGGGTTTGATGAAATGTATGGAAGAATTCGGGCTTGAGAAAGGGATACTTGCGACAAGGGATGTATTTGAGAAGAGAATTATTGGCGGGAAGGAGATCCTTTTGATCCCGGCATGGCTGCTCATGCTGGTTTACTGAACCAGATAATTAGATATCAATTCCCCTTCCCCCCTCCCCGTATCCCCCTCGCGCGCTCCTCCATCTCCTGCGCCTCTGCCTCGCGGTTTCTTTTGCGAAGGAGGGCGGGGGATTTTTAAGGACTGTGGCCACGTCTGAATAATTATTACCCAGGGATTCCCATTTTTCCAGAGCGCACCTATACATGGGACAGGCATCGGCATAGTTGCCCTGTGCATCATATTAGTGGATTCATTCTTCGTACATTGGCAAACAAAGATTTACATATTAGTTAAACCAATATATTTATGGATGAGCGAAATGACAGGCGTAATTCAAGGTCTTCCTGAAAGATTGTCAAAGAGAATGAAATTTTTCATCTCTGTCGGTGAATATTCAGATGAGACCGATTTTATTACTGATGCAGTACGGCGGTTAATAGAAACAAAAGAAAGATCTGCTGACCAGTGGATTGTAAAATTCGAAGAATTGATAACAGATATTTCAAAGACAGAAAAATCAGAAAAGGAACTTCTGGAGCAGGTAAAAACAGTGAGAAAAGATATCTGGAGAAAGAAATATGCAAGTAGTGCTGGACAGTAATGAGTTCCTGTTCGCATTCCTTGCAAAAAAGAAAGAGTCTCAAGAAAGAAGATGCAGTGATCGGCGCATTTACCGAATGGGTTGGCGCCAAATATCTTATTTCAGAGAACAGGCACTTCTTGAAATTGAATGTGAAAGATTTCGAAGTACTCAGTGCGAAGCAGTTCCTGGTAAGGTTTAAGGTTCCTGAATAGATATGTAATTTTTGTTATAGGCGCCGATATTTCAGTGTCTCTAAAGGGTTTTGGAAATTTGAAACCGCAGATGAACGCAGATAAACGCAGATGTGAAATCCCATTGCGGCGCGGTATATGTTATCAAAGATGCCCAGAGCATATCGCTATTTGAGTGATTTGAAAATCTCTCAATCCCCCTTCCCCCCTCCCCGTATCCCCCTCGCGCGCTCCTCCATCTCCTTCGCCTCTGCCTCGCGGTTTGTTTTGCGAAGGAGAAGGGCGAGGTTTTCTAAGACAGTAGCTATGTTGGGATGATTTTTGCCAAGCGATTTTTCCCATATTTTCAGAGCGCGCCTGTACATTGGTTCTGCTTTGTCATACTTGCCCTGTGAAGAATAAAGTCCCGCCAGATTATTGAGTGATTGCGCTACAGAGGGATGATCTTTGCCCAGAGATTTTTCATATATTGACAGTGCGTGCCTGTACATTGGTTCTGCTTCGGCATATTTGCCCTGTGTTTTATAAAGTAGCGCCAGATTGTTGAGTGAAGTCGCTACAGAGGGGTGGTTTTTACCCAGCGATTTTTCTAATATTTCCAGCGCGCGCCTGTACATGGGTTCAGCCTCGGTAAATTTGCCCTGTGAATCATAAAGTAGGGCCAGATTGTTGAGTGATTGCGCTACATCGGGATGGTTGGAGCCAAGCGATTTTTCGCGTATTTCCAGCGCACGCCTGTACATTGGTTCTACTTCTGAATACAAAGCACGTTCATACTGGTAGAATCCCACATTATTCAATAATCTCGCAGCTTCCTCAAATTCAAATCCCCATTTTTTTATAAGCTCAGCTCCAGCCTTTGCATGCGGAACAAGTCTTTCACAAAGTTGCCAGTTCTGGAACTCAACTGCTGGAAACGCACGGCTCATAGCTTTCACTGTTCGTTCTGCCCAGACTCTCTCTGCATCTTTACCAATCCTGTCCCTGATAACAATCTGCACAAGCCGGTGAATGCTGTAAGCGCTGGCATCGCGGTTGATGAGAGAATACCGGGTGAGAGGCAAAAGCAGTTCATCAAGAACGAGAGGGTCTTTTTCTATACTTTCAATGGCGGTTGATATCGTTTCACCAAGTTCCGGCGCTCCCTTGATGATAAGTTCAAGAGGGATATTGTCGGGGTTTAGAAAGGCGCTGGCTGTCAGCAGATCGGCAGAAGCTTTTGATGTTTTTTCAACCTCTTCAAAGTTCAATAGCCATGTGGTAGCGACCGACTCTGGATATTTACCCGTCACAGGAAGATGCTTTTTGAACATATCCAGACCTCTTGTGCGATAACTGGAAAGATAGTTTGAGAAACCTGCCTTCAATTCTTTAATATATGCGCCTGCCTGTTCCAGAGCCAGCGGCAAATAGTCAAGTTCCTCTGCTATTTTCAGGATGGCTTCATTTTCCGCATGAGACAGGTCGCTTCGTCCCGTGCGCTTGAGCAGGAATTCTTTAGCTTCATCAGGCGGCATTTTCGGAAGTTCAACTGGCTTTGAAATTCCAAGATTATCAAAAAGCTGCGCCCTCGATGTCAGGAGAATATGACCTTTATGATCTGTCGGGATATATTCTTCCAGAAGTCCGGGTTCATCTGCATTATCAAATACCAGAAGCCATCCTGAATTGTTTTCAAGCCAGCGCCGCATAATCAGAGATAAGCGCCTCGCGTGAGTCGGCTTTAACCCACAGCACGGCGTCATATTCGTTCCGGTATTGGTAAGCATATTCAACTGCGGTCTGCGTCTTTCCGATGCCGCCAAGACCGCTGATAGCCTGCGCCAGTGCTGCGGCTTTATCGGATTTTAGCGCATTGTGAAGTTCTATCAGGATATCCTCGCGCCCTGTGAAATAAGGGTTGCGCTGGAAGGGCACGTTCCAGGGCTGGGCGCGGAATTCCTGTTTGCGCGGGCGGGGAGGCATGGATTTTAGTTTACCAAGAACTGGTTTTTTTATGTGCGGCTGATTTATGAGATGGCGGTAGAGGGATTCGTAACCTTCTTTGTTATTTGGAATATAATTGGTCGCACCGCGAAGGATTTTCGGAATATGAATTCCATCGTCAGATGTGAATATGACCGGGATGAATTTTTCATTTCTGGCTTGCGCATCATAAAGTTCCTGGGTAATTATCGCGCCTTCCCATTTCGCTCCTTTACCTTTTCCGGTTAAGTCGATACCCTTGAACCGTGCCTCATAAATCCCTGTGCATACTACAAGAACAAAATCAGCCTTTTCTATCTGGTTATTGCACCAGCGCGCCCATCCCTCTGGCGGTGAAGTCTCATACTGGTCGACACCGCAATCGATCCCATCGGCGCGCAGGCGGTCGGATAGAGCCAGCACTCTGTCCTTGTGCTCCTTTGAATCATGGCTGTAGCTTATGAAAACCTTTTGAATTTTCTGGAGTTCGGACATAATGGTCGCCTGATGATGCTGATTATCTTTCCTGCATGATAATAAAGGCTTTCTAAAATTCTTGAGACGAATGCTTCAAATGACAGAAGTGAACTGTAAAGGAATACGGGAACACGGATGACGCGGATTTGACGGATTTTCGCGGATCCGCGCGCATCCGCGTCATCTGTGTCATCCGCGTTCTATTTCATGATTTTTCTCTTATCCGATGACGCATAGGAAGAGTTTAAGGGATAATTTGGCGTAATAGATATAAATGAATAGCCTGAAAATAATAATTGTGTATAGTCAAGTTATAAAATAATTGCAAAAAAAAGTCAAATCTGGACAGGATTTACAGGATGGGCAGGATAAATTTTATTAACTAATCCTGTAAATCCTGTCCATCCTGTCTAAATAAGCATATATACCATATAAGAATGGAAATTATGGGAACTAACGACCCATGCTATAATATTCAGCTTAGAAATCGGAGAACAAAACTAAAATGAACGAAATCAAGACCATCCGCGCCTCAGTCCTCTCACGCATCAAACCGAAAGAGCCGGAAAAACAAAAGCTTGCGGCGCTTGCAGATAGCCTGATCAGCAGGATAAACGCCATCGGCAGAGCTGAAGGACTGGACATCAGCGCCATACTCGTGGGCTCAACCGCGCGCGGCACATGGCTGTCAGGAGAGCATGACCTGGACATATTCATAATGTTCTCTCCGGAAGTTTCAAGGGATCATCTTGAAAAGAACGGGCTGCACATTACCCGAAAAATGGCAGAACAAGCCCAGAGCAGCGAGGAGAGGTACGCTGAGCATCCATACATCAACGCCGTATTCGACGGCTTCGAGGTCGATCTTGTCCCAGCATTCGGCGTGGCAAGCGCTGCGGAAATAAAATCTGCGGTTGACAGGACTCCATTTCATAACAAATTCGTTCTTTCGAAGATACAGGGGATCGAGGATGAAGTGCTGCTGCTCAAGCAATTCCTGAAAGGATGCGGAGTCTATGGCTCAGAACTCAGGACACACGGTTTTTCAGGATATCTTGTGGAACTTCTGGTTATCCAGTACGACTCGTTCATGCAGGTACTTGAAGCCGCGCGCGAATGGAAGCCTGG
>Ga0180732_1001508_pt1 | contig 14249 bp, 26 predicted proteins | sample KR11_01MetaG_FD_148674 | JGI IMG/M metagenome (GOLD analysis project Ga0180732, IMG submission 148674) | Groundwater microbial communities from the Olkiluoto Island deep subsurface site, Finland - KR11_0.1 MetaG | ecosystem: Environmental > Aquatic > Deep subsurface > Groundwater | place...
AGCGTAAAATTCACGCCACTATTGTCACTGAAAAATAGACGGTATTGGTCTTTATTCCTGACCCTGACAGAAGAGATGGCTAAACCTTTCTTATCCTCGAGGAATGGCCTTATGTCCTTCGACAACATAGTGGCCGAAAAATCACCATACTCCTGTACGGCGGATAGGTCGGTAATCCCTTGATCTGTCATGAAGACAGCTTTTCCGCTTATCTGTTGGATCGTCCACGCTTGGGCTCCAGTGTCCTGGGATAGGTCGGACAGCTCCCAGTCTGCTGCACTGGTTCCATAAAGCAGGGAAATCTGAGATCCACACCATATCGCTAAAATACCACCAGCTTGAGAACTCATTCCGGATATATCGTGCCCCAATCCAAGTTCAGCCGCCCCGGATAACGCAGTCCAGATAAGAGGATCGCCAATACCCGAATGTTGAAGTGACCCGCCTGCATAAGATAGAAATAGGTGTAATTTATGGGCTGCAATATGTTCAGGGTATCCCGGTGACCCGGTAAGGATCGGAACAAAGATATCTCCATCCCATTCAAACGGTACGCTTACCCCATCACAACAGTACATTCGCTTTCCAACTGAAGTGGCAAAGAAGTTATAGTTTACGATTTCAAATCGTCCGCTTGCTGTCAGAGTATTGGCTACCTGAGCTGCCGTTGCATTGGCAGCGCCGGCAATTGATCCGGTTATAGCCCCAGCCGAAAAATTGCCGCCAGCTCGCCCGCTGATTACTAGATATCCGGCTGCATCAGAGGATGACCAGGCGCCAGATGTTACCACCACGCGCTCTACGGTTGCACTTACCACACCTTTACTTACCACTTCAGCTTCAACAAAAGCCACAGACCCCGTATCGAATGTAAAGTATTCCCCAAGGCCGCAAAGTTCCCATCCTGACGTTGTTGATTTATACATCGCGGCGGCAGTTCCAGCCGTGTTGTTTCTAAAAGCATACCGCTCACCGTTAAAGACGTTCACTCCAAGAATGGACCCAGACCCTGGAACCTCTTCTATCTTGTCCCTGGCTGCTTCTTGGGCCGCCAGGGTATACGTTGTATCCAATGTCCCGGTAGGAGCCTCAGCGGAATAGGATACGGAAGTTGCTATCACAACAGCCGATATCTCCAAATCTTCAGCAGCATCGAAATCGTCAGACACCTGAGTTAAAACGAAATACCCAGCCGCATCTCCGCCGGCAAAAGTTCCTGAAGAAACTACCGCAGAAAGAAACTCTCCCGTCTCTCCAGAAGTCGCCCCCTCTATGGTGTCCCCGGCGGTTGGTTCGGTATCTCCATCCTCGAAATACAAAATTCCATACTCCGCATCGGAAGGAGAGGGTTGCCCGTCCATGCGCTCGAACCCCGCTATCCTGTGATATCTCCCCGATACATCGCATTCATAATTCAGGGAATACAGAAGCCTTCCGGGTTCAACCGTAAGCGGAGGGGATACGAGATCTTCCCCGCCCTGCAATGGAAAATAAGAGACTTTATCGCTCATTCCACCACCACCACTAAATCGTTGCTTCCAGTACGTGTCGGCCCCTGTCCGGGCAATTCGGCAGCTTGAAGTGCTGACAGCAAGTTACCATATTCCATTTGAGCGCCTTCCATAACTTCAGGGGCATTCTCATGTTCTGCAAAATACATCTTTGCGCGAGCGATTATGATCCTTTGGAATCTTGCAGGGATAAGACTTGCTGAAGTATTGGCGGATAGTCTTGCGGCATACTTCCAGTAATCTGCGGTCAAGGTATACTCATCATCAGGAGGGGCTTCTAGAATGATGTCTTTATCGGGACGTATTACGAAAAATGAAGGTTTCGCGGATGTTTTTACTCCGTTTCGATAAACCCTTCTCCATAAAGAGTAATCCATCTCAATCAGCTTTTTATGGTTCGCCGTAGTATAGTCCAGGTAAAAACTGTCTGTATCCCATGTGCTAAGGTCGGTCGCCTGCGTAACCTGAGCGGTGGCGATAACAGTGGTAGCAGTAAACTCATCCCATAAGAAGTTCCAATTAAGCCACATATCGCATATTTCTTGATCCGCGTCAGCTATCCATGCAACAATTTTACCAAGAAGCCCGGTTTGAGCCAGCACAGTTGTCGGACCTGTTCCCTGGATTCCACATTCCCCCCTTAATTTAACGCATAGTTCTAAATAGGTCATAATGCCGTCCTTATAGCCTCTAGCACCCTATCGGGTGAAATGTTGGCAGCACACTTAGCCGCTCCAGTGGTATCGTCTCGGTTGCACGTTGCCCACCCAAAATGGAGTTTATGGCACGGAAAACACTCACATTCCTCTGGGGTAAGCATGGTAGTGTTTACCCAGGACAGGAAGTTTGATTTTGAGCTATGCGAAAGCATGAATACTTTAGGGACGGGCTCATGCGAAACGCCATTCAATATACCTGTTTCAGGACCAACAATAATATCTGCTACTTGTGCAAAGGCCAAGGACTGACGTACCGACCATTTCCCGCTTTGGCATATAACTCGGGGCTCATTGGCCCATCCACCCTCAAGTATCTGGCACAGTTCATCGCCGACAAAAACAACCTTTACATTGGTTTCAAGCATCAGAGAGGCAATAACAGCATCCGTATACGGGTATGCCTTATGAACCGAAGATCCTGATAGTGCCCACGCGATCACTGGAGGCCCAAGTCTTTTCTTGTAACTCCATGCCCAATCGCGCTCTTCCTTGGTAGCGTAAAATCTAGGTGTCGGTGGTGCCGAAATCCCCGCTACGGCATGTTGTGCTGCAAGGTAATCCACACTGAGAAGGAGATCCCTAAACTCCTTGGACCATGACCAGGATCTATCCCCAGCAAAAGACAGTAAGGATCTTTCAGCAGATTCGGATAGGTTCACAACCTTATTGAAACCCCGGCCTATATGGGTCCAATACTCTCGCAGTTCAGTTTGAGGGATCTGGTCCTTTTCCTGTAGTATGGCGCTGCTGATATATGGGTCGTTCTTCACGACCGATAGCCCTGGGGTAGTCGTGTTGAGCGTAACCCTCATGCCCTGGTCATGTAATGCCTTCGCCACGGATGACATCTGGAGCATGTCCCCGATGGCCCCATATCGGATGAGCAAGCAATCACCTTTTGGTTGAAACTTGCGCCAGTCTTTGGGAACACGGATTGACTTCATGCAAGCAAGGACCTTATTTTCATGTGGTGAACCCCGAGCAATTTGGCTATTTCTCCGATGGATTTACCTTCATCGAATAACGTATGTGCCTGGATTCGGAGTGCTTCTTTATCAACCACGGGATCAACGTTCTCCACTTCCTTAGGTTCAATCATTTCTTCAGGCTCAGATACTTTTTCAGCCGGTAACCCTATGGCATTCCCGGATACCGTAAACCTTATTCCATTCTGTTCGTACCTGGCTCCATCACTCGTGGCGCCAAATATGGTCCCGTAGGGCTTTGATTCATCAAAAATCATAACCAAGCTCCTTCCTCTCATTGCGGCCTTCCCGCCGTTCCGCTGCTGTTGTATGGAACATTGGATTTGATGCCGACATGGGGCATTGGGTATACCCATTTTTTGCATCTTCCGTTGTGAAGCCTTCCGAGAGTTTTGACATTTCTGGTTCAGCTTCGGATATCCCCATTGGATAACTGATTTTCCGCTTAGACATTCTCGTTGCCTCCTAACCCAGGGGGCACAAGGCCCCCGACGGGTTACTTGATGGTGAAAGTTGCTCCGCCCTGGCTTACCTTCTCAGGTGTAGGGGAAGGCGGAATGAAGTTGGGCTCCTCCCTGTTGTGTGCTGCGTTCTTGTCTTTTGCACTGGTACGTTCTGACAATCCGTCTTTCATTGCATCTTCCATGATTTTGCTCCTTATGTTTTTTTGGGTTAATGTTTCTTGGCGAAATCGGTTTCCGCCATTCTGGCTACACTCCTAAAGTTATCAATCCCGAAATGTTCATCGGCATATGTCCGATAGCTTACAGAATCGTATCTTGCCGAATCGTGTGGGGATGACCTGATAATTTCCACCGCTCTCCCCACAGAAGAGAAACACCAATCTTTCATGAATTGTTTCTCTGCCCCTGGCCATCGGTGGACAACCGGCATAATCCCCTTCGCCATGGCCTCAATGACATTATTGGGGTTTCCTTCGCTTATCGAAGTAGACAGGCAATAATTCTTGTCGTCCCACCAGGCGTTAAGGTCTTCAACATGACCATGCAACTTGATATTAAGTCCTAATCCTTTTAGATACAGGGCTGTGCAGGAATCCTGAATCTCGCCTGCAATGTGGAGTTCGTAAGGCTCCCCCCCCAGTTCCATCAGCTTACCGAGAATCTGGGCTGCAAGCGGGAGATTCTTTTTGGGATGAACATGGCAGGCCATGCCGATCTTGTTTCCATGCCCCCGTTCCGCAAAGGTCCACTTGTCCGGGTCAACCACGTTATAGACCAGTTCCGTTTGGCACTTATCCCGCCCAACCTTACTTTCAAATATGTTCTTAAAATGTTGGTTACAGAATATTAGTCGGTCGATCTTTGACCAGTCGTAGCCAACCCAATTAAAGCTGAAAAACTCAAATCGCCTCAGGAACATCAGGTTGACGGCGCCCGGCACAGGTTCCGTCTGCCCTGCCCACATGTGGAGATAAACATCATAATGATCTGGCATTTCGTTCCTGCCATCCATCACCTTAACCTGGTGTCCCTGCTCTTCAAATACCCTGCGATAAAGCGGTATCCATGCATTATTCCATGGAGTCAATATCGCTACGCTTAAAGGTTTATCATTCATGATAGGTTTTTCACTTTTTACCACACGAGAGATCGCAGGATAGCCGTTTGACTTTCCTTCAAAGGTCATGTAGGGCCATCCATTAATACCATAGACATTATGCTCATATTTTTCGATCCCGCAGGCCCGCATGAACTTTTCGAGTTCCTCGATATTCATTTCCCGCTCGTACCCCCCGTTTTTTTCATGGGCAGAACGATACAGCGGGATGTTTCCGAAAATATGAAACCCGTCTTTTGATGCAAGCTCTCGTACTTTTTTAGCAACGGCCTCATGGTCTGGAATATGCTCAAGCACATCGAGAAAAAGGAAGAACTGAAAATCTTGCATTATCTCCGGCTTCGCTCCTGTTAATGGATCGGATACAGTTTCAATCCCCTTTGTGATATCTCCACAGAACGCTTGCAGTCCACTTTTCCTGGCAAACCCTATCGTTGTTGGTGAGAGGTCAACTCCCACATATTGGCGCTTCCATTCTTCACATAGCTGAGAAAGATAATAGATATGAATGCCTGTTCCACACCCCACCTCTAATTTCCTGAGTGGTATCAGGTATGGCTTTTTCCAAAGCTGGCGGAGGATATGCCTCATCTTCCCTTCGTTCATCTCAACAGATTCGCCTTTGATCCGTCCCGACCAGTGGTGATCCCAAAACTCCGTAAAATCCACGCATCCTCCTTTTTACTTTTTCACAAGCGTTATCCATTGATATTCCCGATGCCCTTTCCCTTCTTTCACCGGGATGTCTATGGCGTAGGCCTCTATTTCTGACAGTTTGAGACCTCCTACATCAATAAGGTGCTGAAGGTCATGCAAGTTAAAACCAGGATCAAATTTCTTCTTATGCCCCTGGTAATGTCCTTCACATGGGTTATGGATGAACATCAAAGCCCCAGGTTTCAACACTCTTCCGAGTTCACGGTATGACGAGTCCCTGTCATCAGTGGCTATATGTTCCAACACGTCAAAGGCAAAAAGGTAATCCACCGCCCCGGCTGAGGTCGGGAGCCTATCGGCAGCATTCGGCAAAAGATCAAGCCCGGACTTATCCTTAGCGTATTTCCTGAATTCTTCCGATATCTCGCACCCGACATAGTGGAATCGCATCATGTTCATTAGATTCAGCGCAATCATGGCCATCCCAGCCCCGATTTCCAGGACGTTTGATCCCCATAAGTTCCACTTTAGGAGTCGCCTTAAAATCTGGTTGTTCTTCCAATAATTTATATCCGTTTCACCAGTGATGGCGGACTTCGCTACATAGTCCCAGTAAGCAAATTCTTCAGGAGTAGGCATGCAACACCTCCTCATACAGGCTTTCAAGGATATGGATGTTGTTCTCCATCGCGAACTTACCTCGAACCTTAAGGAGGTGTTTCCTGACCTCCGTGTGCTCTTTCCATCGGTCGGCCAGCTCCTGGACGGACCCAACCGTGATCCCTATTCCATGTTCTTCCAGGACTTCCGAACAATGCCTAGCGTTCATGGCAACAACCGGGGTCCCGGCGGCCACGTACTCCCACAACTTATTGGGCAAAGCAACATCCCATTCAGGAGTGAAGAACGAGTTCCCTACAAGCCCCCAGTCATGTCGAGATAATTTTTCAATGAGCACGTTAAATTGTTCCGGTGGATGCGGAACAGAGATATCTTTATAGATATCCATAAAGGGTTTATCGTGTCTGGCATAGATATGGAAATCTATCCCGATATCCTTACATTGTTTGGCCAATTTGGAATAGTCAGTGTAAACAAACCCAGCCGAATGGCTCAACTCCTCCTTGATCTTTTCCGGAAGGTCAACCCTGCCCTCATAGACCAGGCCTCCATACCAATCCTTGTTCTGCTGATACCCAAACAGGTTGTAGGGAAGATAGCTTGGAAGTACGCACCAAGGCTGTTTCAGGCTGTATTCTGCCCTTATCAGGTCCGCAAATGGCGTCGCTGGGAAGACCAACCCGTCCGCAAGCTGAAAGTTGTTTCGTTCCTCCGGGGTGATCCGGATAACGTTTTTACCCTCATCAATAAATTGCTCATGCTGCTCAGGCGTTACCCTGGCAAGAAAAGAGTCGTGGATATCAAGAATAACTGGCTTACCAGGGAACAGCTCTTTTATGGTTGTCACAAACCAGCTTGGTTCATTGTGTGCATGAAATATGTCCACCGATGGACCTACCACCCTTAAAAACTCTCTCAGCTGATGAATAGAAAAGGCCTGGCAATACAGGTCATAGGAATGAGCCAGGGAAGGAAGTTTCTGAGAACACAGGTAGACGGTATGCCCGCAATGTTCCATGAGCGGTACGGCCATCTTCGATACACGGATGCAGGCATGCCCGGCTACTTTACATATCGTTAGCCTACGCAGCTTCGATTTCTTCGGCAAGATCATCCACCTCCTCTATCGTTGTCATGAATTTGGATGAATCCAGCTTGTCCATGCGCCAGGCTACCCACCATAGAATCATGCCAAGTGCCTTCAAGACCGCTACCTTGAATCGTTTTTCAATGTCCATTTCACTCTCCCGGAAGTGTCCCGATGATAAGCGCAGACAGGTCGTCGGGTTCGACTTTTCGGGTGTACACCCCTATCCTGCGCTTAAAAAATTAATCCCACCGGCCACTGGTGTCATAAGTGGGCACCCAGTCAATGAAGAATGCCACACGTCCGGAGGTCGTGGCCTTTTTCTCACTTGCCGTCGCGCTGAAAGTGGTCGGCTCGTAAGATTGGATGGTAATGTACTCACCAGCCTTGCACTGTGCGACGGTTAGGCTTACAGCACTCGCAATGGCAGCCTCAGCCACAGTGCAGGATGCCATTTTAACCGCTGCGATAACCGATGCTGACGCGCCCCTCGTAAGGAACCGGAAGTTCATCCCAGCCCCAGAGGCGTTAGCGAGAGTAGAGCACACGAATACCCCGACCTTCTTAACCTCAATCGGGCCTGTCGGATACCACTTCTCCACATGGGTCAGGGTTCCGGCATCATGCGTTCCAAGGAAGAACCCACCAGATTTTACGCCTTTTTCTGAAATGGTAAGCGTAGCGAAAGAGCTGTACGCATACGGGGACATTTCCCCACCCCATTTCGCACCCAAGCCAAACCATTTCCTCTGGCGGAAACCATATTTACTGTCGTTATACGTTGCCATAATCGTTCTCCTTTAAGGGGGCCTTTATGCGCCCCCATGTACCAAGTAATATCGTGGTTCCGCCACTAGGCAGCCGAGTCCCACATCAAGATGCGAGCCTGAGCGTGAGCAGAATGAACAATGCCTGCGCCTCCGAGGTAGTACCACGCAACGCCCCTATCACGCCCAAAGTCCCCAGGGAGTTTGCCCCGGATCTCTTCAGGCACGGCAATGGCTTCAGCCACTGTGTCCTCGCCGCAGAAGAATGCCCAGTCGGACTTGGCTTGCGCCCATGCACCCGTCCCAGCAGTAGACCCTTCCCCGGCCAGGATGTTGGTCTGCTCAATGAACCGGCAAGACTCATACCGTCCGATCTCACCACGCTGAATATGCCCAAACCCAATTTCCACATACTTCTTTATGTCTTCCAGGTCATCCTTGAATGCCCTGAATGTAGAAGGTCTGGCAATACAGTAATAGTCATCACTGTCATAGGCTGGGATATTCCTTTCCTTCATGGTGTCAATGATCGTTTTCACATGGAGGGCACCCATTGCCAAAGTGTTCGTAGTGGCGCACGTCCCATTCGTGGTAAGGGTAATGGCCGCCGTATCGGTCCCGGAAGTGGGGGCGATACGCAGGGGGGTTGCTGCAAACTGAGCATGGATCATGCGGTCCAGAACCTTCTTGCAATCGTTCTTGAGGACCTTATGAATTATTTCTTTCACCGGCTGAAATGATAGATCATCAAGTTTCCCGGTGTACGGTCGCTTATGTTATCGCATCTTTTTTAATTTATGCTTCTCCAGCTTTCACTGAAGGCCAGACTATATCATCTGTTTCCAGTGGCGCACTCGTGGGACTTTACTGCCATGCCCTACACGTAAGGTTTAGGCTCCATGTCCTAGTCGTTGAACCTTCTAGCTGTTTCCAGCCAGCTTGGCTGCTGATTGCCCAATCCTTTATTTTTTTAACCGTCACGTTCGCCATTGCTAGCCACGTTGTGGTAATAAAGGCTCTAAGGGTGTTCCAGCAATTCACGCCATTTTTCCTTGATTTTCTTCAAACTCAAAAAAAACAGGCCGCTAATTTAAATTAACGGAAATCCCTCGTTCATCAATCGTCAAGGTCCCCTGGGTTTTGGTATAGGTACTGGTCGGGATGGTTTCAGTCTCCACCAAGACCCCGCCAGCCGTAGATACGTCGCCATACATATCCCAATGGAATATAGCGCCCTTATGCCGCCCTTGGTGCGCTGGATCTTTCACGTCCGAAAAGTTGCGGAACCTGAGACCCGGCTGAACGGCCATTCTCAATTCACGAGACAGGATGTCAGAATGCACATACCCATCCGAATACTGAACTGACCATAATTGTGTCATTGCTTATTCTCCTTATGTCGGAAGACCCGATGTAAAAGGGGCCTGTCCGCGAGCTTTACGCATCTCATTTAAGATGTCTTCTCTGGTCGGAGGTTTCTTGTCCTCTCCGACAGATGCCCGGCCCGATGCCGGTTTGGGGGAAGGTTTTGGCTTGGGCTTGGTAGACGTTGGCTCCACTTCGTTGGGAGACAACTTCTTAACCCATTCTCTAACCCCTTCCGCTGCTTCTTGAATAATCTCCCACGGTTTGGAAGTCGGCTTGGTTCGGACCAGCACCTTAGTCTTTTCGTTGACCATATTGTAAAGATCAACATCGTTCGCCAGGTCTTCATAGTCCCGGTGGAACCTTGACTTTGCGTCGTCCAGTTCGATATCTGCCCTTACCATGGACCTGATATCAGTTCTCATTCGGTCCAGGTCAACCTGTGGGGCTTGTTGTTGTGGAACCAGTGACGGCAGGATCTTTGCGACTTTCTCTACCGGATCATCATCATCCAATAGAGCTGAGACGAGCTGTTGTGCCTTTTCCTTGTAAGCGTCCGTAGATAGCTTACCCGAATCATGCTGTTGCTCCAGCTTCTGCAACTGCTGTTTCGCTGCCTGCTCCTGTTGCGTCAAAGCGTAACCCCGTGCGTTCAGGGTCCGTTCTTTGGCGTCCAGTTCCCTTATTTTTATGGTCGCTTGTTCGAGGCGTTTATCCGCAGCGGCGCCTTTCTGGTAGCCACGAGTAACCCGGTCAAACGTTTCCTCGACTTCCGACCCGTCTATTTTCAATTTGAATTTTGCGGTGGTGGGAACTTCGTATTTGTTCCCTTCATCGTCCACCATAATGATCATGTTCGGTTTAGCCTTTGGCTCAAGTACATTCTCTGGTTCTTCTACAGGTTCATCTTTTTTGGCTTCCATTGCGGCGTCAAACACAGGTGGGAGTTCTGTCCCCTCCGCCTTACGCTCTTCTGCCCTGGAAGCAATTAATTCCTCAAAGTCCTTGTCTCTTTTGCTCTTCTGTACGCCCGTATCCTGGGTGGCACTTTCCGTCATGTCTTGATCCTCCATAAAAAAAGCCCGTCAACTCTCATGGAGTTGAAACGGGCTTCGGTTGGTTGTTATTGGTTAATTCAACAACTTATCTAGTTGAACCACTTTCTCAGCAATCCTTCTTTATCAATCAATATGGCAGCATTGTCTCCACAATGTGGGCATCCGGTATCATTTTGGTCCACACATTTAGTTCCCCACGAAGAATTCCATCCAGTCACGATTCCCAGAATGGTTTCACAATTTTTGCACACAATGAAATGATGGTCCTTAGGATGCTCCTTGGCATAATGAAGCATCCCCTTTACGCAGTCATTCAAGAGGTCTTCCTTACGTTGTTCTTTATCGTCACTCATTACCTATCTCCTATTTTTGGCTCGGTAATTACTGGAAAATAGTTGGAACCAGTATAGCTTTGATTACCCTGTGGCTCAAAATTAAAGGAAAAATATAACGATATATACATACACAACCACAAACAGCACATACCAGTAATCATCTTTTTTTTGTGTGATCATGACTTATACCTAAAACCCAAATTTGCCAACAACCGGCTGAAGCTGACCTTCAGCAGCTTAGCGGGGGAGATGATTCTCCAAATAGATTTGATCCTTTTCATGTGGAAATATTTACAAGCGAGATTCCATTAACTGAAAATGTCAGATGTTCTATTACCATTGATCGACCACATCGTTCTGTTCCATGGGTTGTGGTAGAATGAACCGGGAAGCATGCATTTGGCTGGCTTTCACGTAGGCCTGGGCTATATTATTATATAATCCAGGACATTGTTCTATGCCAGCTTTTAACCTAACAGCCCAACCTCCAAAACAAGATGATATTATTGCAAACCCAACATCAATTACGGCTCCACCGTGAGTATTTAGATTAATAAAACAGGGCGCATTCTTAACGATAATCATAGAAACCTCCTAACAACGAAATTCAGCCGACGTGGGTACACGCGCCTGATTTCGGGCGTTGGCAATAGAAATGAGGTAAATTATGACCGAAAATATTAATATCCATCAAGTTATCCTCGATCCATCTATTCAGAATTATCCATATCTATGCGAAGACATCGTTCAACAGGGCACATCGGATGACGGGAATGTGGTCCTTTACATATCTTGCATAAGAATAGATCTATCTCATCCACATTATTTGGAGGCCATGGTCCTGGCATCCCCAAGCAACGAACAAAGAAAGGTCCTTCTTCGTCACTCATTCGTTGTTGCAATACTTGAAGTGGTGAACCTGCAAAACCAACCTGGGTTTGATCGTCAGCAGGAATTCCACGAACAATAAACGCATCGTTCATTTTAAATCCAGTTCTGAGTAGAAAAGAGGTAACATCATGCGTGATCAAAAATGTCCGTTATGTGGACACATGGCACAATTCCAATTTATGCCCTACGGGAAAGACCCGAAACGATTTACTTGCCCGACATGTCACTTATTTGTCATTTCACAAGTAACAGAAAAGTTGGTCGTTGAGTCGCCGGAAAAATATAGGTTAAGCTTTTCCATGGCGTCAAAGAATGCTGAACGTGGACAAATATTACACATTATTCACAAAGATAAGGAAAACACTAAGGAAATAATGTGGCAGTATGAGCCAGAGGAAAATTGGACCTAAACTTTACAGTTGGTCCACATTTCATATTTTCACCTTCTCCTTTTAACCACATGCTCGTGGGTTTAGCTATAGGCATCCTGCTGGGATCAAATACGGGATCATTACGATATGTATCGACAAGACTATCCAAAATATGACTTGGATCAAATGGACCCTCCCAGTCATCAGGGAGGGTTATGAATAATTGAACATATTTTTTCTTCATAATAATCCTCATGAGATTTGCCAACCAGCCAGTGCACCAGACCTTCGGCTGGTGACCGGCGCGTTATGTGCTGAAATATTTATCAATAATTTCCCAAAAAAATGTTGCTGTAATTAACCCCCAAATAAAAGCAAGGAAAACGTTAATTTGACACTCAGCCTTAGAATTCTTGCATCTATATTCGGAATCGCATCTGTTATCGCATTCAGATATGATCATGAATACACCAGTCTCTTTCTGGCATTGTAGCTCCTTTCAAAATTATGAAAGACGTCCTAGCCGTAGTATCACCATCGAAAGATCAACACGACCCAGTTTACAAAGAAATACAAATGGAAGCACAGAAACCCGGCATAGAAGCACAAGAAATCCTTTATACAACATACTTGCTAAAAGGCCCCAAGTCATTTGAAACTGCAATGTTGATTTTTGATATTGCCCGGAGACATGATCATGAAGTCGCGCTATTTGAAGTTGAATCAGTTCTGTTCGTGCCCCATCGGGACTAATCCATGGTGGATAGGGTGTAGAGGGACTAACCATTTCTGATGAAAGGACAACACTGTCTATTTTCATATAAATCTCCTTAAATAATAAACGTTTAGCTAACAAGTCGTTTCAGCCGATGCAAAACCCCGCACGCTGAACTCACAGTTGGGGGTTAAGAAAAAGATAAGCATGGTCCATGTTCCTTCTCTCTTATTGCCTTAATTACACGGATATATTCAGAAGATTTAGTTGGAAAATCATCGATGGATAAACCAACAAAACCATAAAGATATTTTATCTGCTCATCTAAGCAAAGATCAGAGATTGCATCATACATCGGCTTTACTCGAAATATGATTTGTTCATCTGTTAAATTTTGTTTCGCCATGGAGGCACCTCACAATATTAGAGATATCTTTCTATGGTCAATAAGTATAGGACATCATCATGGTCAAGGGGAATATCTTGCCTCATCATTTTTTCCAGCCTTGACCTCAACAATTCACGCGGGCTCAAGCCAAAACTCTTTAAATTGTTGCGCATATCTTCCGTTGCCTGATATTCACCATGTTTTCTATATTCAGCATATTCATCAGATTGTTGCCTGCGCTTGAAATCGATACCCTTCAATCTCCTACGTATCCGATATTTATTAAGCATTTACATGACCCCCATTAGAAATATCACCACAGAAGACGCAAACAAGAAACTAAGTCCGTTTTTTAGGTAGCATGAAATACCGATCCCCATTAGGAGACTCTATATTAACGGCACCGTCGCACTCTCCACAAAGTAAAACATGCTCAGGTGGAGGGCTAGAGCCATTTGGAAGTACAACTTGGTCCTCGAATGCCCGGTCCTCCCAATCGTAGTCCTTAAAATAAAAAGCGATCCTGCCACATGGACGGGCACCATCGGTATGATAAATAGGGGTTAATTCCATTGAAACTCCTTTCGTTAAAAGAGAAAAGCAAACAACGGCAGACCGCTGGATTTTAACGTTCAGTGAATACGCTGCGGGCTATTTCGGGCGTCATTGTTTCATCTGGATATTAAAATTAAATCCATCCAGAAATTGCCGTGAATAGTTTATTGATACCTTTTACCACGCAGAGGACGACTAACGGCCATTTTACAATCTCAATTAGCTGCATCAATGTTTCCATTCTACATGACCCCCACGATAAACCACGCATCCTCGGAAGCATTATATTCCACTTCTATCAGCTCATTTTGGTGAAGGATAACGGCGGTTGCCAACCCATCTATGGTTCTGGTGTTTCCGTCCATGGTAATGGCATTCACGCTCGCATCAGTTTTCTTAACGGTTGAACGCTGTTTATCCACCGGAGTTGCAGGCAAAAGAACGCTGAAAGCCGCAGCCGTACCATCGGCTAAGACCATCCCAATGTTCCCCGCCATGGTGTAAGGTCCAGCTGTAACCGATACGGATTCGCCCACATATCCCATCCTTTTGAAGATGTTGCCTATAAACATGATTCCCTCCTACCAGATTGCGCAGACGGCGGTCCCGCTGGTATATGCCGAAGTTTTGAATCCCAGCTTA
>Ga0180732_1001509_pt1 | contig 14248 bp, 12 predicted proteins | sample KR11_01MetaG_FD_148674 | JGI IMG/M metagenome (GOLD analysis project Ga0180732, IMG submission 148674) | Groundwater microbial communities from the Olkiluoto Island deep subsurface site, Finland - KR11_0.1 MetaG | ecosystem: Environmental > Aquatic > Deep subsurface > Groundwater | place...
CCCCACAAAACCGATACAACTTTTGATTCCCTTTGGGGCTGGCGGCTCGGCCGACACGATGGGCAGAATGATCGCCAAGGCCGCCGAAAGTTCCCTGGGACAGCCCGTTGTCGCGGTCAACCGCCCGGGCGCCGGTGGAGGCATCATGTACACCGCTTTGAAAAATTCCAAACCGGACGGTTACACGCTGGGGTGGAATTCAACCGGTTTGTTGACGGTCACCAACATCGGAAATGTTCCTTTCAAGCATGACGCGTTTATCAATGTTTGCCGGATCGGCTACAGCGCCCTGCCGATTGCCGTAAGAGCGGACGCACCCTGGAAGACCTTCCAGGAGTTTGCCGATTACGCCAAGAAAAATCCAAGCAAGATTAAAATCGGCAACGCGGGCACCGGAAGCGCCACCCACATGACACCGATTGTCATTGAAAAAGAATTGGGGTTAAAGTTTATTCATGTTCCGCTTGGCGCAAAACGCCGCGTTCCCAGCCTGCTGGGTGGGGAAGTGGATGCCATCTGTGTGCCCCTGCCGGAAGTCGACCCGCAGGTAAAAGCCGGAAAAGCCAGGATTATACTGGTCCCCAGCGCGCAAAGAGATCCAAGCTATCCTGATGTCCCGACCTTAAAGGATATGGGACATAACATCGAAATCGAACTCTTTCGAGGAATCAGTGTGCCTAAAGGCACGCCGGATGATGTGGTGAAAAAGCTGGAAGCGGCTTTCAAAAAGGGTGCTCAGGATCAGAAGTTTATTGATTTTTCTAAAAAGGTAGGCTTTATCGTTAGTTATATGGGTAAAGCAGCGTTTGATAAATATGTAGGACCGATGAATGACATGATTGCCAAAGTAATGGAAGAAGCCGGTTTAAAAAAGAAGTAATAATTAAAACCTTAAAGGTGAAGCATCTTTAACGTCACGGATGCTTCACCTTTATGACTGTTTCGGTATCGCATGAAAACGTCCAATCTGCTTATTTCCCTTGTCTTAATTGCTTTTAGCGGGTTTTATGCCGTTCTAATCGCAAGACTTCCGGATCGGAATCTTCCCCATACCCTGGGGGCGGCATTTATGCCATGGGTGCTGACCGGATTTCTGGTACTGCTGTCGGTATTACTTTTAATCAAAAGTCTATCAACAAAGTCAGAACCTGAAGACAAAAATGTTCCTCTATCCCTGAAGGATTTAATCGGGATCATTGGATTTATAGCGCTTATCGTTCTTTACCTGACAGCGATGAATTATCTAGGATTTATCATTGCTTCTATTTTATTCATGGCGACACTCATATTTATGTCCGGATCCAGAAAATCTATCGAGATTATACTCTTTTCGGTTTCGACAACGGTTGTGGTTTATCTGCTTTTTCAAAAATTTTTCAATGTCCAGCTTCCTTCGGGGATTATTTTTTAACAGGATTTATACATGGGTGATATCGCAATAGCCGCTCTGGCGGAGGTGCTTCAATTTCAAAATCTTCTGGCCAGCATGATGGGGGTCTTTTACGGACTTTTTATCGGAGCAACACCGGGGCTTACCATCAGTTTGGGTATGGTGCTCCTCCTCCCCATGACCTTTACACTGAGTCCGGTAACCGCCTTTTGCCTGCTTCTGGGTCTTTATTCTTCCGGGTTTACGGGGGGGTCCATTTCAGCGATCCTTTTGAACATCCCGGGAACCCCCTCGGCAGCAGCCACCACCATCGATGGATATGCCATGGCGAAAAATGGTCGCGCGGGAGAAGCCATTGGGACGGCGGTTGCCGCGTCTTTTTTCGGCGGCATGTTCAGCCTGGTCTGCCTGGTTCTGATCGCCCCGACCATCGCCAAAGCCGCCTTAAGCTTTGGCGCACCTGAACTTTTTGCCCTGGTTCTTCTGGGTTTGACCCTGATCTGCAGCTTTGGCCAGAAGTCGCTCATTAAGGGGCTGGTTTCCGGTGTCATCGGGCTGATCTTCATGACGGTCGGGCTCGATCCGATGGTCGGCACCCCCCGTTTCACTTTTGGTTATGTGGAATTACAGGGTGGGGTTTCATTTTTACCGGCATTGATCGGCCTGTTTGCCATCCCGCAAATCATCAACGGTATCATCACAGGCGTTCGCGTCATTCCCCAATATCATACCACCATTGCCGGTGTGCTGCCCAAGTGGAAAAATCTGGTCAAACTCATCAAACCCATGCTGATAGGTGCATCCATCGGTACGAGTGTTGGCGCTATCCCGGGAGCCGGCGGACCCATTGCTGTTTTCTTAAGCTACGATTATGCCAGTCGCCTTCTCAGAAAAAGTCATAAATTCGGGTCCGGCATTCCGGAAGGAGTAGCAGCTCCGGAATCAGCAAATAACGGTGTCGCCGGAGGCGCCATGATCCCGATGCTGACCCTTGGAATTCCGGGGGATCCCATTACCGCCATTTTGCTGGGCGCATTAATGATCCAGGGATTGACCCCCGGCCCTTTATTGTTTGAAAACAATGCTCAATTCGTTTACAGTATTTTCTGGGCATTTTTCGTTGCAAACATTTTAACTCTGATTCTGACTTTTCTGACGATAAAAGTATGGGTGCGGATCCATCAGGTTCCGGCCAGAATTCTTCTCCCGATTATCACGATCCTTTGCATCATCGGTTCTTATGCCCTGAGAAACACCTTTTTTGATACCGGCATTATGCTTTTCTTCGGTATTCTTGGTTTTTTTATGAACAAATACGATTTTCCGGTCGTTCCGATGCTCCTGGCAATCATTCTGGGCCCGGCGATGGAAGAGCATCTCAGAATGTCTCTCATCATATCTCAGGGTGATTATTCAATATTTTTTACGCATCCCATCAGCTCAACCTTTATCATCATTTCATTCTTTTCCTTTATTATACCGCTTATCAAACCACTCTTAAAAAAAGGATGATCAATAAAATTAGCCTCGTCATCCCATTGACAAGAAGTTGTTTTACGCGGAAGATACGGAAAAGAATCTTGTACCATCAAGTGGCCCATTTTTGATTGACACAAAATCCTTTTACTGACATAGTCACACCCATAAAAGTGAGCGCCGATCCTTATCTTATCCTTAGTCCTTGGGACGTGTAGACATACGTTTATTCCTTATAAATGTGACAACACTAAGCTAAAGGAGGGGTAAAATGAAAAAGGGATTATTAACAGTACTCGTACTATTTCTGGCGGTTGGCTTGACACTTGTCGTTTTTGCCAGACCAGCGCCGGCTGCAGAAGCTCAACCTATCGTCACCCTGAAGCATGCCGAAGCCTTCCCAGCGGCCGGGTTCTTTTATCCGCACCTGCTCTGGTGGAAAGACCAGGTAGAGAGACGCACCAAAGGCCGGGTCAAGGTCCAGCAATACTTCGGCGGGTCCCTCTCCGGATGGCCGCAAGCGCTGCCTGCCCTCCAGACCGGCCTGGCTGATGTCGCTCAGGTGTGCCCCCCTTATTTCCCCAGCGAGATGCCCCTGTCCATGCTGGCGGAGATGGTCGGAATCAGCTCGGACTTATGGGTCGCCCAAAAAGCCGCTACCGACCTCGTCAATGAGAATCCTTACGTCAAAGCGGAGCAGGAAAAACTGGGGCTGAAGCCGCTGTTCACTCATCACAGCGGACTGATGCACTACGGCTTCAGAACCAAGGTCGCCACCTTCAATGATATGAAGGGCAAGATTGTCCGCACTTACGGAGGATCGCTCTTTGAGGCAGAGAAGAGGATGGGACTGAAATCCGTCTTCATGTCCTATGGCGATATCTATGAGGCATTGTCCCGCGGGACGGCAGACGGCTCCGGCTTCACCTATATCGTAAGCGACGGCTTCAAGCACTGGGAGGTGGTGAAGAACGTGGTTGAGGTTGGGGCCGGTTACGCCCTCGGCACGCAGCGCGCAATGAGGCTCGAGGTATGGAAAAAGCTGCCCGCGGACATCCAGGCCATCTTCATGAAATTACAGTCCGACTGGATCGATTACTTCTCTAAAGCCATGTATGCAGAGACAGCCATGCTGCGAAAGAAGTGGCAGGACTTCGGTGTCGTTGTCAATGAGATGACACCTGCGGACAAAAAAAAGCTGAATAAAGAAATCCTGCCTGCCGCTCAAGAGGCTTTTTTGAAACAGGTGGAGAAGATGCCCGGCGGGAAGAATGCCAGAGAGGTTTGGGCCCATTACCAGAAACTGAGAGACAAGTATCAGAATATTGTTGATACCAAGGGCTATCCCTGGGCTCCCAGGAAGTAAGCCACCAGTATATGATCTGAATCTTGCATGAAAATTGATGAGAAGTTGTTTTATTGCTGAATACAAAGGGATTCAGAATATAAATACCGGGGGCAGTTGCCGTGAACCTATTGAAGACTTCCATAAGGGTTGTAGAAACTCTCTCTAAAATAGGGGCGGTGGCCGGCGGCGTCGGCATTGTCATACTTATGCTGCTGGCCACCGCCGGGGCACTTGGCCGTAAATTCGGGCACCCGGTGCCGAACTCCCTGGAAGCGTGCGAGACCATCATGTTCGCTTCGGTATTTCTCGGTATGGCCTTCGTGGCTTTGCAGGGTGGGCACATAAACGTGACGCTGTTTACACAGCATTTATCGCCCCGGGCTCAGACAATCCTGGATGCAGGCGTTCTGTTGCTGTCAGCAGCGGTATTCGGGCTGCTGACCTGGTCCAGCTGGGGGCTTGCCTGGAAGTGGTTCCTCATACGAGAGGTCCGGCTGGGCGCATTTCCCTGGCCCATTTGGCCCTTTCGCTTCTTATTCGTGGCCGGAATGGGATTGATTGCCCTGCAGCTGATATTCAGCGCCGTCACCCTGATCAGTAAAGCACTGGGTAGAAAGGCGTGAGCTCAGACCCACAGGGCCGCAGGTTGAAATTGTGAATACAGAGGAAGGTGATGCACCCTGATGTAATTGCCGGCATTGTAGGTATCGCTGTCCTGCTGATACTGATGATTATCCGGTGCCCCATCTCTTTCGCCCTGCTGTCTGTAGGCACCGGCGGGTTGATCTATTTCATAGGCTTGGACCCCGCCATCACCTATATTCCTACCCAGATCTTCAAGTACCTGGCTAAATTCACTTTCATCGCCGTCCCGCTTTTTCTGCTGATGGGCTACTTCAGCTTTCATGCCGGACTCACCAGTGATGCATATAAGGTAGCAAAGGATTGGGTCGGGCACCTGCCCGGGGGACTGGGTATCGCGACGGTGCTTGCCAACGCCGTCTTCGGAGCCGCCGCAGGCTCCAGCCTGGCCTCCTGTGCCGCCTTTTCCAAGATTGCCGTGCCTGAAATGGCCCGCAACGGTTACAGCATGCGTCTGGCCACCGGCATCGTGGCTTCGGCCGGGGGGTTGGCCATTCTGATCCCGCCCAGCATCATTATGATCATCTACGGGATTCTGACCGAGACGTCTCCCGGAAAACTCTTTATCGCGGGAATCTTCCCCGGTCTGGTCTATGTTCTTGTCATCTCCATCTCAATTATACCCCTGGTCCGCTTCAGCTCGACCTGGAAGCTGCAAGGGCAAGTTTTCACACCCCCTCCGTTGAAACAGCGCCTTCATGATTCTTACAAGTTGTGGACCATTCTCTTGCTGGCCCTGCTCGTCATCGGAGGCATTTATACCGGATTGGTAGACCCCACCGAGGCTGCCGCCCTGGGAGCCTTTGGCGCCATGCTCCTGGCTCTGTTCCTTCGCAAGCTAAACTGGCCGGCGTTCAAAGATTCCGTATTGAGTACGCTGCACGCCAGCAGTATGATATTCCTGCTCCTGGCCGGAGCATCTGTTTTCAGCACTTTCCTGACGCGCAGCGGTCTGATGGCGCTGGTGACGAACGCGATCATTAAACTTGATGTGCCCCTGTTCGCTTTGCTGGGACTTCTGGCCGTTTTTTACGTCATCCTGGGTATGTTCCTCGACTCCATATCGATGATGGTCCTGACCTTGCCCTTTGTCACGCCGATAATGGTTGACAAGGGGATCGACTTCATCTGGTTTGGCGTGTTTATGACTATTCTGGTGGAGGTGGGCGCCATCACCCCGCCCCTGGGCCTGAACATCTATGTCATGAAGGGTGTCCTGCGCGACGAGATATCCCTCGAGGATCTGTTCATAGGAGCGGCTGTCTTTGTGCCGATCATACTGGTGGTGCTGGTAATACTGATGCTATTCCCCGAACTGGCCACCTGGCTGCCGGCGAAAATGTCCTGAGGTTCGCTGTGTCGGTTTGTGGTGGTGTTCCGCTATCTTTTCAAAAAAACCAGGCTTGGGAGGAGTTATGAGAAAGAAGAGCGAAATCAGGGACGGTATGTGCATCGACTGGGATATCCCGATCGAGATGGATGACGGTATCGTTCTGCGGGCCGACATCTATCGCCCGATCGCGGACGGCCGCTACCCGGTGGACCAAGTTCTATCTCAATCCCGCGGACCACTCGCTCAGTGCGGAGCCGGTCGCTGAAAAGGGCAGCGTCACCTACGACGGCTTCGGCGACGGGATAACCTTTTTAACCCCGCCGCTTGAGGCGGAGACCGAGATTACGGGCCCTTCGGCCGCGAAACTCTTCATGTCGTCGGAAACGGAGGACCTCGTCCTGCGCGTGTTCACGGCGGACCTGAAAGAGGTCGTATTCCAGGGGGCGCTCAACCCTCACACCCCCATCGGCCAGGGCTGGCTGCGGGTTTCGCACCGCAAACTTGATCCCAAGCTTACCCTGGAATATCGCCCTTACCACACCCACGACGAGAAGCAGCCGCTGAGACCCGGCGAGGTGTACGAGCTTGACGTCGAAATCTGGCCCACCTGTATCGTCGTGCCCGCTGGATACCGGATCGGTCTGAGCGTACGCGGCAGAGATTACGTATACCCCGGCGGCAGCGGCGGGCGGTTGTCGAACATGAAAAACGAGTTCACCGGTGTCGTGCCGTTCCTGCACAACGATCCCCGTGATCGCCCTCCGGAGATTTTCAGCATGGATTGGTCTTTCAACACGAACCGAACCGCCTGTCGCGCATACCCGCGCGATTTGCGCAAGCACAGATCCGGTCGCACTGGATTATCATAGCGCGAAATATATTCTGTATCCAAATACACGCATCCGTTTGCATGATCCTGAGTATACGAAAGGTCCTTTCTCACCGTTCCTTTGATCAAGAGCCGTCTCGTTCTGGGTACCTGGCAACAGATCGTTCTGGTTGACTTCGACAATGAGCCGCGAGATCGAGAGGTCCTGGTCAGCGTTTCAGGATCTTAATCACCCCCTCCCAACTATTTATCAGCAATACCGATCCTGATCTGTGGGCTTGTGGTTTGCGACAGGCAAAGGGGGGGCGGTGTTGCTGAAAACCTCAAGTTGCCTGCAATACAGCTCACGGAAAAGTGTTAGAAAGAAAAGCCCCCGCTGGAGCGAAACGGCAGGGGCCGTGTTATGATAAATTATTTTGTCATAGTAATGTCCAGTGTACACCAAAGATCCTCTTGGCCCGGGCAGTTATTTAAGATAACTGAACCTGTGCCGTTGTTCTCGTCCGAAAACGTCATCGTAATGGTAAATGTTCCGGTGCAACAAATAATACCATTATTGTGCCATCTATCGTTACTGCTTGTCAAAGTAAGGTTATTTGCGGAAAAAGTACCTCTCATTACGGTGCCACATTCATTGCCTATGGGACCAAAAAAAGCGTCACCTGCTGGACTCACGGTTGCCGGCACGGGTGACCCTATTTCACACGTAACAGTAGCATAAGAAGACCCTGTCTGTATCGTATTTATGTTCCAAGTGCCCGAATATCGTGAATAATCTGTAGCATTACCGCTTCCTCCGCCGCTGCTTCCACCTCCGCCGCATGCCACAATAAAACTTACCAAAAGCAATAGCATAGCCATTAATAAATAATTTTTGCGGTGCATACCGTTTTCCCCTTTCACCTTGGCTTTCTGATAAGAATTTATGTGATTTATCGGTAACGGGTTGAGGATAGGGGAAATATGAGAGGTTGTCAACGGAATAAGAGGCATATCCGCACTTATTGGGCAATGTGTGTCCTCTGGATCGGACGGAGGTGATTTTCTCGAAGTTGAAACACGGCGATCTTTCATCAGTTGGTACGGTGACGAATGCTCGCGATGACGGGAAGCGTGACCAAGATCATTATGATACTGATGGCAACAAATGGCCAGCGGTAGCCCCAGTAGGAGGCCATAATTCCCTCGAAGAACGGACCTGCGGCCATACCCAGGCAGGTCATGGCCGCGGGAGCTAACCGACTACCCCCCTTAAGTAATATTTTCTCAAATGTCATCCCTTTCTTAGATCTCTTGGATTTCTGAGTTAATATATTGTTTAATATATACTTTTTTATGTTGACTATTGATACTACATATACTATTAATGTAGTAAATGTATCATGGGAGGTGGTAAATGGCAGACTCAGCCTACACTATCAGACCCTTTCCACGGGAGCTGCACCGAAAGACGAAAGCCACAGCGGCACTTGAAGGCATCACCTTGAAAGAGCTTATCCTGAAAGCCGTGGCCGAATACGTGGACAAGCAACAAAATAACCTTACGGGGAGCAAGCCGACTCTGGAGGAACTTCTCTACAAGTGCGAGGAGGATATTGAGAGGATCATCGGCTCAGCCGAAGCAAAGAGGATTGGGAAATGGAGGGAGTTTGAAGGTAATTACCTAAGAATCATCCCCTTTGTTCAATGGAAACTCCGAGTGGGAAATGCGGCAATTGCTACAAAACTGGACAATGAGGGCGGACTGAGCTTGGAGAGAATTGCCCTGGATTACTATCCGGAGTTTTTCAATTTAGGCGACATCCAGCAAGCCAAGAAGAACTTGGGTATTGAGCTATAGTTGTAGATTTCGGTGATTAGGCGAGCCCGGCAGGTTTTTTAGGGAAATTTGGGCAGACCCCTCCGGAATGAGATTTGATTATTTCTTCCACCTCTCCAGCGAGAGGACTTCCGGATTGGCCACGTTGCCGGGGAAAAAACCGTTGAACAGATCGACCACCCGCTCTGCCCCTGCAACCGCCATCCGCGTCACGCATTCCTCGGTAAGCGCCGCCGTATGGGGGGTGAGAATGACGTTCTTCAGAGAAACCAGCCCGTTTCCCGGTTGCAGCGGCTCATTTTCAAACACATCGAGACCCGCGCCTGCAATGACGCCCTCCTTCAAAGCCTCGATAAGATCCTGTTCGTTGATCACACCGCCCCGCGATGTATTGATGACAAAGGCCGTTTTCTTCATATCGGAAAAGAAATGGCGGTCGAACATCTTCTCCGTATCCCTGTTGAGCGGCGTATGGATCGAGATGCAGTCGGAACGCCTGCAGAGGTCCGGCAGGTCGGTAAATGTGACCCATCCCCGATAGCTTTCCTTTTGCTCATCGCTCAGCAGCAGGTCATAAGCGAGCACTTTCATTGCGAACACGATGCTGCAGGCCTGGGCGATCGACGACCCGATCCGTCCGAAGCCGACGATCCCGAGCGTCTTGTCGCGCAGATCCGTCGGGCAATTCTTGTAACGTATCGCAAAATTCCCTTTCCGCACTTCGCTGTCCATCAGGAAAAGCTGTTTGTAAAGCGCCAGTATCAGAGCCAGTGCGTGTTCGACCACCGATGTGGTATTGACGCCGATGCTGGAGGTCACGATGATCCCTTTTTCCGTTGCAGCAGGGATATCGATGTTGTCGACGCCGGCGCCCGTGCGCGAGATCATCATCAGTTCGTTCGGATAGGCAAGCAGCTCCCTTGTCATCTTGATACCGGTCCGCAGGACGATGGCCCGGGCCTCTTTCATCAGAGGGCCGACGATCCCGGGCTTCGGTTCCCCGGCCGTAAGCAAGTGCGCATTGCCCTTTGCGAGAACCTCCACCGCCTCCGCTTCGATCGGCTGCGGCAGGAGGACAATCATTAATTTTGTCATCATTGATCCTTTGACGGTTTTTAATACTTTATTCGGGGTCGTCATCCTTTATCTCAGATAACGGCCGCCGCAGATGTCCAGGGTGATGCCGGTGATATAGCTCGATTCGTCGGAAGCAAGGAAAACGACCCCCGCGCCGATTTCCTCCATCGTGCTGAGCCGCCTCAACGGGATCTGGCTAAAGATTCTCTCCTTCTCTTCCTCCCCCTTTTCGTCCCAGAGGCTCTTGATTCTCTCGCCGGTCATGGTCACCGTAGGCGCGACGGCGTTGACCCGTATCCCGCTCGGGCCAAAATCATAGGCCAACTGCCTCGTGAGACCTTCGATCCCGGCTTTAGCCGCCGTATATTGTACACCGGCGAGCGAGGCCCGCCAGTGCCCGGCCAGCGCGGACATGTTCACGACGACGCCCTTGCCCTGCTTCACCATCAACGGTATCACCTGCTGGCAGCACAAAAACGCACCCTTCAGGTTGACATTCACCACGAGATCCCAGTGCCTCTCTTCGATCTCGGCCAGTCTGTGCGGGGTGTTCAGGGCGCCGCCGGCGTTGTTCACGAGAAGATCGATATGTCCCCAGAGATCGATCACCTGTTTGACGCCGCTTTCGATCTCGGATTTTTTTGTCACGTCCATCTTTATCCCGATGGCGTCCCCGCCTTCTTTCTGCTTCAGATCGGCAACGGCGGCCTGGATCGTTTCATCGTTGATGTCGTTGATGACGATTTTCGCCCCTTCCCGGGCACAGGCATGGGCTATCGCAAGGCCCATTCCCTGTCCGGACCCGGTGACGATCGCCACTCGGTCTTTGAGTCTGTCCATGTTACAGCTCCTAACGGGCAAAATGACTTTTACCCAGTGATTGTTTCAGCTCTTCCAGTTGATCCCCGGTGAGCGGAAGAAGCGGTTTTCTCGGAACCCCCCCGCAGAACCCGCTGAGGTCCATCGCCGCCTTCACCCCGGCCACACCGAACGAGCCGGATACCTCATGGTTCAATCCGATCAGCGACCCGTTCAACTCTTCCGCTTCCTGTATCTTCCCCTCTCTGAAGAGCGTATAGAGCTTCGCGCAGGCATCGGGAAAGACGTTCGCCAGCGAAAGCACGCCGCCGGTCCCGCCGTTTTTCAGCAGATCGAGAAAATAATTGGCGGTCCCTGCAAGAACGCACATCCTGCCTTTCGCCGCATCGAGGTTCTGCCTATATGTCTCGCTCGAACTGTCCTTGATCCCGATGACGTTCGGATGGTCCTTCACCAGATTGATCAGATCGGCTTTAATCGTGACGCCGGCCGCGACCGAAGGGTTGTTATACAGTAGCACCGGCAGAGGGGAAGCATCCGCCACATCGGTGACATACCCGGCAAGCACTTCCGGGGTCATTTTCTTAGCGAAGAAGTGGGGCATGAGAAGGCTGACCATATCCGCCCCCTCATCCGCCGCCCGCAAGGTCATCGCGATCGTTTCCTGTGTGCTCTCAAAACCCATGCCCGCCATCACGACCTTGTCCTTCGCCCGGTTTTGGACGACCGCCCTCAGCACCGCGAAGCGCTCCGGAACGGAAAGGGACTTGTATTCCCCATTCGTCCCGAGGACAAAATATCCCGCCAGCGAGGTCCCGTTCATCTTCTCCACATTGGCGATGAGCCCGTGAAACAGCACCCGGTCATCCCTGAAGGGGGTAACCATCGGGGCAAAGACACCAAGCACTTCCTTCTTTTTATCCGTCATGTATTCCTCCTTATAGTAAACCCTTTGGGTCTCTTTTTCTTGTTTCAGAAAGTTTCCATATCACCGGTTCATTAATCTCACCAGTTCATTCACGACGGCATCGATGAATGCGTCGTCGTTGATGTGCCGGTCGAGTTCGTCATACTGTATGGCGGGAGAGAGACGCGACTTGAGTGTACGGATAAACACCTCATTGACTTCCGGGTCCCAATGCGCCCGCCCTTGATGGTCGGGATACGAGAAACCCCTGAGCGGGATGAACACGTGCGTCGGCCCCTTGGCTTTGTTGAGCCTGTCGGCCGTGAGAATGGCGGCCTTTGTCAGCTCTCCCCTGGATAGCCTCACCAGGGTCAGCTGGGAATTATGCACGATGTACTTCCTTTGGAGGATTTCCGGCGGCAGCGTATCCACCGGCCCCATGACCGCATAATTGATGCTTCCCGGCACGACGACCTGGGGAAGACCAAGCGCCCCCGCGGCTTCAAGCCTGTAATCCCTGATGGAGGCATGAAGCCCCTTCACCACGGAATCCCCTAACTCATGGAGGTTGAGATCGAGCACCCCCTTGAAGACTCCTTCGCGGATCATGTCCTCCATGGCGATCCCGCCTGTTCCGTTCTGATGAAACGCAATCGCGTCGTATCCCTTCTCCGAAAGGAGCTTCATCGCCCTCATCGCCCCCTGGGTAATGGTACCGAGCATCGAAAGGGCCACAGGAATGCGGGGAGAGGGCGGATCACCGCCGCCGGTTGCATTTCTTGCCATCCCGCAGATGGCCGCCGCCGCGTTGTCGAATACCCGCCGGGTAACAAAATTGATCCCCTGGATGTCCGCGACGGAGTGCATCATGATGATGTCCTTCGTCCCCACAAACGGTCCGAATGTCGCCCTTCCGGAGGCGACAGTGGAGACCATGAATTTAGGAACGCCGAACGGAAGCTCCCTCATCGCCGCGGTTCCGATATCGGTTCCCTGCGCGCCTCCTATTGAGATGATCCCCAGGAATCTTCCCGCCTTGTAAAGTTCCTTCACCAGAATAGAGGCGCCTTCACGCATCGCGCCGATGCACCTTCCCTTATCTCGCGAGGCCATCAGTTCTGCGATCGACGCCCCGCCTGCCTCCGCCACTTGATGGCGGGTGATATCGGTCACATGCCCGCTTTCCTCGAGTATTCCGGTGTCCATCAAAAGCACCCGGCATCCCAAGGATTCCATTTTTCCCTTAAGATACAAGGCCTCCTCGGCCTTGGTATCGAACGTCGCGATCAGAAGGACCGCAGGGTCTTCTCTTTTGTCAGTCGTGTTCATCCACCGCTCCGATGATCATTATCATTCATCACTCCCTCCGGTCAGAATTAGAGAGGATGACCGTTCCAAGTAGGTCCCTGATTTGAGAGAGTCACCTTAACCTTTTAATTTTGTTTGATAAGATATTTCTTTTTGGCATGCCGAGTATATGAAGATGGCCATTGTGTGTCAAGACAATTTCTCATTGATGTCGTCGGGAAGATGGGTCTGATTCAAAGTGATCCTGAGGCCGATGCCCTCAGCTTTTTTCGTCACCACCGCTTTTCAGTTTCATCCGGTTTTGGTTTACTTTCTGATATAAAATGTGTCATACAGACGGGCAAATCTCTCGTTCACCTTATCAAGTTTTCACTCTTGATTATTCCAAAAGGTAAATGACTTTTTATTGTAGTCAGCAAGAGAGGCCGGTTCGATTTTGTAGCAGAGTACAACCCTTAAGGGTTAGCCCAAAGGACATGTGCCGCTCATTGCGTGCACCTACAAGTCAGTGATTTTCGGTTTGGAATTGAGGTGTGGAGTCGAGTGGCGCGAGGGAATCTCACCCTCGCGGTCGAGTAGCCGCGCACCTTGCGGTGCGCAGCCCTCACAGAAGCCTGCCTGCAGATTTCCCGCACAAGCCTCTTCAGCAGTTGATTCACAGTACGGCGAGGGATTGCATCCTTGCAAAGGGGATGTACAACCTCGGACACCGTAATGGAAACGATTCCTTAATCTTCCAGAATTTCTCCCAAATTATGTTGCCTCGTTGACTGCGACTGGAAAGCATTTTACGCCAGTAGCACTCTGCAAAGCGATAGATCCTATGGAGTGACATGATATTGCCACCCATGCCATAGTAAGCGTAATATCCCTGTAGTATCTGGTTGATTCCTTTGGCTTGCTCGCCAAGAGGTTTATGACGATCAATCTGCATCATCTTGCTCAGGTTTTCGATACAACGTCTTTGCCTTGATTTTTCGGTCTTCCTACCAACCATAAAGTTCCCTTTTTGGTTAATCGTACAGAAATGGGTAAACCCCAGAAAACTTATCGTCTCCATACGTTTACCTCTTTCCTTGGAATGCCGAGCAGCAAAGCGACCAAATTCCACTAATTTGGTCTTTGTTGGCTCAAGCCTAAGCGAAAACTTTTGCAGCCTTTTCTCCAACACCTCTCGGAACCGAACAGCATCGGCTCGAAATTGAAAGCATACAACAAAATCATCCAGATGCCTTATCAGGTAGACCTCGCCTTCCATTCTGGGTTTAACAACACGCTCAAACCATAAATCCAGCGCATA
>Ga0180732_1001510_pt1 | contig 14213 bp, 15 predicted proteins | sample KR11_01MetaG_FD_148674 | JGI IMG/M metagenome (GOLD analysis project Ga0180732, IMG submission 148674) | Groundwater microbial communities from the Olkiluoto Island deep subsurface site, Finland - KR11_0.1 MetaG | ecosystem: Environmental > Aquatic > Deep subsurface > Groundwater | place...
GGCTTCAACAGCCCGGAGATTATTTTGGATGTTGTTGTTTTACCTGCTCCACTTGTTCCGATTAACCCGAATATCTCACCTTCATTCACATCGAAACTGACATCATTGTTTGCCCTGACTACACCTCTATCCAGGGAGAAATATGTCATTTTCAGGTCACGCGCGCGAATAATGGGTTTGCCGATATCAACTTTTTCAAGGTCGCCTATATTCCCCACTTCTTTCATGAACGCCGAGCAAACATCCTGCGGATCGCCGATCTTTACGATCTTCCCCTCATCAAGCCAGAGTGCACGGTGCGAAAGTTGCTCGATAACTTTGGGCCAGTGAGAGGTGATAACAAGCGACATGTTGAAATTCCTGGTCGCTCTCAGGATGGTTTCATGAACAATATCTGCGGTCTTGGGGTCAAGGGTTCCTGTGGGTTCATCTGCCAGTAATAGTATGGGTTTTTTCACAAGCTGTCTCGCCAATACGACGCGCTGTTTCTCGCCTCCTGAGAGTTCTCTTGCTATATGCATCATCCTGTTGGAGAGATTGACCTGATCAAGCAGATCAGCGGCTTTGTTTATTGCATCAGGTCCAAGTTCGCCGATCTCCTCAAGTGCATTCATCACATTCACAATAACCCTTTCATCGCCATATAAAGCAAAAGTCCTCTGGAGCATAATAGCGATCCTTCTGGTTATTTCTTTTCTAAAATGGTCGTGGATGGGTAATTTCACGAAATCTACATCGAACTTCTCAAATGTTGTATGACAGATCGGGCAGGCAGTCCCGGCTTTGCCTGGAAGTTCAATATACCCATTACTGCATCGAGAAAGATGGTAGATCACACTGCCTGAAACATTCTCAAAAGGTTCCACACCTCTGAGAATATGCATGAGAATGGATTTTCCTGCACTGCTCTTTCCCAGTATACCGATTATCTCTCCTTCTTTGATTTCAAGGTTAATATTCTTAAGAACATCAACTCCATCAAAGCTAACACAAAGGTTTTTTATTTCGATAAATGGCATCATGTATTAATGTTCATCTCTTTTAAATTTAATCATGTCTGTGTTCCCTGCAGGCATTCTCATTCGTGGCTTCCTCAAGCACTCCGCTTTGCCATGCAGCAATTACATCCCGTACAGTTCCTGAAGCGCCAATGAACACATCGATCCCGAATTCTTCGAACATCCCTACAGCCCTGGGACCAAGTCCGGAACAGAGCATGATATGGGCGCCTGCCTCTGCTATGAACTCTGGAGGCAGTCCTGTGCCTCCCATATGTTCGCCAGTATTCGCGATTATCTCTATTTTATTTGTCTCAATGTCCACTACTGTATAGGTTGGAGCCCTGCCGAAATGCTGGGCGACCGTATCATTCAAACCGTCCATCCCCGTTGTTGGTAAGCATACTTTCATTTATTTATCCCCCTCTTCCTTTAATACCAGCATGAATTTCAGCTGTTGCACCAGATGCTTGTTGCGAACTGCCGCTCTTATACCGCTCAAGAGCTTCTCTAACAGTCCCGGTGGAGACTGTAATTACTTTAATCCCGGCGGCAGAGAGGATTTTAAATGCATTTGGACCAATATCCCCGGTTATCAGCACACTGACACCTTTATTAGCAATAGTCTGCGCTGCCTGTATCCCGGCTCCGCCAGAGGCTATTGCTCCCTTATTGGATACTGCTTCAAGCTCCATCGTCTCTGAGTCTACGATTAAAAAATACTGGCATCTGCCGAATCTTGGATCGATCTGACTGTCTAAACTATTTTCCATTACCGATACAGCTATTTTCATATTACCACTTCCTTTTCCCGCATGTCAGACCTTCCTTTACTGCCGTTTACAAAGCGCTCAATTTTTGTCACAATCTCCTTGAATACATTTGCTGATTCGGAATTGTAATAAACAAAAGGCTTCCCATCATCACCGCTCTCAACAATCTCTGGATCGATAGGGATTTTTCCAAGAAACGGCACACCCATTTCCTGGGCTGCATTTTCTCCTCCACCAACCTTGAAGAGAGCAGTTGATTCGCCGCAATGAGGACAGATGAAACCGCTCATATTCTCAATGATCCCTATGACCGGGATATTGAGAGTTCTTGCAAAGGGTCGATAATCAGATAATCCAGATTTCCCCAGTGGACATCGCCTATGAACTGCCGTATGGCTCCCATTTTTACTGGACCTCTCCATATTACAGGCGAATCTTTATCCGAGATTAAAAAACCCATGGACATAACCTTGAGGTGCGGCGGAATCTCAGCAGGAAAAATGCCAGTTTTGTCTGCTATGATCTGCTTGTTCTCAATACATAACATTTTAAGAGTACTTGGGCCATGAATATCAGCGTCCAGCAGCCCGGTTTCAGCGCCGCGCATTGAGAGTTCAAATGCCAGATTAACGGCTACCGTGCTCTTTCCCACGCCCCCTTTTCCGCTCATTATCGCAATCTTGTGTTTGATTTTCTTGAGGTTCTCAGTTATTTTGAGATCATCGATCGATTTTTCACTTTTATTCAGATTCGATTTTTTCATGATGAATACTTGTACTGATTAGAATTAGATTTTGTCCCGTATATATACGGGTATCCCAGCATCATGCCGATTCTTCTATCAGCTTCAGGAACACCCGCTGCAAATCCATCCTCTCTTCTTCGAATCGGGATATAGTTCCACCCATAGACTTCACTGCCACAGCTATCTCCATGCGTGTGCCCGGGTCTGTCAGCAGTGAGATATGACCGTTCACCGACTCAACAGAGCGCACACCTTTCAATCCTTTCAAGCCATCTATAACTCTATGCGCTGGCAAATCCTGGACTTCAAGTGCGTATCTTACTCCTTCTTTTTCTCTCACCTTATCCCTGAGTTCCTCCACCGTACCCACGGCAAGCAGCTTGCCCCTTGATATAACGCCTATCCTGCCGCATATCTCCTCCACTTCTGCCATACTGTGGCTGCTCAGGAACACTGTTACACCTTTCTCTTTGCTGAGCTTCTTGATCAAATCCCTCATCATCTGGGCGCCAAGTGGGTCTATGCCACTTGTAGGCTCATCAAGGAACAGAACACCTGGCTCGTTTATAAGTGCCTGGGCAAGACCGAAACGCTTCCTCATGCCTGTTGAGAATCCCCCCGTTCGCTGGTCTATGGCACGCCCAAGACCCACCAGTTCGAGAAGGTCAACGATGCGCTTCTCTCTCGTCTTTTCATCGATATCGTAGAGCTTGGCATAGAACCTGAGATTCTGTCTTGCTGTGAGATTATCGTAATAGCCAGCAGGTTCAGGTAAAACCCCGGTTGCTTCCCTTATCTTTATGACCTCTCTCACAATGTCAAAGCCTGCTACTCTGCCAGAGCCGCCTGTGGGCTCAAGCAAGCCTATCAGCATCTTCATTGTGGTGGTCTTGCCCGCGCCATTGGGACCTACAAAGCCAAAGACTTCGCCCTTTTTAACGCCCAGGTTAAGCGAATCCACTGCTACAAGCTCATTCTTTTTACCAAAACGCTTGGTAAGATTTATTGTTTCTATAATGTTTTCATTTTGACTGATTTCATTCATGTTTATCTTCTCCCGAATTTGCGTATTATAAACACAAGCGCAATAATAGCCAGCACTACCATCCCGATCCCTGCCACCCCGCTGCTTCCTGATTTTTCCACATTGACTTTGATGCTCTTCTCGTCGCCCTGAATATCGCCGCTCCTTGCACGCATGAATATCTCTTTTATCCCTGAGCCTGCATCTGATCGCGCAGTTATCTCAACCGGAATGCTCCTCGATTCGCCAGCCTCCAGTTTTTCTATTGTCCCGAAACTTCTTATTTGAGTGCTGATGCCGCTTACTTCCTGTATCTCAAGTTGCACATTGCTCAGTGCCTCATTACCGCCGTTTCTCAGGGTAACTCTGATCTCTGTCGAGCTGCCTGGATTAAGTGTTACCTCGGTGTAGCTTGGATAAAGGCTGAGTAGCTCACTTTTCTCAATACCTTTATTGACAGTGACCTCAAGTTTCTGGGATACGCTTTTCTCTCCGCTGACAGCGCCCACGAATATAGAATATATGCCGTCGCTGGCATTCAGGGAAGGTTTGATTTTCACTTTGAACTTCTGCTCACCTTTGGCTGGCAGTTCAAGGGAGGTCAGCCTCACATCATCGTCGCTATCCAGGAGAAATTCCACATTCCAGCCTTCTGGTTTGCTTAATGCTTTTAAGTTCAGCTTGATCTGCTGGTCGTACCTGTTTTTCAGGGATACGATAAATTCCGCAGCATTCTCAGGACGAACCTCAAGACCTGCTATAGCTGAGCGCATTTCAAGATATGCACTTAAGGCTTGGGTTGGGTCTATGTCTGGATTTATGCTGATGCTCAAAGGCAGCGAGATGATCTGGCTGCCGCTTTCCATGGATGCTCCTATCAGCACTTCAAAATCCCCATCAGTTGAATTGATCGGAGGCTGGGCTACAACCTCAAAATCCTGCTTGCCTTTTGCAGGGATGCTCAGTTTTGTAATTCTGGCGCCCTCTGAGGAGAGCATGTCCACGCCCCACTCACTTGGCTTTGAAGGCACTGAGAGCTTTACTGTCGCCCTGCTGTCGTATTTATTTTCTACCGTGACGCTGAATTTGACTGGAGAGCCTGGGTGGGTTTTTCTCCCTGGGATGCTTGAATATATATCAAGGTTAGGCATGGCGTTTCTGTCTACAGTTGCTGCAAACTCCCGGTATATCAAGTCATAATTGGTCACATCCTCGCCATAGGGCTGCAAGCCTATCCTTATCAGGTAGGCGCCATCGCTGGTATTAACCGGCACCCGTATTCTTAAAACAATTTTCTTTGTGGCAGTTGAGTCCGCCGGGAAGGTTATCTGGCTGACCTGGTTATTATCTGCATAGAAACCAGCGAGCCAGTTGTCAGGTTTTTTGTCTATGAAAAGCTTGACTGAGATGCTTTTAGTGGTATTATAGCCCTTTTGCAACGTGGTGGTGAATTCAACGGTGTCACCTGGGCGGACGACTTTGCCTGTTATGTCTGTAGTGGCTGTGATTTGGGAGAATTCAGCACTGGCTAAAGGCAGAATTAATATGAGTATTACTATAGTTCCGAGAAATTTTAAGATTTTATTCATGTACTTATGTCCTTCCTGAGGAATGCTATGAAAGCTGTTATAAGCAGGATGATGGGAGTTGCTATTAGCACTGTCAAGTTCATCCAGAACTCGCTGAACCACTGAACGAGGGTAAAACGGGTGTCTAATATCCCTTTTATCGCGCTTGGTTCAAATCCAATACCTTCCCATCCAACGTAACCTTGACCTGCTATAGCTTCAGCATAGTGGTAGAGAGGCGATACTTTCGCGAGGTTCAGTGCAAGTTCAAAAGAAGTGCTGCCTATTCTGATTGGTTGGCCTGTAAAAATGATTGCGAGCCCAGCGGTAATCGCACCGAATACAGCAACCAAACCCAGCCAGATTACAACGTTGTAAACCAGCGAATCTGCTGCTTCTTTTACTACGGTAGAGAGAAGAACACTTATTCCCAGAAAGATGAGGCTGTAGAAGAAGGTTACTCCTATGAATAAAAATAACCTGCTCAGTTCAATTCCGCTTACAGTACCGCCAAGGAGAAGAAGCAAACTGCTGATAGATACCACAGTCGAAATCCCCAGAACAAGAGCTAATGTTATCATCGCACCTAGAAATTTACCGATAATAATATTATCCCTGAATACAGGGTGCGTTAGAAGAACGTTTAAAGATCCAGACTTTTGCTCTCTAACGATAGCATCAAACCCAAGCGCAATTCCTATCAGAGGAGAAAAAAAGCCTATTATCATGGCTACACCTGAAAATCCAGCCATTAACAAAGTACTACCTTTTGTAAAACGCCCTGCCTCCAGTCCATTCATGTAGCTAAAGCTGAAGATAATAAGCGTGAAAGTAATTAGCAGAACTAAGAACACGGGGCTAAATATATTGTCTGCAAATTCTTTCTGGGCAATAGCGATTGAATTTTTAAAACTCATTTTCATAATCTCTCACCAAGTTATATCCTTTCTAAGAAACGCTATGAATGATGCGATAAATAGAATAATTGGTAAAGCAATAAGTACCACAAGGTTTTCCCAGTATTCTTCTATCCATTTATCCAGAGAACTGCCTGTGTCGAAAATTCCTTTACTTAACTTACCTGTACCAACGTTTACTCCTCCCCAACTAAAATCAGGTGCACCCTTAACAGTTTCAGCATAATGATGTAGTGGAGTAAATTTTTGCATTTGTGCATTGAGTTCAAGTCTGGGCTTATAGAAAAGTGAAGAATCAGAAGAAACCTGTCCGGTCGCTATAGATGCTATCACGAAAATGATTGCACCATATATTACAACCATATTAAGCCAGACAGCTATCCCACAAATCAAGGAGCTTGAAGCGCTTTTTAAGACTGTCGAGAGGAATATGCTAATGCCCAAAAATACAGAGATGTAAAGAAATGTTAAGATGGCGAAAATCAGTACGCGCTGAAGCTCAAGAAGGGTGTCCTGAACTCCAGTTACAGCCAGTACTGTTCCGACAGAGGCGATTACAGCTATGCCTACAACCAGTGCCAGTGTTGCCATAGACCCGATAATTTTGCCTGCTATTATATTATCCCTGAAAACAGGATGGGTTAAAAGAACATTTAATGAGGCAGATTTTCGCTCTTTAACTATTATATCAAACCCAAGTGCAATCCCTACCAGCGGCAGGAAAAGTGCAATAATCTGGGCAACATCAATAAAATTTCCCCCATATTTAAATACTTCACTTCCATCAGTAGCTGCTCTATAGCTCATTGAGAATATTATCAGCGCAACAATTGAAAGTAATGCCAGAAACCTCATGCTCCAAAGATTATCTGCAAACTCCTTCTGTGCAATTACAAACACATTTCCAATATTCCGTTTCATTAAATCCTCATTGTTTTCTTAATCCGATAGACTGTTAATATTAATACGATCACTGTGAATATCGAACTAAACCCGGGCGTTCTGGGCGTATTATTAGTCACTGTAGGCGCAGGCGTTGCTGTTGTAATAACTGTCGGCTCGGATGACTGCTCTTTGATTGTCATAGACATATTTGCAGTCCTAAAGCCCTGTTTGACAGCACTTAACCTGAGATTACCCGCTTCTTTGAAGCTATATTTTAAAAATCCGCTTTCATTGGTTTTCCCTATTTCCCTCCCGTTAAGAAAGACTGTTGCATTTTCGACATGCGATGACATGGAGTTAACTTCAATAAAAGCCACATCCCCTTGTTTAATAGAACTGGAGGCATAAATCGACATGACCTCATCGTACCCCTTCAGTTTCAATATATATGTGCGTGTTCGCCCAGTTAGCATGCTGCCAATGGTAAAAGTTACCCTGCTACCGTCAGAGTTTGAAGATATTTCATTGCTACTATAAATATTGGTAGATATATTCTTAACAAGACTCTGTTCGGTTCTATCTGGATTTACTTTAACAAGAGCGCTATTGGTGAAATAGACCCTGTTACCCATTGTGCCATGAATATCCTGTGCAGATGCTACTGGTTTTGTAGTCATTCCCTCAATGTCTAAAACATAATACTGATTAGAAACTCCTTTTTCATCGCTGTTTGTAAAATATAATCTCTTTCCATCAGGGCCCCACGACCCAAGACTCCATAATCCAAGACCAAAGTTTTCTTTTTTGATTAATGTGAGATTGCTGCCGTCAGCATTCATTACGTAGAGTCCATCTGCAGCAACAAATACTAACTTTGTCCCATCAGGCTTCCAGCTCAACCCCATGGCTTGCATATTAGTGGTTAGCTGCTTAATAGAGGAATTATTGACATTAATTGTGTAAATCTCTCCATCTTTATTGCCGATAAAAGCGATTTTTTCTCCCTCAGGACTCCACTTCATATCATTATAATAACCAGCAGCATTGATACCGAGACGAAGCTGCATAACAGTGGAACTTTCCACACCTATTACGTTGACTAGTGTCTTATCGTTGCGATCTAAAATATTAATCTTGTTCCCATCAGGGCTCCATTTAAGTGCAGGATAATCAAGACCTTTAACCTCAGCCAGAATAGCGCCGTTTCTATCCGAAACGTACAAGTTGTGGGGTTTCTCATCGCATGGATTCATTATCTCGAAAACAATTTTATCTCCATTTGAACTCCACCAAACAGAGTCTATGAAAGCAGCGGTATTGTTCTTTGCCGCCCTGATACTTTCCTCGGCTCTTGCGATGGTAGTAATTTCACTGCCGTCCGCATATATCCAGAAAAGAGTGGAAGCACGTTCATGAAGACCGAATTCACCGCATCGAACACGTCTTGTGTCCAATATCGATTCCAAGCCTTTCGTCATCATATTCCTGTGAGCTAAAATCAATAACTTAGACCCATCGGGAGACCACAAGAAGTTGTTATCCCTCACGGTATAGAAAATATCGAACTTAGTAGAATCGATTGAATTTTGAATCTCTTTTTCTATGATATCAGTGATCTCAATCAGACTTTCAACTTTATCAGCATCAGTAGTCAGGTTTACTGCGCTTACCATCCCGGTCTGGGCTATGAGTAAGAGCATGCTGATAAATATTATTAGTACGCCTGTTTTTTTGTTCATTGATTTTCACCGTGCTATTTTTTATATATAATAAAAAATAAAAATTTTAAAATTTTGTATGGGTTTTAATATGCCATTTTAGCTCAGACTCCGCTTCAATGTAAACTCATATTCTGGATTTTGACTGTCAATACCAATTATGTGATCCCAGGATTTCGTTGGACCTGTTACCGGATTGTAAGTCTTTCCGCTATTGAGTGGCCCGAGTGTGGCAGTATTCGCCCAGTCACGGATTCTCTGCTCAGTTGTCGAGTAATCGCCGAGATCCAGCTGGTAGTTCAAATACTCGCCGCTTTGGGTGTTGAGTTGGTACCAGTCGTCTGAATCAGACCCTGGGTAAAGAGTTCCGTGTGCATATAACCACCAACTATTGAGCGGTATCGGATATTCAAGCTGGCTTGCTGCGCTTGCAGTATTTCCCGCATCAGTTCCAGTATAGGTCGGATCTGCCAGAGCTACGCCGCTGAATATGCTGAATACCATCAGAGCCATTACTCCTATTTTGCTTGCGTTCATTCTTTTTCACCTCCGTTTCATTTACTCCGAAGGCAACTGGCAAGCTTTAAGTATCTTCAAAGCCTAACCTAATTATGCCTTCGGGCATGTTCGGGGTTCAACCGTTCTTGATGGTTCAGTTGAACCCCGCACGATTTCTACAAATCCCTACAGCCTTATATAATTTCTATGAAAACTGCCTAACTGATTTAGGATCAGCGAAATAAAAGCAGTAGAAGCATTTGATCGATGATCAGTTTCATGCACCTGACTTCAACCATTTGACAATACTCCAAATCAGTTAGGTGATTTTCATAGAAAACTCATATACTCCCTTGCTGTTTTACCATTTTGGTGATAAGATGAAATGGTTAATTGCCTTGTTTATGGTTGCAGCATTATTGTCTGCACCAGCAGTATCGGCTACCGAATATACAGTGCGCCCTTCGAAAGGAGATGCGCCGCCAGCATCTATCCTGATATACGATTCAATAACACAGGGTCAGACAAAAACATACTATACAGATGTGGGAAGCGGCGTAAACTGGCTTGAAGTTGACCTGAACTGGGGAGACAAAACAGATTCCCTCTCGGTGACCATATACACGCCCGGCGGTAGCAGCATTGGAACTTATTATGATATAAACGATGGAGTAATTGACGGCAGGATACATATTGATATAGTTCCCGGTCAAGGTTATGTAGAAGCAGGACAATGGAAGTATGAGGTATATGGAGTATCAGTCGTTGGAACGGAGGACTACAACTTTAACGTCTATCAGCATTAGACCGAGAATATTCCTCCTTAGTTTCTTTTTTTTATTATCGGTCTCTACAGCCTTTGCCACTGAGTACACCGTACGTCCCTCCCAGAGTAGCCAATCAGGTGCCTCGGTAGCAGGTGAAGAGGTACATGAAATCGAAGTTAAACCGATTCCATACTGGCTGTTTCTTCTTTTACTGGGTTTCACTCAGGTAACCACGGCTCCCGAAACTTTTTTTCCAAGACTTTTTCCAGTTCTGGGTGGATATAAGAGAATATGCCGTTCAAATGTTTTAGAGAACACGAACAGAAATAAGCTGTATGCTTTTATTAAATCCTGCCCCGGAAGTTATTTTAGTGAGATAATCAAAGCAATGGGATTGAACAGAGGAACTGTCGAATACCACTTGGGAATGATGAAAGCAGAAGACATGATAGTATTTTGCAAAACAAATGGAAAAAAACGCTACTTTCTGAACCATTCCACCTATAAGAAAGAAGAACAGATAGTAATTTCTGCGCTGAAAAATGATGTGCATAAAAAGATTATTTTAGAGATTTTCAATAATCAAAGCATAAATCATAAAACCCTTGCAGAAAAAATCGGGGTTTGTGCACCCACGATTACACAGCACATTAAACACCTGAAAGAGAAAGGGATTGTTAAAGTTGATATAAATGGTTGGTACACAACTTACAGCATCGATTCCAATTACTTCGATTCATTGCAGAAATATATGAACAGCATAACTTCATAAATTTTGGTAGGACTATAGAGATAGCATTCCTGTTCAGGGCGCAGGGCTTCAACGTGGGGCGGCTGTAAAGGTGCGCTGTAAGCCTTACCCATATGGCTTACCATTTCCTGCGAAGTCACCGCGGAAGCAAAGTAACGGGGGATAGTATCAAAATAGTAAACTACTTATATATTTGTTTACTATTTTGATATAAATGAATTACAAACTTTCAGCACTTGAACTCCGCACAATAAGTCTTCTTGATACTGCGCTCTCTATTAGCGAGCTATCAGAAAAAACTGGTGTCACCAAAGGCTATATTTCAAGAACTGTAGCATCTTTGAAAGATAAAGGATTTGTGGAAACTTCAAAGAGAGGAATAACAAAGAAAGTAGCATTATCCAGCAACCTGCATGCAGCCAGGCTCAAATCTCTTTTCCATAATCGCAGCTATATGCCCCTTGAAGAACTTTTGCAGGGATCAGCCATTCAGGTTCTGGCGGTTTTGGCCTGCAGCAGTGCAGATTTTGCCCGGCTGCGGGATGAGAGCGGTGTATCGAAGGCAACCCTCTGGCGCCGGGTCAGAAAATTTAAAGAACATGCTATGCTGCAATCCCGGGATGATGAATATGAGCTTCCGCAGGACCTTAAAGATATAAGAGAGTTCCTGGAGTATTACTGTTCTTATTTTGCAGTATCCACATTGAAGGAAATCTCCCCCGCAGGCAGCTTCATAGCAGCGAAAGGCTTTGAATTCCTTTTCTCTTTGAAAGGAGAGATAATGCATGAAAATGTGAGGTCAACTGGATTGACCTTGATATCTGAAGAAATCCCGCTTATGCTCACTGAAAATTATTATTTCTATGCTTCAAGAACGCTATCCAGAGAAGAAATAGCAGTACACGCTATTGTTGCTGACCCGCGCAGCAAAAGGAATCTCACCTATGTTATAATGTATATCCTGAAGGCAAGACTCGACATGTCCCTTTTTCTTAAAATAGCAAAGCGATATAAAGTGGAAGATATCGCCGGGAGCGTGTTGAAACTGTTAAATACATGGGAGCAGCCAGAGGAGCCGTATATGCCTGACCCGGCATACGTCAGGGAAAAGCTGAAGGAGTATAATATACGATGGTAAGAGTAAAATTCGATGACAAATACGTATTTGCTGAGCTTAAAAAAGTCGGAAATGTTCTAACTTCGCCTGTTATCCTTTACCTTATAGGCGGCGCAGCAATGATAAAATATGGCCTGAAAGCTGCAACGAAGGACATTGACGTTCTACTTTCTACCCGTGAAGAGACAGCGGAGCTGATCCAGGCGCTTTTAAAATCAGGATATCATACAATCCAGACCGATAGGCTTGGTGCCGAATATCAAGAGATGCTGGCGACACAGATACTTGAAAATGAAGATGGGTTCAGATGGGATATATTTCATGAATATGTATGCAGAAAACTCAGATTGTCAGCAGGGATGATCGAACGGTCAAAAGTTCTTTTTGAACCAGGACTGCTGACGATCAGGTTGATCTCGAAAGAAGATATCTTTCTTTTCAAGACCGTTACAGAGCGAGATGACGATGAGGCGGATCTATTGCTCCTGGCAAGATCAAAGGTTGACTGGGAGCTTGTATTAAAGGAATGCATGAGCCAGTCAAGGGAAGATCTCAGATGTGAAGTAGATTTGTCCGATAAATTAGATAAGCTTGGGGCAACTTACGGTCTTGAGACTCCAATAGACGATCGTATCTCACAGGCTGCCCAAATTGGGATGGAAAAATGGTTCGAAGAACAGATTATTGAAGAACTTAAAAAGTCTCCAGGAACTGCGGAAGAGCTGCAGGTAAGATTCAAATGCACAAGAGAGATTTTACTGCCCTCTCTGGTTAACCTTGAAAAAATGGGCAGAACAGAAAAAGAAAATGGTAAATATATATTAAAGAATTAAAGATTGAGCGATTGAAAGAACTGAGAAAATAGTAAACCTCCGGAAGCATAACTTTTTATTCTACCAAAACAGTAGAGTATATTAAATTATCCTACTAAAATAGGTGAATAATATGCCAATGCGGGTAATGCGGCAAACGGTTTATGACAGGCTCTGGCTTAGCTTCCATAAAGATTTCTTCGGGTTTGAGGATGCAGTGAGCATGATCTATCCGGAAACCAAAAAATTCACACAAAAACAATTGAAATATGTGTCAAAGCTCCTGAACGAGATCGAGGACAATGGCTATGCCGTACACAAGAAAGCTGATTATGACCAGCGCGTGTATCTTTACAGGCTTCTTGCTCCAGAAAAGGTCACTGAGGCATGGGCCATCTACAGTTTTCTTGGAAAGCAGGCTTTCATAGGTAAAATAGCAGAATATGCTAACAAACATGCGAAATGGAATTACATGAGCATAAAAGACAGCGCGGTAGGCTTCTGGACAAACTATTACAGAGATGTCAACATTTTCCACTTTTCCGTGTCAGAAGATGATCTTGACGGCTGGATTTCTTTGTTCAAGCTTTTCGATTATTCCACATTAGTTGATGGCGTTGTTTTTCATGAGACAAAATCAAAAGCGCAGTCCGTGCATTTTCACAGCGACCTGAAAGAGCGCGCAGAAACTGAAGAAATGGTAGATCATGTGCAGCCACTGCATTATACTGCTGCAGAGAGTTTTGCAGACAATGATGTTTTGGGGGCGCTTGCAGTTTTGTTAAGGAACCGGGAAAAGATAGATTGGGAAAAAGTCATCAACGCAGCCACAGAATATCATGCAGTCAATGCTCTTGGTTTTTCTTTGGAAGCCTTAAACAGAGAAGCAGGGAAAGAAGTCTTTGACAGTGCTGTAATAAAACAGGTTCATAGAAATATTGAAAAGAAGATTTTCACAATAGGCAGCAAGGATGAAAAGTATGTTCGCATCGATTACTGGGATCTGGAAAGAAAATGGAATGTTAAATGCTTCCAGTATTCCGCGTTTGAAAAAGCAATATTGGATATGGTGTAATTCATGGAAAAGAATGTCGTCATAGAGCTTGAAAGCCTGAAGGATCTGGAAAATATTGAAACTGAAGCCGAGAAATGGGAAATAAAGCTTGTTCTCATAGGTGGTTATGCTGTGCGCGCCTACACAATAGGATACCGCTATACGAAGGACATGGACTTCATCGCAAAGGGTGATGTCTGGAAACTGAAAGGATTCTTGAATTCATTAGGCTTTGAGGCAGAGGAAAAGAAAAACATTCTCGCTGGAAGAAAGAAGATAGACGGCGGATACATTGATCTGCATATCAGTATAGGAGACGTTTTCGATATATCTACGGGCAAGAGCTATCCGTTAACCGATGAGATATTGAACTCGGCAAGGCTTCTCAGCATTTCCGGCTATCACGAAGAAGGCAGAAAAATAGCAGTGAAGGCTCCTGTTGTTGCTCTGGAAGATTTAATGATAATGAAGCTCATGACGAAAACACGCGAGAAAGATTGGGTTGACATTATCTCTCTTATTGTAGACCAATGGAAGAATCTTGATCTGGAAAAACTTTCAAAATGCTGCGCTGCTGCCGGACTTT
>Ga0180732_1001511_pt1 | contig 14208 bp, 16 predicted proteins | sample KR11_01MetaG_FD_148674 | JGI IMG/M metagenome (GOLD analysis project Ga0180732, IMG submission 148674) | Groundwater microbial communities from the Olkiluoto Island deep subsurface site, Finland - KR11_0.1 MetaG | ecosystem: Environmental > Aquatic > Deep subsurface > Groundwater | place...
TCCCTGCCTATGCCATAAACCATGATATTATCGCCTTGCCGGACAACCCGCCTTCTGATCTCCATACAATGGTGCATTCCTTTCTTATCGATCACATCAAGGACAAATGCCTCCTTTCCCGGTTCTCCTCTGATGCGCTTATTCATATCATCCTGAGTGAGTTTAAGGCTCTCAGGCGTGATCCATTCAGAGATATGAGTGCCGATCAATTCTTCCTTGGTGCATCCAAGCATCTCAAGCGCTGTCTTATTAACATCGAGAAAGTAGCCTCTGGCATCATAACAGTAGATGGAATCGCTTGCGTTGTCGAACAGGTTCCTGAATCTTTCTTCGGATTCCTCCAGTTTCTTCTCCAATAAACTTATATCGGTTATTTCCGGGACGTTATTTTTATGAGTCATTGTAAAACTACTTCACCTCCATTAGCCTCGCCGCCGCATATGCCGGGAATACTTTCGATATCTCAGTCCCATATCTCTCCGACAAAAGTAAAATATCAAATCCATGCACATCCTGCGCCTTTTTGATCAGAAATTCCCCCAGACCGCACGCTACGACCTTATTCAATCCGTGGCGCCTGGCAATATCATTGATCGCCCCTGCAATATCCGTTACCTGTCTTTCCATAACCTGCCGTGCTATCGAAACGATCTCTTCATCCGTGATCTCAGTCAGGTCTGCGCAAACCACACGCGTAAGCCTCCGCTTCGCATCGAGCTGTGTTTTTCCCGCGCCATCGGGCGTGTCACAGGTGTATTCTGACTGCGATATCATCCCGAGAACAAGATATGCATCCGCTGTTATCGCAAAAAGTTCCGATGATATGTGAGACCTGACTCCGCTCACTTCCACTGTATCAAGGAGCGCAGCAATATTGGTGCGCATCACGCCTGAATAGACAAGCTCGCTCCTTCGCAGGCGTTCAAAATCCGTAACTGCAGCAAGAGGTTTTCCTTTTTTTATCGGGATGATATCCGTGGTTGTCGAACCTGTATCCACGAAGATGCAGTCCCCGAAATCCTTTCCCACAATGAGTGCTGATGCCATCCAGTTGGCTGCCGCAATGCTGCGTCTTTTCTCTTTAGTGAAAACTCCGCTGCTGTCAAGGAACCAGGCATCATCGAAGGCATTATTGACAGCATCGATAATATATGACAGTCCTGTCTCCTTATCAGGAAAACAGTCCGCAAGCTCGCCTGTTATCACAACTCCAACCTTTTCGGGTCTCAAACGCTTTGAAATATCCCGCAGCGCTTCGGGAAGTTTTGAGTTTTTCCAGAGTGGGAGATAATGCAGCTCAACGAGCTTTCTATCTGAGGATGCTATCTTTGTATTCGCGCCTCCTATGTCGATGCCAAGGATCATAGGGCATAAGTTTATCGGGAGAGTTAAAAAGTGTTGCGGAAAAGGTTATTATATGAAAAACCATTTTATTAATAATGAGCATTGGTCTGGAAAACATTGAAAAAATAAATCCGGATTGGCAACCAGGCAAAAACCTTTTTATCCGGACTACAATTAACACATATGTTGCGACATATCCCCGGATTGATGGACAAAGGCAGTCCTGTAAGCCTGCGTTTTACCGGAGAAGATGGAGAAGTTTCTTCCCTTTTATACTGCGAGCTTATCCAGAAAGCCCGACACGGCGAGTCTTTTCTCGTAAGAATCCAGGGCTGCAAAGTGGGTGCATACGTACTTGGGGAAACCGGAACAAGTCCTGAGGATTACTATTTTGATTCAGGGCGATACATGAATAAACCTGCGGCAAAGCGCGCTGTTTCTTCTCTTCACAGGCTGGAAAATAGAAAAAGCTCAATGAAAATAGCTCCATACAGAGAGGAGGATTTCGATATCCTCATCCTTTTCCTGAAGCCAGAGCGCGCCATGAGGCTCGTTCAGGCATATACATGGGCGCGCGGTGACCCTGTCGAGATAAAGACCGGCGGCATTGCCTCGGTATGCAGCGACTGCACAGCATATCCCATGCAGGGGAAGCCGGGGATATCCCTGGGATGCAAGGGGTCGCGAAAGCACACAGGGTATGCGGATGAGGAAGTCGTTGTGGGGATACCTTTTGATATTGCAAATGAAATAGATGAGGTTCTCGACAATATCCCAGAAACCTTTGAATAAAGACACGTTATCACAAGAAATAATGTTACTCTGTTCTTTGACAGGATTTACAGAAAATAAATGAATGTAAAGTATATAAGTAACCTCTGTTAACTATATAGTTAATATATATAAACATATAAAGTTACCTTCACAATCATGCGCGGAAAAGTAAGAGATAGAATACTCAGAGTTCTTATAAATAATCCTGATGGGGATATGAGTAAATATGAAATTGCCAGGCAGACTTGCGCCACTTATCCATGGGTACGGAAATTTCTCTTGAACCTGGAGGAAATGAGGCTTGTAAAGGGTACCAGAGTACTTGATTACCCTGCCATTTTACGCTACTGGCAGTCAGTTAATATCAAGAGCAAATTCAGGGAGTATATGGTCAAAGAGCCACTGAAGCTTCTCAAAAAAAGTAAATTACCCTACGCATTGACCACATACCAGGCGGAAAATCTCATCCAGAATTATTTGTTTCCAAGCAGGATAGATGTCTATATTAAAGAAGACGACTGGAAACAGTGGCATGATATGATCTCAAAAAAAGGACTGGTAGGTAAGGGAAATATGAGGCTGTTACTTGCGGATGAGCATGTTTTTTATAAGTCATTTGAATGGAATGGTTTAAAAATAGTTTCTACGCCACAGTTGATCATTGACCTGATGATCGAGGGAGGCGTATGTGTTGAGGCTGCAGAACTGCTTATTAAGAAGGTTTTGAAAGATGTATGAACCTCATGAAATGGACATTTCTTATAAATATCTTAAAACAGTGGTTGGTAGACTTGATGAGCCGATCTGTTTGATAGGCGGATGGGCGGTTTACCATAATGTCAATAAGAATTTTAAGAAAACAACAGGTAGAGATTACATAGGATCAAGAGATATTGACCTTGGGTTTCATTTTGAGAAAGATTGGAGCGAGAAAGATATGCAAGAGTCCGCTTTTGCTAAATCTCTTCAAACTATCGAGGAAGATCTTGGCTTCATGCCTGTAGGATTCAGGTACTTAAAGGAGTTTCACATAGAAACCGAAAAAGAACTTAGTAAGGATGAATCCAAAATAACGCCACAGCATTTCGTATTTCCTTTATACATAGACCCGGTTGTTGATATCATCCATCCAAAATTTTATGATGTTTTTCATTTTAATCCGGTTGATGAACCACTGATTGAAATGGTTTTCAGAGATAAAACCAACAGGACGATAGAAAGATCATCCGGAAAAAATCTATGGCTTCCAAAACCCCATGTTTTGTTAGCGACAAAATTAAACTCGGTAATCGGTCGTGATAAGGAACATAAAAGATTGAAAGACATTGCCGATATTTTCGCTTTACTCTGGTTTTCCGATGTTGAAATTCTGGATATCAAATCGAACCTGCTTGAGTTCTATGATCGAGGAAACATCAAAAGGATCATTGGCTCTATTTCAAAACAAGAGGTCATGAATGTCGCCTCTATTACTGGTTTTAGCTGGGAAGAAGTTGAAAGAATATTATTGGAAATCACAATATAAATAATAAACTTAAAAAGCCGTCAATGGCGGCATCGCCTCGATATGCAGCGACTGTACTGCCATGCAGGGGATATCCCTGGGATGCAAGGGGTAGCGAAAGCATACAGGGTATGCGGATGAGGAAGTCGTGGTGGGGATACCTTTTAAGATAGCGGGGGAGATCGAGGAAGCTTTGGGGAAGATTCCGGGGACGTTTGAATAAGGGTGTTCAGGAATTGAATAATCAGAAATTCAGAGACCGTTTTCAATTCGTGAGGGTAAGATTGGAAATTTATCAAGTATACCCCAAAACTTTTAGATGCGATTAAATTATCCTATAGTTTAATCTCTTGAATATCTAAGTCGCTTTTTTTGATCCATAGATCTTTACGCATGGCTAAAACAACTTGCAAAAAATTATCTCTATTTGGGGATTCAATGAATTTTTTGGCAGCTAAAACTACTCCTTTCGAGGCATACAGTAACATTTCGTGATATTCCGCTTTAAGATATTCTATGACATCTTCTGATGTATCAATATCGGGTTGCCTGCTAGAAAGATACTTAATATTTTTAGGTTCAAAAAAGACATCCATGTACAGAAGCATGGATTTATAACGTTTTTGTTTTTGCTCCAATTTTTGAAATTCAATTTCCTTTGATTTGTTTAGTAATGCGCTAATTATGCCGCCAACCCCTATAATGCCGAGAAGGGAGAGGATTATTTGAGTTGTCGTTTCCATGATACCACTAGTTATATAAGTTTAAGGCTTTATTTAAGATTTTCCTACGGTATTATTATTTCAACGGTTGGTCGTATATGCATCTATCTAAATATTTTTCAGCCCTCTTCCGATAATCAACGGTCAATTATTGTATATATGCCAAGACAGAGCCATCAAAGCAATCATGAGGATAGCCCCTGCCCTAAAGGAAGCACCCAAAAGCGAATTAAGCAATTGTATTGCACATTAGGATAATTCCAACCCTAATTGAAACAATCTCCTTATTCACGAAAAGCTCTTCCTCGCCTCTTCCTCTGCTTTCCTGATAACATCCTTTACCGGAACACCTGACACACTGGCAGCCTTTTTGCAGTCCTCAAATTCAGCCGATATATTCAAAAGCACACCCCGCAAATCCCTCGCGATCTTTACCGCGATCGTGAATACTCTGCCGTTTATCTTTATTTCTACCTTATCCATCTTCCTCTCTGCGATCAGCCTGTGCTTCACAGGTATTATCCTTATCCCCAGCGAGCCCGTCTCCTCTATCATTTTCCTTGCAAGAGCATCTGTTTCCTCAGGCTTTGCTATCACCTGTATGATGCTGCCGCTTCTTCCTTTTTTCATGGTGGCAGGTATAATGGATACGTCTCTGGCTCCTGCTGCGAGAAGCTCATCTATCAGGTTCCCCAGCACTTGACCTGTTACATCGTCAACATTCGTCTCAAGCATCTCTATGCTGTCTGAGATAAGGGCTTCATCAATTTCCCCTTCGATCACCCGCAGGACATTGGGAACAGCGCTGTCCATGCTTCCTGCCCCGTAGCCTATCCTTTTTGATGTCATACAGGGACATGCGCCCTTCTCCTTCACGAAATGAGCAAGCAGAGCCGCGCCGGTGGGTGTGAGCAATTCACCTTCAACTGGACCAGGCTTCCAGGGCAAAGAATATTCCTTTAAGATCTCAAGCGCAGCAGGCGCAGGCACAGGGAATTTTCCGTGCGAGAACTCGATGAATCCCTCACCCACAGATATGGGGGTGCAGTAAATCCTGTGATCCTTAAGACCGAGGTCATGAAATGCAGCGCACGCTCCCACGATATCAGCGATCGCATCCTCCTGCCCGAGTTCATGGAAATGGAGTTTTTCGATCGGTACGCCATGCACTTTTGACTCCGCTTTGCCAAGGATGTTAAAGACCGAGACCGCATCCGAGATGACCTCATCTGGAAGCGAGAGGGAACCGATACGCCCGATGATCTCAGAAAGTTTCAGGCTCCCGTCTTTTTTCGTGGAAACATTGACCGCGGTTGCAGCGATACCTTTTTTGTTTGTTCTGGTAACTTTGACCTCAACATCTGCGGCAATTTCCATAGCATCCTTAACCTTATCTGCATCTGCCCCCAGGTCGATAAGACATGCTGTGGTCATATCGCCTGAAGCACCGGAAAAAGGATCAAAAAGTATCGCTTTCATCAGTATTCTTATGCAGTATTCAGATTTATAAACACTTTCTTGATATGTAGAAGAAATAACCTTTTATACCTCAGATGCCCAAACCGAAAGATTTTAAATACCTTATATCATCAATGGATGAAAACATCGAGGTAATTAAATGGCACGAAACATACGTGTTGAGAAAATCACGCAGACTCCTATCGAAAAACAGGAGATAGAGATCGTTGAACGAAAAGGGGTCGGACACCCGGACAGTATGGCTGACGGCTTTGCAGAAGCAGTAAGCCGGGGGCTTTGCAACGAATATATCAAAAAATTCGGAACTGTGCTCCATCACAATACCGACCAGGTCGAGGTCGTAGCAGGGCGCTCGCATCCTGAATACGGCGGTGGGGAATTGATCTCACCTATTTATGTGCTTCTTGTGGGAAGGGCCACGAAAGAATTCCAGGATAAAAAGATCCCTACTGATACTGTGGCGGTAAGATCTGCAAAACAGTACCTGAAGACCACACTTCCTGATATCGACCCAGAGCACGATGTCATCATCGACTGCAAACTCGGGGTCGGGTCGACGGATCTCCAGAGCGTTTTCAAGCGGGGAAAAGCCCCGATGTCTAACGATACTTCATTCGGGGTTGGACATGCTCCCCTCTCCCAGGTCGAGCAGATAGTATACAATACCGAGCGCCAGATGGTACTGAATTTCAAGAAGGACATTCCGGCCATTGGCACTGATATCAAGGTCATGGGCATGAGGAAGAATGAGAAAATAACACTTACTGTCGCCTGTGCCATGATAGGGAAGCATGTTAATGACCAGAACCATTACTTCTCAATAAAAGACGAACTCAAAGGAAAAATACTCGACCTTTCCGGCAAATATACAGATCGCGAAGTAGAGGTCTTTGTGAATACTGGGGACGATGAAGAAACTGGCTCAGTTTACCTCACAGTCACCGGGACTTCTGCAGAAATGGGCGACGACGGCTCGGTAGGTCGCGGTAACAGGTGCAACGGTCTTATTACCCCGAACAGACCCATGAGCATGGAAGCCACAAGCGGAAAGAACCCAATAAACCACGTTGGCAAGCTGTACAACCTTCTCTCCAACCAGATAGCCAACGACATTGCCAAGAACGTTTCAGGGATCGAGGACGTTTATATCCGTATCCTTTCCCAGATCGGACAGCCAATAGATCATCCGCTGATCGCAAGCGCGCAGGTTATACCCCAGGACGGCGCGAATATGAATACCATAAAATCAGAGTCTGAAGCCATCATAGACAAATGGCTCGCAGATATCACAAAGATCACAGAGATGATCACAAGGGGAGAACTGGCTACTTTCTGATCCACCTCCCTTTTTTTTGATGAATAAAGACGAATAGCAAAGCTATTATGAGTTTACGTCATAGTTAAACCGAGGCATTTTTTATGAACGAAGCAGACATTATTCTTGAAGTGGACGGGAAAAACATCCCGATGAACGATTTTGTGAGAAAGATTCTTACAGGCATGATAACAGGCTCGGTCGGGGCGCTTCATGGCTTTGATGAGGACTGGAAGACATTAAATATCACTATTAAAAGATGATACATATGTCTCAGGACTGCTCAGATACTTGAGCTCACATAATAAAAGTATAGCGGAAAATTCGCATGGGTGTATAATTGGACATGAAAGACCTGACACCCATTACGATTAAAAAAAAGGGAAAGAGTTAAAGCTTATCCAGCTTCTCGATCCCGACTTTCTTTACGAATGGCTTGTTGATCTTATCCGGCATCCATTCAGGTTTGTTCTTAGGAGCGGCGATTATTTGTTTCCAGCCTTTGAATATGTGGATTTTCTTTGTTCCGCGCTCTCTGAGCCTGAGCTCTACCGGCGCGCTCTTTGTTCCCCCTATCCTGTTCGCTGCCTTAAGTGCAGCCTGTCGCGGCTGGCGACCTGTAAATACGCCTTCCTCTTTTCCATTCTTTTTCCGTAATATAAAATTCTTTATTTCAGTCATTTGTTTTAGATCCTCCTCGCACCCTTTAGATGCTATGCATCTACTTACATCGTTTCTGTTTATATAACTTATTTGCATGAATAAACATGATGTTTATTTTACTACTTCATATCCTGCGTTCTTCCACTCAGTTATTCCGCCCTTCATGTTGTATATCTGAGTGAACTCGTTCTTTACCAGGATCTCGCTTGCTGTAACGCTGCGGCGACCCGACCTGCAATATACCAGTATTTTCTTATCCCGCGGAAGTTCTTTGAACCTGATGTCAAGTTCCTCTACCGGGATCAAGGTCGAACCCATGATATGATCTTCATCATATTCTTCCTGCGTACGCACATCCAGGATGAAAACCTCGCCGCGGTCTATCATTTCTTTACCCTGCTGGACACTTACGTCAACGTAACTCGCTTTCTCGGTCGGCGGTGTGCCGCTTATGCATCCCGATACCATTGCAACTAATATTATGTATGCCAGAATGGCTGAATATATCTTTTTCATCTTATACCTGTAATGGGGCTGGTGAGATTTGAACTCACGATCGACGGGTCTCTCCGAAAACGCCAGGTTTTAGGCGCAAGTTCGAGCACATGTTCAGTGCTCCAACGGTTCCTCACTGCTTACCGCGTCCGGTTCGCTCGGTTGACCCGTTGCTCATCATAACACACCGGATATACTCCGGTTTTCCGCTGGAGCCCGTCGCCATGCCGGACTAGGCCACAGCCCCTTATGACCCGCTATACTCGATTCGATGGTTATTAAAGCTATCTAATGTATACCTTATGGATTGATAGCATTGATCCCGTTGATCGTGTTGGCGTTGCTCGCATCCGTGCCCGCGCCTGTGTTCATGAAAAACCACATGCTTCTATTCCTTCAGTCCTGGTATCCAGCTGTGAAAATACCATTATTTGAATCAAAGGAAAGCATGGAAGTCTAAAGAACCTTCAGGACATTTCACTGGAACATGAGCCTCATTTCAATTTCAAGAGGCTCCCTCATGCCACTGCTGAACCCGTGGGTTCCGGTCTCTATCCTGTAGAACATTTTCGGTTCTTTGCTCTCTTTTTTTAAGACTTTTTCTCGGTTTCATTTATCAGTGAAAATATTATACTTTCCTAACCGATAAAGATTTCTAAAAAGAAAAAAAACAGAAAAAACCGCCCACTACAGTAGTCAGGTCAAACCGAAATTCCTTCCATTACCATCGGGACGATTATCGTAACTGCGACTACCAGAAGCGCTATTGCCAGTATTATGAGCAGTATGATCGGTATCATCACAGACGCGATCGCTTTCCCTGCTGGGAGGTCCTGATATTGGTGGAGCCCGACTACGTCGAGAGCGCCTACCCATATCCATCCGAATATACCCAGCATTGGTATCCAGCCCATAATTATTAGCGGTGTGGAACTGTACATTGCAACTTTTATAGTCCTTGAGATCTCCCATCTCCCGCCCAGGATATATGCCATAGCATGAAGGAGCGCACCCCATATGAAAACGCATATCAGCATCAGGATAAAAGACATAAAAAAGTCCGAGAACAATTCTGAAAAACCGCGGGATGGTAGCGAAAGCATCGGCAGATTTTGGTTCACCATAGAACTTACGGTCGAATAAATGATGAACGTCATTATTGCAGAAAGCAGGGAAAAAACCGCTGCTATGAATAGATAATACTTTAATGCCTCTTCCAGAGGCTCTTCTTTTGAGTTTTCGAACTCTTTGACCGGGTCAGCTAAAAACCCTTTCGCTTTTTTAAGTAGATCCATTCAGTACCACTGCTGAATAAAGATGAGTATGATTATATATATTTTTGCATGACTCTTTCTGAATTGAATACAGGTTAAAAACGAACTCTTTGATTAATACCTTAAAAACCGATAATTCTATTAATAATGTAAGTTATCTGAACCAGAACTATGGAACTCCCGAAAGAATACGATCATAACGCTATCGAAGAAAAATGGATGGATACCTGGCAGGACTCCATGTATTACTTTAACTGGAACTCTGAGAAACCCCAGTTCATAATCGATACGCCCCCCCCATATCCCACCGGGAATTTCCATATCGGCAACGCGCTTAACTGGTGTTATATCGATTTCGTGGCGCGCTATAAGAGAATGCGGGGCTACAATGTGATGTTCCCTGAGGGCTGGGACTGCCACGGGCTGCCTACCGAAGTCAAGGTGGAAGAACTGAACGGCATAACCAAGAGCCAGGTCTCCCGCGAGGAGTTCCGCCGTATGTGCGTCGAGCTTACCACAAAGAACATCGAACGCATGCGAATGAGCCTTCGCCGCCTGGGTTTCTCCATCGACTGGAGCAACGAGTATATTACTATGGACCCAGCTTATTTCGGGAAGACACAGGCATCGTTCGTGCAGATGTATAAGAACGGCAGGGTATACCAGCAGAACCACCCCGTAAACTGGTGCCCGCGCTGCGAAACAGCTATCGCGTTCGCAGAAGTGGAATATGATGCAAGGGACACGCTTCTTAATTACCTTAATTTCGACATACTCAAGATAGCCACCTCAAGACCTGAACTTCTTGCCGCGTGCGTCGCGGTAGCGGTGAATCCGGACGATAACAGGTACGGCAAATATGTGAACACAGAGGTCAAAGTGCCTGTTTTCGGACACAATGTCAGGGTCATCGCCGATAAGAGCGTCGATCCCACATTCGGTACCGGAGTTGTGATGATATGCACCTTCGGCGACAAGCAGGACGTGAGATGGTGGGTCGAGCACAGCCTCCCCCTTCGCAAAGCCATCGACAAGACAGGAAAAATGACCGATATTGCAGGAAAATACGCTGGTATGAGCACGGCTGAATGCAAGAAAGCCATAATAGAGGACATGAAAACTGCTGGCATCCTCTACAAACAGGAAAAACTCGACCAGAACGTGGGATTGTGCTGGCGCTGCAAGACCCCAATCGAAATACTATCAGAGAGACAGTGGTTCGTTAAGATCGTCGCAGAGGACATCCTGAACACCGCGAACGAGGTCACATGGGTCCCTGATTACATGAAAGTAAGACTTGAGAACTGGACAGGGACGATGGAATGGGACTGGTGCATCTCAAGACAGAGGATATTCGCAACGCCCATCCCGGCATGGTACTGCGCAGAATGCGGGAAAACAAAGGTCGCAAAAGAGGAATGGCTGCCACTTGACCCTACACAGAAAAAACCGCCTGAGGCATGTGAATGCGGTTCCACTGAATTCAGGGGAGAAGTGGACGTACTTGACACATGGATGGACTCATCCATCTCAGCCCTTCACGTTTCAGGATGGCTTTCCGACCATCCGCTGCTCCTTCCGGCGCAGCTTCGCCCGCAGGGTTATGATATTATTCGCACATGGGCGTTCTATACAATCCTTCGGTCAAAAGCCCTGCTTGATACAAAACCCTGGGATACCATCCTTCTAAATGGCATGGTACTTGGCGAAGACGGACACAAGATGAGCAAGTCCCGCAACAACTTCATTGTCCCTGAGGAGGTCATCAGGAAGAACGGTGCTGATGCATTCAGGCAGTGGGCTGCCATAGGTGGCACGACCGGCTCTGACATCATATTTTCATGGAAGGACGTGGTCGCAGGGTCGCGATTTTTGCAGAAGTTGTGGAGCATTGTGCGATTTTCCATGCCCCATATATCTGATGAACCTGCGCCATTTACTCCCATCGACCTGTGGCTAATGAGTAAGCTCAACAGGCTGGTTAAGGAATGCACTGAGAAGATGGACGCTTACCAGTTCGATGAGACATTCAAAGCGATACGCGGGTTTGCCTGGGAGATACTGGCAGATAATTACATAGAACTTGCAAAATCAAGATTATATGGGGAAGGAGAGGGAAAGAAAGCCGCGCAGTACACACTGTTCGTTACTATTGATACGCTTTCGCGGCTGCTCGCGCCGTTCTTACCGTATTTTTCAGAAGAAATATATTCGCATCTAAAACCGGAAAGCGTGCACCTTGCACAATGGCCGCAGGCGGATGAGTCGCTAATAGATGCCCGGGTCGAGGCTGCGGGTGAATCGATAAAAGAGATCACTGCCGCCATTCGCCGCTACAAATCCGAGCGCGGCATGGCGCTGAATGCACAACTTGCAGGTATCGAGATATATTCGTCCCTGGAAGATGTGTCTGATATCGCAGGCGCGGCAAATTCCGGGGTCTCGCTCAAAACAGGGACCCCGGACTTTGAAACAGTGCCAACTGCGCTCAAGCCGAATATGAAAGTCCTTGGAAAAACGTACAGGAGCAGGGCAAAAGCAATTGCGGAAGCGCTTATCGGCGCTGACCCGAACAAAGCTGTCTCAGGTAGCATTGAGCTTACCGTGGATGGTGAAAACGTAACTCTTGATAGTTCCTGTTTCACGGTCGAAAAGGAGAGACTCTTAAGAGGGAAAGCAGTGGACGTCCTTGAAGTTGGAAGTGCGGTAATAGTGATAACACGAAAATAAGCTATTTTTGAAGCTCTGGCGCATCTTTCCTGACTTTGTGCTCAAGCGCGGAATCCACCAGCTTGTACCAGTGATATGCCAGCAAGACAAGTAAAGCAACCACAACCAGTCCCATCAGATCAAAAATAATTGTCATATCTTCCAGTACCGGAATCTTAAGCAGTTTAAACAGTTCCAGTATCCTCCTCATGACTATAAAAGCCCCTGCTATGAAAATATAAACCCAGTTCCTGATAAGGAATTTTGGGTCAAGAAATACTCTGGCTTTCAATACATTGGTATCCACCCGCTTCCAGACAAGCCAAATCTTCAGAACGAAAAAGAATCCTATAAACCCTAAAATAACTGAACTGGAGACGAGGATAATATTTATCGTATTTTCCATGCGATTATATTATAACTGTTCTAATAAATATCTTTCCTTTTATTTCATCCAGATATAATTCACTTCCGTTTTTGTGAGGGATTGAATAAACCAAAAAATTTTTAATAGATGTCTACGGTCTTGCTATATATATCCCGTCCACTACCCTCTCCATCCTCACGTACACCTCGCTTCCTGCCGGGATCCTGTCAGCATCCACGATAGTGATCACCCTGTCCCGCGCCACAGCAAGCTTTTCTCCTTTCATCCAACCCGGTCCAACCACCTTCACCTTAACTTTCTCATATCTTTTGAACATGCGGGGAATGGGTTTACATTCAAAACTGCCAAAGTCTTCAGGCTTAAGAACAAGCTTTATTCCGTACATTTCTTCCCATCTCCTCAATCGCAAATAGAACTCCTCCCAGTCCATCGACCTGATGCCCTGTCTTCTTCCGTACTTGTGGGGCAGGAACTTCTGTATCCCCAGCGCAGGAAACCTTTTCCCGGCTCCGATGCGAAGAGCGAACTCGATCAGTTTTGGCATCTCTTCATCGTTTATTCCGGGCAGCCAAACAGGCGCGATGAGAAGATCGATGCCTGTATTCCTGGCGATATACTCCGCGTTCTCAAGTACACGCGCAAGGTTGTAAGCATCCGTACCTGCTATTCTCTTTGCAAGTTCGGGTTCAAGCGATTCGATGGACATATTAATGCGCGAAAGCCCCGCAGATTCCAGTTTGTCGATAAGTTTTTCTGAAAGCAGCGCCCCGTTCGTCTGCATCGAGACGGTCTTAACATGACTGTTCTTCGAAAGTCCCCCGACCAGTTCAACAAGCTGCGGGTACATCGAAGGCTCCCCCACAGTATCGATATGCGCCTCGAGGTCATTCGTCTCCTTGTACGAGGCAGCCCATTCGAACGCAGCGAGCAATTGCTGCAGGTCAACCATATACTCTGATATCCTCTGCTTCGTTCTGGAGCCTGCGTCAGTAGAACAAAATATGCACGACAGCGGGCACTCACTTATGGGACGCACCTGAAGTACGTTCGTCCCGCGGTCGATTATGCCAAAGGCGATGCAGCCGAAAAGAGGAATGTCGCGTATGAGGATATTGTTACATTTTGACATTTTCAGGCAGTTTATGAACCTAATAACATATCAATCCTTTTTATGTCGTGATAACAAAACCTCACTCCTTTTTAGGGCAGGAGATGAACTTATCTTGATTGAATGAAAATTTTTTCGATCTCATATGATTTTTCCAATGCGCTGCGACAAGGCGGAGACCCCTTCTTTTCGGGGCACAATGTAGTTTCAATCCCTCCAAGGGCTGATTTTAACATACCTGTTACGCCGCCTGCCGCCACTACAAACTCAGTTTCAATCCCTCTAAGGGCTGATTTTAACACTGTGAACAGAACTTATAATGAAACTTCTTTGCTCCTTTCAATCCCTCTAAGGGCTGATTTTAACCTGTTTTTGATACGCTGATATTGATTGCTGATGATTCCTTTCAATCCCTCTAAGGGCTGATTTTAAC
>Ga0180732_1001512_pt1 | contig 14201 bp, 18 predicted proteins | sample KR11_01MetaG_FD_148674 | JGI IMG/M metagenome (GOLD analysis project Ga0180732, IMG submission 148674) | Groundwater microbial communities from the Olkiluoto Island deep subsurface site, Finland - KR11_0.1 MetaG | ecosystem: Environmental > Aquatic > Deep subsurface > Groundwater | place...
TCTTCTTCTGGCATAGTTTTTTGACTGCCCCCTATTGGTCCTTGGTTAATTATCTACTAGTATTCTAGTGGATAATTGACTGGCAATAGTTGCTTGGTCAATTATTTATTTTCCTGGTACCAATATGCCGGTACCACCCTTCTTAACTACAAACATCTCTTCCGGCACACGCCACTTCACACGCGCATTGATTCTCTGGCCTTTCTTGACATTCTCCTTCGCCTCAATAGTGATAACCTGTTCCATGTGCCGTACCCGGCCGGTCTTCGTAGGGATCATGTCCGCCTGCTCCTGCTCGTTGGCCATCAGAAAAATAAGTGAATACAGCTGGTTGAAACTGACATACGATTTCTTATCGCCCATCTTTATCTCAATCACACGCGATTCCCAATCAGGATCGTTATATTCCCAATCGGTCAGTAACTCGATATGGTTGCGCTTCTGCAGGTCGTCAAGGTTGTAGGCTTGGTAGTTCTTCTTCTTTTTCTCGGTCATATATTTTTGCGATACGTTGTAAAAGCTCGGTGACACCATTAATCTTCCCTTCAAGGAGGATAGTGTTCTGGGCTGTTTCTGATAGAGTCGACTTAACTGTCTTCTCTCTCTGCCAATCAGACACGAGATCGTCAACTAACTCCTGCAATGCTTCGAATCCTGGTCCGACATAGAACTTGTTTAGATTGTCGATACACCGTTTTTGCATATAATTATTTCTTCTTCTTCTTCTTCTTCTTCTTGGCCGGTGCTGCTTTCTTTTCCTTCTTGACCGGTGCTGCTTTCTTTTCCTTCTTGACCGGTGCCGGCACTGGTTCGAAAAATGCTAATACTCTTACTGGTTCGAAAAATGCTAATACTCGTGAGACCAATGAATAGTTGTCCTCTTTGTCTTCTGGTCCGAATAGTTCGAACTGCCATTCGCCATCAACTCGATAATGGACTTCCAGACTGTTGGGGAATATCAACTTCGCGAACATCGGCATGCCGAGTTTGGCCTTGCGTAGTTCGAGCGTTGCGAGTTCTAACAGTGATAATTTTTTTGCTTTTGCCATAAGTTTTTATTATGATTAATTATTTGCCGAATGGGTTAATGGCCTGTAACGAACGCGCGACTAGACTCTTACGCGGACTGCCGGTCTTACTTGTCGGCACTACCCGACCCGGTTGTTTCCTGCCATCTTGCATGGTCTCCTTACCCGGAACAGGTTGTTTACCGCTGCCTTGCTGACCACCACCAGCCTGATTCCGTGGTACGAATAGCTCGGGGCCTTGTGGAGCCTGTGGTGGGGCTAGCCATGTGTCCGGTAGCCATTCTTTCGGGTTCTCCTTATACACCTTCAATAATTTCTCGACCGGTTTCTTGTACAGTTCCGGCGGTTGCTGGAATAGTGGGAATAGTAGGTTCGCGAGCTCTAACTTCTGCACTTTGTCTAATTCCTGGCTGGCTGACAAGATACTCATCGGCTTGATCTTCACCTGACCCTTCCATCGCAACATGTCCGGCAGGATAGTGAAGAAATTCTGGCCTTTGGCCGGCACATATTCGTCGTTTTCGTTCTTCTCCAGCCCTAACTGCATGTGTTTGTACCTAAATGCGTAGAATCCGTCTTCGTCCGTGCCGTAGAACTGTGGATCACTGCTTACTTCGTCCAAATACGCGTTGATATCTTCCGGATTGACCAGATGTTCGACCTGCGGGATGGAATATACCTGTTGCATAAGCGAAACTGTCAGTTCCGCGTCCACTTGTAACGCCGATTCGATGTTCTCTAACGGGGTTTTCAATCGTTTTAACGACGCTTCCTTCGCCTGCGCGACCTCAAATGCCGTCTTGCCAGTTATCTCGCCCTCTAATGTCTTGCTTATCGAGGTGGAAGTGTCTATCTTGCCCTGTAAATACTCTAAGCCCTGGTATGCGTCCTTGCCAGGACCAGGAATCTCCAAGAAACTGATGCCTTTCGGGTCAAGTGTGTGCCGACCAACGCCCGGTTTGATACTTATCGTGCCGTCACCGTCCATCTTGTCCGTACCACTGAAGAAAAACATCTTGTATATACTCAGGACCAACTGATCCATTGTCATGTTCTGCACCTTCTCCAATAAGTTCTTGTCCATCCGCATAATTTCCAACAGACCGACACCGTAAATAGTGTTCTGGTGCCGTAAGTTCCAGTACGTAAACCAACAACTCAAGTCCTTATGGTCGTACGGCAATGGCTCGTTGACTACCATAATATCGTTTGCGATCACTACGAACATGTCCTTACGACGATTCTCATAGAATATGACTTCGACCTGTTCCTTCTCCTGTACGTTACGTTTGCTTTCCGATTCGTCCGGTGAGATGTCCAAACCGCCTTTGGCTTTGACCTCTTTGGATTTCGGATATTCTGAAAATTCCGCTTTGAACTCGTCCTCACTCATCAACCGGCGCCAACACCAATCGTTACAACTCAACCGGTCGCCGGGTCGGGCCATGTCGTCTATCCAAACGTTCATCGGATCCAATGCCTCACGCCAAATATCGTTATAGTCCGTTACCGTAGTAGTCTCGTATTTACTCTTGCCGTTTGGAATATATTCGACCAGCTCCTGGACCGACCGTTCAATCAAACGATGGTATGTCCGGCCAACCGCAAAACCGTATTTGCTCAAACAATACAAGAATACCTTTAGCTGCTCCTTACTCTTTGCGATCTGCCAGTTCCGCTGTAGTAACGACGCCTGAAGATTGCTGGTCGCGTCATAACGCTTGTTGCCACCAATCAAATCATATTCCGGGATCTTATCAAACAAGATACTTATCGCCGATTGGATTTTGACGAATGGGTTCGTAGTCGCGTCCATGTTCTGCCAGTTACTTGCGCCCAGTTTCATGTAATTGCTTGTTCGGCTGCGCCAACCGGTCTCTTCATCCGAAACAAGAACTTTCTTGCCGCCACCACGTTTGCTTTCTAACCGATAATCTTTGTCCGCTTTGTTCCATAGTTCGTCGATATTAAAACCATAGACGTCCTTGCGGCTGGCTCTTAGTTCCACTATCCGGGCAGTAACAAAGGTATGGGCTTCTTTATCGAGCTGTAGGTTTGGTTCCGGCATATTATTCGTCGTTATTATAGTTAAATGTTAATTGGTCTTCGTCGGACTGCAGGGCCTCTATCTTCTTGGCCACGCCGGTCATTGGCTTGGTGCTCTTGCGGTTGCGGAGCGTGTGTAGGAAATATCTCAGAGAATCCGAAGCATGGTCCTCGCCCCTAGTATCAATGTCGTCCGCCCGGTTCGGGTCGTACTGCTGTTCCGGTAATGTCCTTATTAAGTTCCGACAGTTATCGAATATACATAGCTCGGCGTAGTCGTCCTCAACATGCAAGTACTGCCGGACACTGTTCCAACCTCCGATCCGCTCGTTGTCCGCCTTTACTATGTTCTGGATGCCGTTCATCATCAATACCTCCGATATGCTCTCGCCCGTATGCGACCTCGTGAATACACTAGGGTCGATTGTCGTGTACTGGTATGTCTCGCCCTGACTCATATCTATTATCTTCTCTGCGTTCTGTTTTGCCGTCTGTTCCGTCTGGTACAACTCCTTATAACACCAGACCCGGCCGTCATAATCTATCGCGAACCATAAACAACAGAACGGGGCCCTGAATCCATAATCGATACTGCGGTATCTCAACCAACCAGCAGGGATCTCGAATGGCTTACAGACATGATATTTACGGTTCCAGTCAGTGAAGAACTGGCCCTCAAATAAGTCCCAATCACCCTCCAATAAAGCGCGACGCTGGTTGTCCGGCAACGCTTTCAACCTGTCAACATAACTCGGATCGTTCTCCAACAAAACCTTGTTGTCCCATATCTTGGCCGGAACAAAGTCGTACTCGTCCGACTCCCTCTCCTCGTCCGGGTTGAGGTGCCGGTCAACCCATAACCGCTTTACCCACGCATGGCCAACATTGCCAGGATTGCTCGCACCAATGAAATTTGCGAAGATGCCCGGTTTGACCGTCCTAAGACGCGACATCAAATATTTAAATTGGTATTCAGTGAAATGGGTTAGCTCATCAATCGCAATTAAATCAAATTCACTGCCCTGATACTTATACACGTCGTTCTCGTTCGAACAAAAAGCAAATGCTAATGTGCTACCCTTAGGGAATTTTGCCTTATGTACACTGTAATTATACTTACAAACCGCGTTTACGCCCATGCTCGGCACTATGTTCAAGAACTCTTTTATTACACTGCCCTCCAACTCAGGAAATGTACGCCGAAACATTATTGCCGTCAACTTAACGCCCGCATTCTCCGCTTCCGCTATCTGCGCCAGGACCTCCTCTATCAATGCGCGTGTCTTGCCACCGCCAGCTGCGCCACCATAAAACCTATACCTAGCAGGACTAGTATGGAACTTCACTTGCTGGGGGTTGGGAATATAACCCGTGCTGATTACTTTGGGCATATGACCGTTTATTAGTTTTAACTGCTTATTCGAGCAGGTTGAGTGTACTTGAAGAATTAACCGAAGTTAAGAACTACACTCAACCGCTCGAATAAATAGTTAAATATTCGGGGGCTGGCATTACCTGTCCCGTAATGTGATTCCAGCCCCGCCGTTCGGGTTTGTGCAGGTCTATGACAATCCACCTGCCGCAAATCAGCTATTTACTCTCCGCCAAGAACGGTTTGACTCGGAGGAACGCTGAAAGCTAATTATATTTCTGCTGATTGCAGATTAAAGATATTAAGTCATCAGTCTACACACCGAACGTTTTTATTTTTCAGTTTTTAAAAAAATGGGGGTGGGGGGTGTTTTCTGATGCTTGTTTAAATTGGTGTCTGGTTATTACATAAAATCTCGTGTGTGTGGTGCGGCGCGAAGTCCATAGCCTCAACCCATAAATAGAGTATAATAATCATTGCACTCGATTTAAATATAATAAAATTACACAAAAACATCAAACTAATCAAATTTTTCCCCGTCAACCTCAACAACCGGGCCGGGATCAGGGGCGCCGGGTCGCGCCGGCCGGGGAACGCCAATGTTGAAGGTTATTCCGTCCGGCTGGCGATCATCGTTGCCGATTATTTTATTTATTTTAGCTAATAATTCATAGCTTTTCATCTTGTCGCGGGGGTATTTGCTTTCGTTTACTAGTTCTTTGACGCCATCTTCGATCCATTGCTTAGTAATAACTTTCGTCTTTTTGTTTAATTCGGCCTGCAAGTATTTCATAACGCGCTTTTTGCACATTGTTTTACTTGCCAAAGTTCCGGCGCTCATTCGGGTTCCATTAAATTGAAATGCTTTTATGTACGATTCCGTCGCATTGTAAAATGTATCTTTGTTGTATAAATAAAAAAACACGAAATCTTTTTCGCGCTGTGTCAATTCATTTTTCTTTACTTCTTTTTCATCTTTTGCCATATATATTACATCAAAACATTTCACAAAACGTCTTAAATCGCAATTTTAAGCCTCGTTTTTTTTATGTTTTAATTGTTTTTATGTTTTAAAATCTAAAATTATTTTTGAACGCGTAAAAATACTTATCCCCAGTTGACCGTTTTTTACTGTAAATTTACACAAGTAAAATGATCGCCAAAACACTTGACAGTATTCTAATAACACGCTACAATGTAGACAAGAAAAAAGAAGTAAATATCATCATTTAAATCATAGCATACATCAAGCGAAAAGTCAAGTAACTAAATTATTACTAAGACGGCGCGGCACGGCAAAAGACAAAACGGGATCAATGAGCAGTCCGGCGAATACCGCCAACCGCTCCCCGGACTTTCACGCGCCGGCCGTCTGGTATAATATAAAACCATGAAATCAACAAAACACAAATTCTGGATCGGCTGGCGCGAAAGCCGGAACCGGGATCAAAAACAAGCGCGCAAAACTATTATTTTAAGTCTTAACCGCGCGGCTATTGCCGGCGCTATAAAAAAGTATGATTAAAAAAACACTAAGAGACAACGCGGCCGGCGCAACCTTGGGGCTGGACTACCGGCCGGCGCAATTCGACCGGGGCTATGCTGTATCAATAACGGATAACCCGATCCATTTCCGTGATATCACGGAACGGCAATTGAAAGCGGAAATCAACCGGCTGGAAGATCAGGCCAAAAAGTTAAACCTCAAAAAGTACTTTTTCGGCTGGTGGTTAGACAAAAAGACGGGAATCGGCTACCTTGATTTGAGCTTGATTTTCAATAACAAGCGCGACGCGCTGGCCGTTGGCCGGGTGTTCAACCAAAAAGCGATTTTCAACTTTAAGACCTTGCAATCTCTTTACATCTAATTAATTAATCCGGCTGGTGAGTTTTACAAACCGCCGGCCGGGACTAATTAATTAATAACATAAATTTTATGCAAAAATTAAAATGCAAGTACTGTAAAAAGTACTACAAGAAAGAATATGTCACAATCAACGAAAGCACCGACAAAAAACCAACCGTTGATTCTTGGGGTGAAGTTATGCCAAAAAACATCAAAGAAATAATCTGTGTTGACTGTCAAGAAAAATTTGTCACTGCAAGCTATAAAAAAGGCTGTGACCAAAGCATACACTATTAATTAATAACATAAAAAAAGTATGGAAAAAAAGCAACTGTTAAAAAAACTAAACGCGATCCAGACTTACGAAGACCTGGAATCGCTGGCCGGGCTGGGCGAAATCGCTTGCGAAATCTCTCACCGGGGCGGCGGGCTGGGCTTCTATGGCGACAATGTCGCAAGCTGGGACGCCTTGGAAAATGTACATGCGGACGACTTGCCAAATAAATTTGGCGCCGGGTGCAACTACCTTGGCGGCGGACTGCGCGGCGCTATCTTCGAGAGCGGATTTTCAAAAGACATTGAAGGATCAGACCGCGAAATCTTGGAAGCGCTACAAGCCGCTTGTGTTCGAGTTTATGAAGATGTAGAAAATGAAGGCCGACTAAACGACGAAACTTACGAGGACGGGGAAACGAACTGGGAGGCGGCCGGGACAAAGAGCTGTCGAGCCGGGGGCGTGGTTTCTGCTTATTGATTAATTCAGCCGGGGATTATGGCGCCGGCTGGGACTAATTAATAACATAAATTTTATGAAATCTTTCAAGATCGACAAAAATGCAGAAGTAATCTGCGATTATCACAACACGCGGAACGGATTCAAACATACCGCGACACTACTTGTCAACGGACAAGAAAGAGAAAGCGCCAAAGTTTGTTATCTAAACAGGACTTGGGAAAGTTTCGAGTTTGAAACAGTAATGAGAAAACTTTTTGAAAAAACAAACTACTTGACAAAGACAAGGACAAAAAACTTTTTTATTAAAGCTTCCGGCCGCGAACTCGACCGGGTAAAATCAGAATTCAAAACAATTGGCGCAATAGCAAAGCTCGGCGATTTGTTTTGCGAAAAACAAGAAGACAAAAACGATTGGAAAAAAAGAATGCTAAAAGCCGGCCTGGAAAACAAAGGCTTAATTATGCCGGACGACTGGGACAACTTATCAGAAGAAGAAAAAGAGATCAGGTTGAACAAAGTTATTCAAAATTTTAATTAATAACATACAAAAACTATGAACAAAATCAAATGTTCGATCTGTGAAGAATTCGACGAATCAGGCGACGAATTCTTCACAATCGCCGGCAAGCCGGCTTGTACTGGTTGCTGGGAGGACGCGAGAGAAAGCGCGTCAACCTTGGTCAAGTTTAACCCGGACGGCGAAATTGAGGAATTTTACTTTGACCAGGACTTCGGCGACTTTGAGGGCGGCGACTTGCCGGAACCGATCAAAGCCGTTAAGTGGGTCAATACCGACGGCTGGCGCGGGTATACTAATTATGAAATCGTGCCGGGCTTCGAGGAGATCGCCGACGGCTGGGTCACCGGCTGGCCGGACGAAACGACAAAAGAAAAAGCCGAACTCGGCGACTACTACGAACAACTAAAATCCGGCGACTTGATCCCGCCCGTTGCGTTGTATTGGGTATTTGGCCGGACTTCTAATTTATTCAGCACGGCAAGCTCGATTTATGTTCGAACCGACGACAAAGACAAACTGGCCGCGTGGCTGGAAGAGGTCAATGGCGGATTGGACGAATTCAGCAAGAAGTTTAACTAACCAATCCCCCGCCCTTGCAAGCTAACAACTCGCAGGGGCGGGGACTAAAAAAATTATATGAAACTTTACTACCACAAAACAGACGGCGGCGCGGAATATCTTACAGACTCCTATTATAATTGGAATGATAACGGAAAAAGAAGAAGGGCTGGATGTTTCAATCATAAAACAAAATACATTGTAAGAATTGACGGCGACATTGAAAAAGACGCCGAATTAACAGTTAAAGAAAAATAACTAACCAAAAACCCTATGCCTAAATTTAAAGTCAACTACACTTTTGAAGGCTCGGGCGTCGTTGAGATCGAAGCCGACAACGCCGCAGAAGCACGCGAGAAGTTTTACGAGGGCGAATTTTCAGACGAAAAAGAGGACGGCCAAAATTACGAAGTCGACACAGTAGAAAAACCGTGTCCGAATTGCGAAAATGGATCGTTAGTAGAATGCTATAACGAGCACGGCACAGAAACCATTTACACTTGCGACAAATGCGCAACAGTCGTCGACAGCGACAGCGGATCAATTAACTAATCCAACAACGCGCCGCACGCTCTTATAGCGTCGTGGCGCGTTGTTATAACCCTATGCCACAATCACAAAGACCATACACGCGCGAAATGGACGACGGGCGCAAGAAGATACCAAAGAGCAAGCACGCCGAGATCCGCGCGTACTACAAGGAGCACAAAAGCCAACGCAAGACGGCGCACCATTTTGACGTTAGTCGAAAGCTAATCATCTTCATAACCCAGCCGGCGAAATACGAGGCGTTACTTGCAAAACAGAGAAAGGAAAAACACTGGATGAAATACTATGACACGGACAAACGCCGATACCGCGCAAAGAAGCGCGCGGCCGGACTACTCTATAACCCCTATGCAAAACACATTAACTGACACCAGAGGCACGCGCCGTGCTCCGCGACAGATTATCCAACAAACACAGCCGACCGACCGCAAATCGCAGATTTGAGCTCCTAACAAGCAAATAGAGCCCGACTAAGGGCTCTATTTTGTATACGCGCGCAATTTCCGCCCGACATAGCAGGTAGAAATTTTAGAGAGAGTTGAAATGGCGTACAAAGAGCAAGGCTAAAACACATTGTTAGTTGATCCCCTTTTTGGACGTGTCAACGCTCTTAACCCAACAGTAGCACAAACCCGCAGGAAAGTCAAGCGAGTTATCCACAGATAGTCCAACAAAGCCAAAAAGTGTCGGATGCCGGATAAAAACGAAGACTTTATATTTATACATATATTTCTTTCTTTTAAAAAAGAAAAGAGATATTATCCGACATCCGACACAGAACCCCAAATATCCGTTATAATTACAACAGAATCGGACTGTCGGATGACCGTTTTCATCCGGTCACATCCGGTCACATTATACCACATTAAGCAATAATTGTAAAGCTTATACAACATTATCCCAATTATGTCAAATTGACAAAAAACACTATTATTTGTATAATATGCGAAAAATGCCGGATGAAAGCCGGATGAAAACACCCATCCGGCAGTTTTTTTTTATCCACAGTTTGCCACATTGACAAGCCCAAAAAAGTGTGTTATGATGAATTTATAATAAAATTATGCCCCAAAAACATCGTCAAATTATAAGCCAGAAATCTCTTATTTGCAAACCAGGTGGGCATTTGACGATGTTACTTGTTAGGCAGATAAGAGATTTTTGATTTATAATAACCATGCTGTTATGTCCGACAAACTAAAAGAGGTGGAAGCCCTAGCAAAACAATCCGGTCAATCAACTCTCCCTGCATATAAGGTAGCGGAAGAATACGCGGAACTTCACCGCGACGAGCTATTATTTTGTAGTAGCTGGCAACTATTTTTATTATATAACGGCAAGTTTTTCCAGTTGGTAAGCAAAGATCAGATGTTAAAGAAGATATACGAATATCTGCGCAAGAACCATCCCAAGCAGAACCGCAACCAGACGCAGATAAAGAACATCTTTGACACGTTAAAGAACGCAGTAAACAGGAATGTAATAGATATAGAATTAGATCACAACTACTTTGCATTTAATGATAAGATATTGAATACGGACACTTTAGAATACGAACCACATTCTAATACCATCCTTTGTTTCAAACACATAGATATTTCAATCGATGATGACAACGAAATCCCCAATTTCACTAACTATATATCCACTTCGTTGGTGGACAGTATGACAAAAGAGCCGGACAAGGATTTAATTGATTTATATCAGGAGATGTTCGGCTCATTATTTTCGCATGAGATGTCGTCCCGTGTAGTATTTTTTTTAAAAGGTGACGGCGACAATGGCAAGAGTGTTACGACCGAGTTATTGGAGCGTATATTTGAAGAGCAGAACATATCCGCCCTTTCGTTGCAAAACCTATCATCGGAAAGATTTGGTAAACAAGGATTGGTTGGTAAGACGTTAAATCTTTGTTCGGAGGAGGAGAGCATGCAGATCAAGAACGACACATTCAAAGCGTTGGTAACAACCGACTTGGTGCAAGGCGAACGGAAATACGAACCGTCATTCAATTTCCATAACTACGCGCACTTTGTATTTGCGATGAACAGCACACCGTTATTCAAATCACTGGGCTATGCAATGAAGAAACGGTTGTGTATCATCCCATGGCACGCGCAGTTTCCGAAAGGGCATCCACAACGCGACAATAAATTAATTGGTAAGTTGTACGCCGAACGCGCCGGCATAATAAAATGGGCATTGGACGGCCTTGAACGGTTGCAGAAAAACGATTTCATGTTCACTGACAGTAAGATGGCGGCCGAGGAGATGAGGAATTTAGAAGGCGAGGTATCGTCGGTTGTCCTATACTTCCAGGAGAACTGGAAGAAGTCGGAGACTATTAAGACTACGACCGAGGATTTTTTCGAATTATATGATGCTTGGTGCAAGAAATATAATAACCATGCCAAGAAGAAGTTAAATGTTGGTAAAGACCTTATGGATTTAGGACTCAAGCCTTGCCGGGCAGCTACTGGCCGTGGTTATTATATGGAACAGGTCAACCGAGGTTTAGTAACAGAAGAAGAGATTAGAGAAGAGGAGGAAAAATTACAAACCAACCTACCGTATTAACTAACTAATATGATCCCACAAATCAAACCTGAAGACTTTGGCATAACGCAAGCCGAGGCGGACGGCCATCGTCGTCGTCATTTAACATCAATGATCGCTACCTTAACCAAAGATATCGATGCTCTTATAGTCCGTGCGAAGGAGCACCGTGCGAACGGTCTGCAGGACTGGGCGCTGGAGATTTTCATAGAGAACCGGATAGAGCCACTGATAAAAGACCGTCAGAAACACCAGTCACAGCTTGATTGGCTAAACGATGACGGGTCGTCTTTATTTGGACAGATCGACCCGTACGTCATCAAGCGATGTAAGAGTGTGCCGGTCCATTCACTTGGTTTGCCTGGTCTCCAATCCATCACTCCGTCTGGTGGTGGCCGATACCGCGCTATATGTCCATTCCATAATGACACTCACCCGTCGCTTGTTTTGTATCCGGAAGATCGTGGTTACCATTGTTTCGTATGTAGTCAGGGTGGTGATAACATTGATTTGGTCATGCGTTTGCTTGACACGAGTTTCCCGGGCGCAATTCGGTACTTGATGAATTACATATAACTTGTCAACACTTTATCCACACCTACACTATTGACAAGATATTTAAGGTATGCTACCCTTAAAATAATCAAACAACAATATGAACAAATGCAAAAAATGCGGTTCCAACGAATTCCTTGTCTTTGAGTCAGATATTTATAAGGCATCCATTGATAAGGAAACCAATATTCTAGAATGTTATAAACATTATGGCGGTGGTTATGATAAAGTTGAATGCGCCAAATGCGGTTGTGAATATAATATAGATGATTTCAAAGAAATCCAAATAAACTTTTAATATGTCAAGCACTAACCGTGGCTATGAACGGCACAAAGTCGATTTCTATGTCACGCCACAACCATGTATAAAGCAATTCCTTAGCCACTGGCTGGAAGATTTGATGGGTGAATTCCATGACGACGTTCTTGCTGTTGGTTCAGATCCGCACAAAGCCAAATGGTTAGACCCGTGCGCGGGTGGTGACGCAAAACATGAGATGAGCTATCCGGCCGTGATAAAAAAAGAATTCGATGCTGAGGTGGCGACCATAGATTACAGGGCTGACAGTCTAGCAGAACGAAAAGAAGACTATCAATTCGCGAAGATAACACCCAACTATTATGATGTAATAATAACTAACCCACCCTTTTATCTTGCTAAGGAGGTAATAGAAAAAGCGCTGGACGATGTAAAGGATGGTGGTTATGTTGTTATGTTGCTCCGTTTAAACTTTTTCGGCAGTAATACCCGGTTCCCGTTCTGGCAAAGGCAACTCCCTGTCTGGTCTTATGTCCATCATCGTAGGTTCAGTTTTACCGATGACGGCAAGACTGACAGTATAGAATATATGCACGCTGTCTGGCAAAAAGGATCTGACCCGGCATTTACAATGTTAAAAGTAATATAAATATGAAATACTTTTCAATGTTCAGCGGAATAGGCGGATTCGAGTTGGGCATACAACAAGCGTATGAAAATATATGCAATAAGAAAATCAGGGGACAGAGGCAAACAGAAAACTTATCTGTCAAAGACAGTGGGAACTCTGTCGGCAAACCCAATGTCGGACAATCTCCCTATTGTATTGGTTACTCCGAAATCGACAAATACGCAATCCAAGTTTACCAAAAACATTTTAACCACAAAGCCTATGGCGATTGCACAAAAATCAATGTTCGAGAACTCCCGGACTTCGACATGCTCGTTGGCGGATTTCCTTGCCAGAGTTTCAGTATTGCTGGAAAGCGAGGAGGATTTGAAGACACAAGAGGGACTATGTTCTTTGAAATCGCTAGAATCGCAAGGGCTAAAAGACCTAAAATTCTATTCCTTGAGAACGTCAAAGGACTTTTAAGTTCCCGTTCTAATTTGACATTTGAACAAATACTTGATATAATGTTTACAGATTTAATAAATAGAGAAACATTATGTCAAAATCAAATTCAGAAAGTATTAGAGTCAGAAATGTTGATGGAAAACCTTTCAAGTTATCTTCTATCAATAGGCGAGATAAGTGGACTATTGAAGAGCTTGAAATCCTTGCCGATAAAAATCTTACCGATTATCAAAAAGTTAAAGGATTGCCAAACAGAACAGATAGTGCTGTCAGAAGAAATCGTAGAAGAATGGGCTTTGAGTCTAAAGCAGTTATCTTTAATAGAAAGTTTGAATCAGGTGGATATGTTATGGTTAGAAAAGATGGCGGTTATCAACGCAGATGTAGGATGGAAGCTGAAAAAATGCTTGGAAGAAAACTTACAAAAAAAGAAGTTGTCCACCATATTAACGGAATTAAAACAGATGATAGATGGGAAAATTTATTTGTATGTTCAAGAACTTTGCATAATACTATTCATGCTCAAGCAATACAAATCATTAACACCTTTATGGTTAAAAATAAAATCAAATTTGATAAACATAAAGCCAAATACATATTATGTTAATTCGTTCAACATTATACTCAATACGCTTGATGAATTGGGGTATGACTGTCAATGGCAAGTGCTTAACAGCAAGAATTTCGGCGTCCCGCAGAACCGGGAGCGAGTGTTCATTATCGGACATTCTCGAGGATCGAGTCGACCAAAAGTATTTCCTATCGGAGAAAGCGAAGGAGGGGATATTGAGAAATATGAAGAAGGGAAGCGGGTTTGCTACAATTCACAAGCCAAAACTTTAAAAGCAAGGGATTATAAAGGTGGTGGTAATTTGATTGAAATATCACAAAAACAAAGCCAAGGAAATAGAGTGTATGACCCAAGCGGAATATCAACAACAATAGCAAGCCAAGCTGGCGGACTTGGCGCAAAGACAGGATTGTATGCAATAGGGGGGACACAAAAAAATGCTGCAAAAATGAAAGACCAAAGTCCAGCATTGACTGAAGCCATGGGAAAAGGGGGCGGTCATGTACCAATCATAAATCCAAGCACTA
>Ga0180732_1001513_pt1 | contig 14199 bp, 27 predicted proteins | sample KR11_01MetaG_FD_148674 | JGI IMG/M metagenome (GOLD analysis project Ga0180732, IMG submission 148674) | Groundwater microbial communities from the Olkiluoto Island deep subsurface site, Finland - KR11_0.1 MetaG | ecosystem: Environmental > Aquatic > Deep subsurface > Groundwater | place...
GCGTGCAAACAAGCTAAAATCGAAGAGTTAGGCGGGAAATGGACGCTGGAGGAGCTACAGGACGCAGAAAGCCATATACGGTAATTGGCATATCACGCCTTAAATGCGTCCGGTGCGGAAGCCAGGCTCATCATCAATGGCAAGTTTGCGCCGATAAAAACCTATGGCGTCCTATCTGCGAGAAGTGCGATATTAAACTTAACAAAATGGTTTTAAGGTTTATGGGCTTTAAGGAGTTGGAAAGAGAAATTGAAAAAGTATAAGGAGGAAAATTAAATGGCAGAAACAGCAGTAAAAAAACAAGAACCACAGGAATTAAGTATGAGCGAAAGATTTTCGCAGAAAGTTCTTCAGGAGTTTACAGGAGGTAAGAATGATATAGCCTTAACCGACTTCCAAAAGCGACTGGTTAAAAACTACTTTGTGGCAATAGACCAAGCACTTAAAAAACCAGGAATTCCTTGGAATGAAGTTAACCTTGAGGGTTTAGCAATTGATGTTGTAAGTTGCGCTAGAATCGGATTTGACCCGGCGCAGAAAAATCACATTAACCCTGTTCCCTTTAAAAATAATGCTACTAAAAAATATGACATTACCTTTATTGAGGGTTATCGGGGAATGGAAATGAAAGCCCTCAAATACGGCTTAGACGTGCCGGACGCGGTTATAGTGGAGTTAGTATATTCCTTTGATAAATTTAAGAGCATTAAAAAGGATTTAACCCATATTGAAAGCTATGAGTTTGAAGTGGTTAACCACTTTGACCGGGGCGAGGTTATCGGGGGGTTTTACTATCATGCTTATACAAAAAATCCCGCCAAAAATAAGTTGGTTGTAATGTCGCTTAAAGAAATTCTTAAGCGGAAGCCCGCCTGGGCTACAAAAGAGTTCTGGGGAGCAGACAAATGGTATGAAAAAATGTGCTGGAAAACAGTATCAAGAGCCGCCTATAACGATATTACCATTGACAGCCAAAAGATAGATGATGATTACCTGCGCCTTAAGTCTATGGAGAGTAAATTAAGCGAGGCGCAAATCGTTGATATTATAGCCGAAAATGCAAACACCGGCGATGTGCTTGACATAAAGGCTGAGGCGATTGACCCTGAAACCGGCCTGACAATAGATTCGGTAACGGGGGAGGCCACTAAAGCAGTTCAAAAATCTATACCCAAAGAAGAGATAGAGAAAACCAAAAGATGTCCCAATGGGGTGGCAGAACAAGGGACATTGTTGGATGAGCCAGGTTACTAGTCTTGACAAAGACTAGCTTTTGTGAGATAATGGAGAAGCCAAAGGAATTGCCGATTGAGAAGGTTTTTTAATTTAATAAGTGGGTCTTGCTCTCTCGGCTTCTTTGGCGGAAACTTTCTTGAGAGCAAGACCTTTTTAGTTGGAGGAGAGAAGATGAAAAGGCTAGGAGTTAAACCGGGGGATCAATATGATAGAGTTTCTATTATCAGGGAGGTAGAACAAGTAAGAGAAAAAAGGCGTTTCCTTTGTCGCTGCGATTGCGGGGCAGTCAAGGTTATTAAACTCAATAGTCTAAGAACGGGAAAAACAAAAAGTTGTGGTTGCTTACTGGTAGAGCGCAGGCTAAAGCATGGGTTCTTCGGAACTAAACAATATACGGTTTGGCATGACATGAAGCAACGCTGCTTAAATCCAAATGAGAAATGGTTTAAGAACTATGGTGCTAGGGGAATAACAATCTGTAAAGAATGGCTTGACCCGAAAGTTTTCTGTGAATGGGCTTTAATGAATGGTTATCAGGACAACCTGACGATTGAACGCATTGACAACAACGGAAATTATTGCCCAGAGAATTGTAAGTGGATTCCGGGGGAAGAGCAGCATAAAAACACTCGAAGGAATAGAAAAATTACATTTAACGGGAAAACCCAAATTCTTACCGATTGGGCGAGAGAACTCAAAATTTCTTGCTCGGCGTTAAGCGAAAGATTGAAAAAATGGGGGCTAGAGTTAGCACTACAAAAAGCCGAACAAGCGACTATCGGCGAACCCGAACCGGGCTACTAAAGATTAACCGGAGCAGGCGGCTGTTCTTAGTCGCTTTTCGGCAGCCGTCCTGCCTCCAGGAAAGAAGGAGATTTATGAGATTAAAGGTGTTAAATAGCGGTTCAAGCGGTAATTCCTACTTATTATTTTGCGGGGATGAGATTTTGATTATTGAAGCTGGAGTTAAGTTTTCTCTTATCCAGCAGGCACTTAATTTTGACTTTAGCAAGGTTGTGGGCTGTCTAGTGAGCCACGAACATAAAGACCACAGTAAGGCGGCTAAAGACCTAATTAACGCAGGGATTGATATTTACTGCTCAAGAGGAACAGCAAAGGCTTTAGGGATAGTAAATTGTCATAGGTATATTGCAAAATTAGGGTTGCAGATAGAAACCTTCAAGATGGGGAATTTTGCAACAATGGCATTTAACACGCAGCATGACTGTGAAGATGGGCGAGGCTTTCTTATCGGTCACATGTTGACAAAGGAAAATGTTCTCTTCTGCACAGATAGCTATTACATTAGACCGCGCTTTGCTAAAGTCAATTACTTTTTAATCGAATCTAACTATTGTGCTGACACGCTGCAAGCCAACATTGTTGCCGGACTTATACCGCCGGAGCGCAAGTTAAAGCTCTTGCAATCGCACTTCAGCCTTGAAAACTGCAAAAAGTTCTTGGCGGCTAATGTAACCTCGGAAACTCGCAAAATCGTTTTGCTTCACTTATCGGCACAGAACTCAGACGGCCCGCGCATGGTTAAGGAAATCCACGCTCTGACCGGCATTGACACCGAAATTGCAGAAAAGGGAAAAGAACTACGGCTGGAATTAACGCCGTATTAAAAATAAAAGGAGGAGAAAATTATGGACAGTATAAATCAAAGACCCACAGAAGGAAGGCTTATCGGTAATAAGCACACTAAGGAAATCCACAATCTGGAAAAGGAGAATACTAAAGGCAACGGCTGCCAGATAGATAAATTTATAAAGTCTGGACACGGCACTACCGTTACAAATGCGGAACCCCTACTTAAAAAAGATTGGAGCCTCTGCGCTAAATGTTTCAACCGTGACATGTCTTCTAGTTAACTTGACAGAGTAAAGTAAAAATGTTATTATGCAACTGTTGAGGAAAAACTGATTAAGGAATTTTTTGTTTTAGAAACTAGGTCATGTCCTCTGGTTTTTCCTCAACAGAAATTCCTTTAAGAGGATATGACCTTTTTGTTAGGAGCAGATATGCAGTATAATAAATTGGATATTAAACCGGGGCAAATTTTTGGAAGACTTACAATTATCGGGGAGGATGAGCAAAAAGGATATATTCGGTATTTTCTTTGTCGGTGTGATTGTGGAAGTGAAAAGGAAATTGCATTAACAAAATTGCGACAGGGGCATACTCAATCTTGTGGATGTTTTATGAGGCAAAGAGCCAAGGAATGTAACTTTAAACATGGACTTATTCACACTAGGCTTTATAATATTTGGAGTAAAATGAAAGACCGTTGTTTAAATCCCACCTCAAAGCACTTTAAATGGTATGGCAAACGCGGAATAGTTATTTGTAATAAGTGGTTTGACTTTCTAACTTTTTATACCTGGGCTTTAACTAACGGATATAAAGACAATCTCACTATTGAGAGGATAGACAATAACGGTAATTATGAACCCTCAAACTGCACCTGGATTAAGGCTTCGGAACAACAAAAGAATAGAAACTGTTGCAATAAAATAATCTATAGAGGTAAAACCCAAAATATTACCGCTTGGGCTAAAGAATTTGGACTTGCTCGGAATACTTTATATAACAGATTAAAAGGCGGGATGCCCATAAATGAGGCTTTCACTAAATTAGTTAAATATATTGGAATAAGAACCAGACAAACAGCCAAATGCCACGGCGAAGATATGAGCGCGGCATGATCTACAAGCTTACGCAAGAGCATTTTGAGATTTTTAAAGCTGAGTGCCAGAAGATAATTGACCTAGCGGGAACAGATTTTTTTATCTGGTGGCAGTTTAAAAAACAAAAAGACGCAGCCTTTGTAGAATCAAACACCGCCAAGAGGGTTGCCTGGATTTCACTTTCTACGGAGTGGTTAAACGAACCGACAGAGGAAAATCTAATCCGGGTTGCCCGGCATGAAGCGATACACCTCATCACGCATAGCCTGGTTGGAATAATAAAAGCGAGATATGTAACTATTGATGAAGTTAATGAAGCTATTGAGGGCACGACCAACATTTTAGCGGGAATGGTTACTAAACTACTTGACAAGCAAAAACCAATTTGCTACGATGGGGGAGTCGAGGTTATTACCGATTAAGAGGCTTTTTTATTTTAGAAACAGGGCTAGACTTTCTCGGCAGACCTCGACAGGAAACCTCTTGAAAGTTTAGCCTTTTTATTTAAAGGCATGGAGGAGAAATAAATGGATAGAAAAAGGGTGATTGATACCGAAGCCTTTTATTTTGATGATGAACTCGTTGAATTATTAGGAGAAAGAGGATTACATTTTTATATTCGGCTTTGGGGGATAGCCGAAGATTGGGGAGGATTTGAGCCTAAGTATGGCAGCCTAGCCTTGAAAATGGGGGCTTTAAAATTTTCGATAGAGGAAGTTAAAAAATATCTTAACCGGTTACTTTTGGCGGGTAAGATTTTTGAATACGAAATTCAAGGCAAAAAATATCACTGGCTTACTAAACTTATGAAACATCAACCTTTAAATAATCCTTCTCCCCCTCAATTACCTTTACCTGATTGGATTATCTGTGAAGAGCACCGTTATCCTTCGGGTAAAAGATACGCAAATTATTCCTGCCTTATTGAAAAACTTCCTAGACACTACCAGAAGCCTACCAGTAGCCTACCAGTAATTACCCCGACTATAGAAACTATAGAAACTATAGAAACGGAAACTAATAGAAACGGAATAGAAACAGAAACCGCGCGCGAAGAAAAATCCCCGCCTTCGGCTTCTTACTCTTTGGATTTTGAATTCTTCTTTTTATCCTACCCTAGGAAATGCGAAAAAGCTACAGCTTTTAAAAACTGGCAGACCTGCTTAAGAAACAAAATTAAACCAAGCGATTTAATTCAGGCTGCCGGTAATTATGCGGCTAAAGTTAAAGCCGAGGGGACAGAGGGGCAATATATAAAAAAGGCTGGAAACTTTATTAGGGAGAAAATATTTATTGATTATCTAACCGGCACACAGGAGGAATGGGCGGAGAAGAGCAGGGTTAAGACCAAGCAGGAATTATACAGGGAAAGCCTATTCCCGGATTTAAAGGAGGAAGTAACGGCGTGAATAAAACCTTAACTGAATCCGATATATTAGCACTATTGGCTAAGAAATATTCCCCTCCAGCTTATGCTTTTTTACCGCAGGTTAGAAATGGGACGGGTTATCTAAGTAAGACTACCACCTGTGATGCGCTTGTTATAGGGACTTGGCCGAGCAGGGGTTTATATTTAGAAGGATTCGAGATTAAAACTCATAGAAGCGATTGGATTAAAGAACTAAATACCCCAGAAAAGGCTGAAGAAATAGCTTCTTTTTGTGATTTTTGGTGGCTATTGATTAACGAGGAGGGTGTAGCTAAGACTGAGGAATTGCCTCATAATTGGGGTTTGATGGTTACAATGGGGAAACGCGGATTAACTATTAGAAAGCAGGCAGTTCAATTAAAACCAGAGCCTATAGACCGTCTTTTTTTGGCTTCAATCTTTAGAAATTCAAACAATAATATGGTTCCAAAAGATAGAATTGAACCGATAATAAAATGGCGGATTGAGAAAGCCTTAAAAAATCAAGAAGGGTCTATTCAATGGGAGAGAGAGGAGTTAAAGCGACTTGAAAAAGCTGTGGAAGTTTTTGAGAAAGAATCTGGAGTCACAATTTCAAAATGGGGTTATGGAAATATAGGTCAGGCAGTAAAGTTAGCCCTAAGCAGTCCAGAGGGAAGGGCTTACGAAAGAATGAGGGACGCCAAAAAATCACTGGAAAATGTTATTAAAGTTTTGGATGAAGAGTTAAAGCCAAGTCAAACAGAAATTTTCAAGGAGGCTACCCATGCTTAGCCAAAAGTTATTTGATACCGAGATTCTGCGCCTTATGGTTGCGCTTACATGGCAACCGGAGCCTGCTTTTGTTAAGCAGCTTAAGGAAGTTTGTAAGCCGCTTACGGACGAGCAGTTCCAAATAGTTTGTGAGAAAGTCCAGGCAAGCGAAACTAGATTTACAATCACAATACCGGTATGGAAGAAATTCATTGCCTTGATGGTTAATGAGCCTATAACCGAGAACCCAGAATATTGCGAGTTTTGTTTAAGTGTCGGGATGATCACCTACCGTTATAGGCATGATCCTTCTCATGCCGAATATAGTTGTCCGTGTCCGCAATGCCCGAAAGGTGCGAAGATTATCGCTCTATGGCTAACCAATATTGACCCGATAACCGGCAAGCCTGCGCCAATTAAAGTAAAACCCTGGAATCCCCGCACTATGACCCGCAGCACCGACCCTTGCTTCTACACCCCCCTTCCTGAAGACTTCAAGTCCCCGCAGAACGCGGAGGAAGTGAAAGCTTACTTCGCTTTAATGAGGGAGAAAATGAGGCTTTTAGGAAATGCACCATCCAGGAGATTAGCAACGGCGGAGGCAATGGTATAATATGCGTAAAGATTGCAATAACCTCAGTCCCTGCGGTTTAAAGAGCCTTTGCTTCTGCGGCACAGTCTGCCGTAAGACCTGGGCGCGCTGTCTGAGTCTACCGGACAACCGGACAGGGAAGCGGAGGGGCACTTACGGGCACTTAAGCGCTGAAACTGAAGCCAACCTTGACCAGGCGTGGGATAAGGTTGTTTTGCCACAGATAGGCTTGCTGGTGCGGGGAATGGCGATTAAGAGAAAGGCGGTGCGGGTGTGAAGTGTATAATAAAAAAGGTTTACTATTGCGACTTTTGTAAGAAGAAGGGATTAAGAAAAGACGCTATTGAGAACCACGAAAACCATTGCACGGTGAACCCTAATCGTGATTGTGGATTATGCAATAATAATATCGGTGTTTATAGATACCCTGGCGAGGTAGCAACATTCAAGGACGAGCGTTTTATCGGAGTTACGGCAGCATCGTATCTTCTGATTTTATCGGACATAAGGCTAAAAACCAATAACTGTCCGGCTTGTATTTTAGCGAGCATAAGAGAACTTAGGGCTAGGCTGGACAAGACAGGGGTTTGGTTTTATATAGGACAGCCAGAGTTTGATTATGCGAAAGAAAGTCAAAAATGGCTAAGCGAAGTTTATAACGAAAACGCCCAGCAGGGCTTGATAGATGGATTTTAAGGCGAACCAATAAGGAGGAAAGCATGAAAGCAGCACAGATTCTTGAAGAGGCGTTAAGGTGGTTACCGGAGGAAGAAACGGACAGCATTGTTTATCACGATATGCTGCAAGGGGCTGTTGACGCTGATTATGATACAGAGCGTCAGCAAGAGATTATCCTGCGAGCCTTCTTTCTTTCACCGAAAGTGTGCAGGGAACTTATTGGCAGAAAGCTGGTTAAGCAATATCCTTTTGAGGGTGGGGAAATAGGAGACGAAAGCACTCCTGCAATAGAAGCTTGGAAGAAGTTTCTAAGCCAAAATTATTTACAGGAAAACATAGAAGCTCTTGCCCAGGCATTTGCCCAGGCAATGAAAGAAAGTGAGGGAAAATAAATGAATAAAGCCGCTATATTAAAAAGTTATTCTGACCAGATTGACTTCCTGGAGGCGAAGCTCCAAGCCGCAGAGTCCTGGAGGTCGGGGCTGAAGGCGAGAATTAAGAAGGAGATAACCTTAGACCCAAATTATATCCCCACACAGGAACAACTTTTAACTCTAACCCCAGACCAAAGAATATTTGTTAAAACGATAGATGATGTCCTTGCCCTCTTTGAACCGCAAGTGGGGGGAGATCCGTCAGACAACAAGAAGGTTTTGCAAAACTTAATTGACAGGGAGAAGTTGAAGTTAGAAGCCGAACTGCAAGCGGGGGAGAAGTTGGGCTTGCGAAAGCTAATACACGATTGCAAATTTGATAAAGCGGGGATATGTTATGCTTTAGCTTGTTTTGATGAAAGTAGAGAATGTAAAGCCAAAAATAAAGATGGCTCTATAAACTATGCAGAGACTGAAGATTGCATTGACAAACCCGCCCCGCTCGAACCGCCAAAGATGGTTAGTAAGTGCTGCGGGACTGATATTGAGGATATGACAGCAAACGGATATTCAGGAGTTTATCAGTGCGTGAATTGCGGAGAAATGCCCTGCGATTTAGTCCCAAAACCAAAAGAGGAGGTATAGCTAAATGAATATTCAACAAGAACCGGAAGTAAGGAAAGTTAAAATTATACAGATAATAGCAACCCTTGCACAGGGAAACTTTATTTTTAGGCTTAGTGAAGAAGGTAAAGTATACGAACGAAATTACAAGACGGGGGAATGGGATTTATGGGAAAAAGATAGAACGGGGGAAACAAAAGAGGATGTGCAAGCAAATGGCTAAGCAAGTAAAACAAGAGCCGGAGGTTATAGACTGCAAGAACCTACTAGCCCTTGACCTGGGGACAATAAGCACAGGATACGCTTGGTTTGTGGATGGCAAATTAAAAGAGCATGGGACTATCAAAGCCAAAGACAAAGACCCGTGGGATCGCATCCACAAAATCAAAGAAGAGCTAAACTTCCTGGAGTTTTATCATTTTAAGTTCACCCTGGTCATCGAAAACCCTTTTATCCACGCCAAGAACGCTCAAGGCAGACTAGTTACTTTTGCCCTGCATGGTGTTATTCGGGAGCTTTTTTATGGGAATAACATCTACGGCATAGACAATAAGACATGGAAAAAGGTCGTTACCGGCGATGGCAACGCAACACCGGCACAGTATAAGGCTTATATTGACATGCAATATGAACCTACAGCCTCAGAGGACGAAGCCGCAGCGATTGGTGTAGGCGCAGGTTTTTTAATGACGGAAGGTAACGCGAGGGGCGCGAACCCCTACGCAGATTAAAAAGGGCTACGGCCCGGAAAGAGGTAATAAAATGGCTGGTAAATATTTTTTAGAAAAGTCTGCACAGGCTTGGTGTGATAAAAAAACCTCAAGCAAGACAATGGATACTGAATTAGCAGAAGTATTCGCGGATATTCTTGAGACAGAAGTCCTAAAAATGAAAGACGCAGCTGAAATGTTATGGACAGTGGTGGCAAATGCGAGCGGCGGAGATTGGTTGAAACAGAGTCAAGAATGGCAAGAAGCGGCGGAAAGGTGGAGAGACAATTATTGGAAGATTGTTTCGACAATTAAATTTGAATAAGACATAGAAAATGTTTATTAAAAAGGAGGTGTGGAGAAGTAAACAATTTTACGGCTGGAATTGAATGTGACGATACCAACAAGCGGTTATCTTTACATGGGCAGGGCAGGACGATAGGAGTTATCGCAACAATTCAGATAGTTGACGGTAAAGAACAATTAAATTTGGCACTAACCGATTTAAGGTTTGGTGTAACGATGGACATGTATCACGATTTAGGCACATGGACTGCCGAAGATTTAAAACCAGCGCAAGCGCAGAAAATTTAAGGAGTTTATGAACGCAAACCAGATAATAAACGGCGATGCCAAAGAAGTGCTTAAGACGCTTGAGAGCGAAAGCGTGGACTGCTGCATTACTTCGCCGCCCTACTTCGGACTTAGGCAGTATATTAAAGACGGCGCACCTGGAAAAGAATTTGAAATCGGATTAGAGCAAACTCCGGAAGAATACACCGCAAAGCTAGTTGAGGTTTTTATGGAGGTTAAGCGGGTATTAAGGGCAGAGGGGACTTGCTGGCTTAACCTCGGCGACTCATATGCCGCTAACCGGACATACCAAATCCCTGACAGTAAACATGTAGATGTCGGGAACAGTATGGCTATGAAAATTCCGGAAGGTCTGAAACAGAAAGACCTTATCGGAATCCCCTGGCGCGTTGCTTTTGCGCTTCAAGCGGACGGCTGGTATCTTCGCCAAGACATTATTTGGCATAAACTGAACCCGATGCCGGAGAGCGTTAAAGACCGTTGCACAAAGGCGCACGAATATCTTTTTCTGCTAAGTAAAAGCGCAAATTATTATTTTGATAACGAGGCGATAAAAGAACCGGCGGCTTATGCTGGCTGCAATCGAGGTATAAGTAAAAATATAAGTCCAAATGGTTTAAGCGATTTCGGCGGCAAAATTCAATATGACGATAGGAATAAACGCTCTGTATGGACAGTAAATACCAGAAGCTATCACGAGGCGCACTTCGCAACTTTTCCAGAAAAATTAGTCGAGCCTATGATTTTGGCGGGGTGCCCTGACGGCGGAATCGTTTTAGATTGCTTCGCCGGAGCCGGCACAACGGCATTAGTGGCGTTAAAGCTGAATAGGAAGTTTCTTGCAATCGAATTGAACCCAGATTATTGCAAAATGGGGCAGGAGCGAGTGAATGCGGAACTAAGCCAATTAAGAATTTAAGGAGGACTAATGAACGCTCAATGGTTAAACAAGGAGAACTTGGACTACATAAAGCCGGTTTTTACAATTTGGCGCGTCAGTAATATTCTGGGCGGGATCTGTTATCTACGCGGCAAACCTGGTTTTATCGAATTACCGGTGGAATGCCTACCGGAGGGGATAGCGGTTGACAAATATTTTTCACTCAAGGCGTTTGTGCCGGTAAACGAGCCAATAGAGGATGTGCAAGGGTGATTATTAAAAGCAAAGCACAGATTGAAAAGATTAAGGAATTAGTTGCTCTGGGTAAGGTATCACAGGCTGACTTCGATGTTGCGGTAATGGAAGTAAAGCCAGAGGAGTTACCGGAGCGAGTAGAGAAGAAAGAAAGGCAGGCAAAATTATGAAAAAGTTAAATGCAACCTTACTAATCGGCATTATATTGGTATTGCTCTATGTCTTTGTAGGCAAGCCCTGGTATGATGCATCGCAGAAGGCAGCAAAAACAGCCCAAATAGCGGCAAGAGCAGGGGTTCGGAATGTTGTAGCAACTTTCAATCTCCCTAAAGGGGGGAAAGAAATTGTTACAGTCCCGAACATAAAACTCCTCCAAGAATTGGAGGCGAAGGTAAAGAATCTAAAACAGCAGGTAAGTATTATAGCCACTGTGCTAGCTGGAGTTTTTTTTACTCTTTTTGCATGGCTGGTAGGATTCCTTTTTTTGAATGAGAGGGAGCCTAGTAAGCCGAAGTACCCTTGGCGGTTCGGGGAGGAACCGGCAGAATCGAATCGTTGGAATTTACCAACGGACTACAAAGCAAAGCCGGACGATATAAACGACAGAATCAGCAAAAATGATTATCTCGTAGGTTTGCCCCAAAGCGAGAAAAAGACCGCATACGAAGTAACGCACGAAGAGAAATTAAAGGCTTTAGGGATAAAACAGCCAGGCGAAGAGTAGAAAGTATAATTTTAACCCCTCGAAATTTGCACCAGGAATGCAGAAAACCCCCTCCAGAGTAGAAAGATACCTTCAAGGGGGTTTTCAATTCACAGCGTTAAAATTTCCTGGCAGGGAATTGATTCTGGCAGGAAGATAAATCTCCGTTGACCCCCCTTTTTCCCTGTTTAGAAAGCAAAATAAGCCGGGTTGATGTCCCCGGCTTGAATGGTGGTTTGGGAGATTTACTTCGCCGCTCTGATAAGCCGCCGCACGCATCGGCTCTGGGTTTCGCCGTGCTTGGTGGCATACTTCACCAGGTGGGCAAGCTCCTGCGGGCTGACCCAGACTTGCAGCTTGATTGTCCTTGTTTCTTCAATCGCTTTATACTTCATTTCTACCTCCTTTTTTACTTTTGATAGTTTCTTAAGCTCCCCTCCCGTAAGAGGAGCGAGGCGCATAATGCCGCCTCGCGTCCATTCAAATTTCATAATCACACCTCCTTAAAAAATTCGGCTTATCGAATCGCCGCAGACCGCCAGACCTGCCAGCACTATCACCAAGGCGATTATCCAGGTTAGCGGGTTGTCGCTGTTGATAAAGTTATTTAGCATGGTGCGCCTCCTTCTATAGTTCTGATATAGTAATAACCTTTTCCCGATTCGCCGTAACCCTTATAAACTTTATCCCAACCGATTCTATCCGGGAGCGAGGCGAAATTCTTTAAGGAGCTGGGATTTCCCTTTTCCCCTCTCTTGGGTGGGCGGATAAAGTCTATTTCTATTAACTTATTGCCGATTATAGTTCTAGATGTTTGCATGGTGTCCCTCGCTTTCTGGAGTTTAAGCACTCCCCGGAACCGGGTTGATGTCCCCGGCTCAAGGCAGGGTTTAAGCTGCAGCGCCTATGATATAGTCATAGGCTTTCTGTGCCTTTCCTGCGGCACTTAGAATAAGGGTTTTATCCTCTTTAAGTTTTTTTAACCATCCGCCTATGTAAGCAACTGAATTAGTTCCTAAGTTAAGCCCAGCATCATTAGCCAGGAAAGCGCTGCAAATTTCTGCGACAAGCTCCTCTTTGGAATATACTTCCGAACCGAATCTGGCAGTTTTATCAATTCTGTCAAGCCGGGAGGGGTGTCCTGTGCTATGGGCCGCCTCATGCCATAAGGTTTTATAGTAGTCCTCAGTAGTGAGAAAATATCCTGAACCTGGCATCCCGATAATATCTTCCCCTGGTTGATAATAGGCCTCGGAATCATCTTTAACCGTTGGCATATCTTTATAATTCTCTAAAACTTTATCCAAGGCAATATCTTTCTTTTCTGCGGGAAGCTCGTAAGGGATTCCTTCTGTTTGTGAAAGGTTAAAAACATAATAATACTGCAGGATATAACGAACTCTTTCATCCGGCTTTACCTCTAAAACCTCATCCTTAACTTGGATTTTTTCGGTTTCCGGCTTGTAAAAAACGATTAAGTTTCCTTTACTCCCGGCTTTAACCATCCCCTTTAACTTCTTAACTTGGTTAAAGGTTAAAAAATATGGTGTGCTGAAGTGCTGGAAGGAAAGCAGGAGCCGGTTAATTCCCGAATAGGGTTTTTTACTTATAAAGTTTGCAGGCTTCAAATCTCCTCCCCTCCAAGGTTGGTTCCAAGGAACGATTCCTTTTTCTAATTCCCTGATGATGCTTTCTGTTATAATCTCTTGTGTTCTACTCATGTCGCTTTCCTTCTTTCTGTTTATTTGGGCTTGTAACGCCCTCCCTGCCTTCGCACCTGGCAGAGAGGGAGCGGCAGGCTCCCGGTGGGTTAATCCGGCTCGCAATCATCGCAGAGGAATTGACATTCCTCTTCTCCCGTATCGGGGTTTTGGGATATGGTATTCTCCCATGTTGCCCTCTTGCCGCACTTATAGCAAGCCCTCCAGTTGTCCTCGAAAAACCTGCTCGATAAATTTGACATCTTCATTCCTCCTTCTGCCGGGCTTGGAACCGGCTTTGCGCTTTACAGCCCAGGTGGGCTGTCCTCAGCTATGCGCTTTTTCCGGCATAAAGCCGGATTCTGCGCCGTGCGTTCGCAAGGGTCTCGGCTTTCAGGGCGGGAAGGATAAACTCCTCGTGCCCTTCTTTTGCAGTGCCATTTAGCACCGTTGCCTGCATAAGCAGGGCGGAATTCGCAACTTCTGCGCCCGCTTCCTGGTTGCGGGCGATCCGGTCGTCCTTAAATCTTTTCTTCATTTTGTCCTCCTTCTGCCGGGTTGACCGGCTAAAAATTTTAATCGTTATATATCGGCTCTACATTGGGGTAGCCGCAACGAGGGCAGGTTGCCTTTGTAAGTCCCTCCTCAATAAAAATAAAGTCCTCTTTTATCCATTTCCCGCATGCTAGGCATTTCATTTTCAATCCCGCCTTTCTTTTTTTTGATACCCCTATTATAATCCTATTTTCTCATCCTGTCAAGTCCTCCCAAACCCGCACCAAACCTAATCCTATTTTCAGCCAGCCCGCACCAGCACTAAGCCCGCAAAAACAAGAAAAATTCTTTCGCTTTAACCACGCCATTTTTAACCGCTTTTTCCTCCTAAAAAAAGATTTATTTGCAAAAGAGGCTAAAATCAAAGAAAACTCTAGCCGCACTAAGCGCAAAAGCCTAAAATGCCGTTTGTGCGAACATAGGGGGTAAAAAAACCAAGACCGGGGG
>Ga0180732_1001514_pt1 | contig 14197 bp, 8 predicted proteins | sample KR11_01MetaG_FD_148674 | JGI IMG/M metagenome (GOLD analysis project Ga0180732, IMG submission 148674) | Groundwater microbial communities from the Olkiluoto Island deep subsurface site, Finland - KR11_0.1 MetaG | ecosystem: Environmental > Aquatic > Deep subsurface > Groundwater | place...
GTGTGATTTGTGCTCCAGACCGCACCATCCTTGCTTGCATTGATCCGTATCACATCTCCTGCCCTTATGTTTGCAGTGTTGAGCACGAGTTGATAGTAGTGACTACCGTTAAGTGTTTCAGCCAGCCACCACTTATTTGTGTTGAGATTGGTTATGTTCACCACAGGATCGATGCACCCGCTCCCGTTTTCATAGAAGACCCATCCGTAGATCATAAACGGCGCTGTTGAGTTCGCTGTGCCGGACATCCCCGTTTCATTTTCGACCTCAATAACAGGGGAATCAGGAGAAACAGGGGAAGCAAGAGAATCCTGAGAAAAGTCCGTGATCCCGGGTGATGTTGATACAAGTATGAGAGCATAATCAAAGATTCCACTGTTATTGAGATCATCCTCAGTTACTGTGTAGTTTGTGATGTTGTATGTCACACCATCGGTAACATTGAACCTGACCACATCCCCAGCACTTATATTCACAGGCAAGATCTGGTAGCAGTCATTACTTATCTCTGCCGTGAACACTTTCCCTGTGTTCAGATTCGTCAGGTTTACCTGCGGATCATTTACTGGATCCCCATTGCTGTACTGAACCCATCCACCGACCAGAAACGGTGCTGGTGGGGCTATACCGATCGTGGTGAGTAGTAATAATCCGAACAGTAGATACAACGCTTTCATGCTCACCCGTGCCTCCTGACCAGATACGCGATAATCAGCAGGGATGCGGTAAGTGCGATCTCAAACTTTGGCAGTTCCTGTCCGGGTTTGTCGGGCAGGGCGGTTGGCTGAGGAACAGGTGTGAATGTGACTGCCGGTTCCCCCGGGGATACCTCGATGTTAATGATATCTGATAACCACAGCCGTGAATAGTCTTTGCTGACAAGTTCTATCTCTGAGTGCGGAAACGTTATGTTTCCGGAGGCTTCCATCCTGATAACATATTCTATTGCAGCCGTCTGGTTTGCATCCAGGGTGGTTTGCAGGGTCGTATTGCCGCTAACAAGAGAGGTACCATCAGGCAGTACATCGTTTATAGTAACACTGGCTGCCTTATTTCCGATGTTCACAACAGAAAGGCTTACGGTCACCGATTCTCCGCATTTCACCTGCGCAGGAAATGCGGTCCTGTTGAGGATGAGGTATGCGCCATCCACTGCCATTACAGGGGCGTTCGAACTTACGGTGTAGTTTATTCCCTGTATGTTCCATTCAGCAGTAGCAGGGGTGATGCTGAACACCCCAGGTCTAAGGGGCTCCATGTAATAACGGTAGCTTTTTTCCTCACGCGGTGCAAGACTGGCGTTCCAAATTAGTTTTTTTTGTTCAATTTTAATATTAGGGGGGACGAACGGTTGCCGCAACTCGAAATCCGGTGGAACGGTATCCTCGAATGTGATGTTCAGATCAACAATACCTGTGTTCACCACTTCAATGCTGACCTGTACATCACGGTCCATGGACGTATTCATGGTTCTTTTATTGATTTTGAGATCACATAACGGCAGAACATTCAGTGTTTCGGAATCTGATGCCGTATATGCCGCATACTCGGTATCAATCCCGCTGGCATTGGCAGAAATGTTGAACAAACTGTTGAATAGCAGTCCGGGAACTTTTAGTTTCAGATCAATGGACTCTGATCCATCTACTGTAATGCTGCCTAAATGGTATGTGAGCTCTCCATATGTTACTGAAAGCCCGTCAGGGTCGATGTACAGGTCTACATTCTTAAGCTCGGCTTCGCCATTGTTCTTGATCTCGACCGTAACATAGATATCGGAATCGGGCGGCTTGTAAGTGATGCGATCAATGATGACATCCAGGGAAAGGGTTGGCTTTTTCCATATATAAAACTCCATGTGTACACGTGGATTTGGCCAGTGGGTCGGGTTTATGGAAAGGGGGTCATCTGTGGTATTGTAGATATTGATCTTTACATCTTTACCATAAATATACTCATCACAGGATGCATTGAGTATCGGTCTGTCCAGCAATTCACCATCTTTTTTTAATTCAAGTCGTACCATATCATTTTCTTTATCAAAATCAATAACCTCAATGATACAGCCTCTTACACTATAAGTACCGCCCAGATATAGCACGGCATCACCACGATACTCCCAATCATCCTCAGCGGCGGATACTGTTAATGGGATGATCAGTAAAAATAAACACAACAGAATTGTAAGTTTAATCCTTGGGTTTTTCATCGACAAGAACCCAGCCTCCACTGCTAGTCTCATAGATCGTTCCTAACTTTGTCCCGGATGTGGTGACAACCTCTTTGGTCGTATTGTGTATCTCGATCTTTTCACCTTCCTTGATTATGATCTCAACCTTTTCTTCCATATTTTCGTCCATAGTATATTTTACAATGGTGACTTTTTCTTGGGTGAGCATTTCAGCCAAACCAAAGTGTGTCAGTGCAAAAATAAGGAAGCCGATGGAAAAGATCATGGCAACATCAAAGAGGTTCGCAACACTACTTAGAGGATCTTCATCCTCATATTTCTCGAAGGTTCTTTTTCTACGCTTTATTTGTCTCATGTTTTATCACCTATCGTCACACAAAGAGGTAAGACCTGTAGATCATCCATATGATCAGGGGATACCATATGACCCACTTCAGTCCACTGCTTTTTTATTGAAATCTTCACCAGAGAGCGTGAAACATTTATTTCATCAATATCCGAATAAATTACCTCCTTATTAAGCGGATCGTCTTTTAAAATATATTCAACAGGAAGCAAACTCAGTTCCCTGGACTTAATGGTTGCACGTTCTTCTGCAGCACGTCTTAAGCTTATGAATATCAGGAATAACAGTAAATTAATAAATATCAAAAACAGGGGAAGCGGCAGCACAGTATAGCCTGCCCGGCTGGCGAAAATTATAAGAACATTTAACATCCCGCATAAGGCAGTGAAAACAAACGGGTTGGTCAGGATATTGCCCCCTGTTCTTGCAATAATTACACTATTAGGTGTGAAAAACATGTCTAAGTGAATAAATCTGGAGATTACCTTTACCACACCCAGGATATCTTTTTTTGGCACGAGGTCAACACGCTTTTCAATATCCTGAGGAATCCCGGAGGTAAACTCCAGAGGCTCGGCTAACAGGATTTCAGATATATATTCCATATCGTTAAAATCCTGTGCATACCATCTGTTCCTGATCATTGAGATCATGTACGCAATTACTCCTGCCATCAGTCCCACAACGGTTGTGCCGAAAGCAATGATCATGTTGTCTGACAGCGATTGCATATCGTTCTGGGCAAGACCGAGCAGGGCAGGGCCCATGGGTATAAGCGTACCCATCAGACCGAATATAGGGGCAGCCCTTGCCACAAACCTTGTTTTCTCAAGCCTTTTTGTGATCCGGGCATCGCAGTCCTGCAATAATTTTTCAACCCTGATCTGCATAAAATTCTTACTGTGGAACTCTCCCTGAAATCCGGATAAGCTGGTAATAAAGTCGTGTACGAATTCATTTGAACGGAATTTGTTGAGTGTACAGGATGCCCCTGCAGCATTATTGGTCTCTATTAATGTTTTGAGTTCGAGGGCTCCCCTTTCCATCATTTCCAGATCGCGGTGTCTGGCACGCCACTCGAACAGGAAACTACCAAGCTCTATGAGGCTCCATGCAATTAAGCCCAGCAGTATAACTATAACCGGATACAATAGATTTGTGGAAATAAGATATATTCCAGTCTGGAATCCAGATTCGAAGGATTGGATAATCTCCGTACTGTTAAAGTGCATGTATAGTTCTCCCTTTCCTCGGTATTGATAAAGTCCTAATACAAAGATGAACTATATAATACTTTTTATCACATCGTGTTACAAATCATTAAAAATTTATTACTCAACAATGGAACTTGCAGGATAGTAGAAATAGACCAAACGTCAACACCTGCTCCAACAACCACCACAACTGCTGCTCCCCTGCAAACACCAACTGCCGCATCCACCACGTCGGCCCCTGCAGCGACCGCGGTCAAGACTCCTATGATATCTTCTACGCCTTCATCATCTCCGATCACAATCAGATCACCAACAGCTTTGCCCCCATCCGAAGAAAAATCAAAAGAAAATCTTGATATTAAAAAGAAAGAATTATTGAGAAAATGAAATCTGATATTGGTTTTGCTTTCATCAGGAAATCCGGGCTGTGATGCTTATGATGATGACAATGATGGATTTATAGCCCTTATTTTTCAAAAATAAGCCGTATAAAAAGAAATACGAATAGAAAAGTTTATATTCTATTAGTAAGAAGAACATTATGTTTTGTAACACTAATTGTTACAAGGGAGAGATATGAAAATGTTACAAAGGAGAGACATGAAAAAATTAATTCTAACATGCGTATGCTTCTTAATACTTATCATGCCTGCGGCGGCAGTGTACGACTGGTTTGGTTTTCCGATGCAGGGCAATGCTGACAACCCGGCCTGGGCATACAACGGCACGGTTGCAACCGGAACAGTAAATGGTTCTGTTTACATCGACGCCGGACACGGCGCGGATTACGCAAACCCTCCTGACGGATATACCCAGGAGTTCAGCGTGCCTTCACATGAGAACATACAGTTTGCCTATTTATATGCCGGTGTCTGGCACGGAACCGAGAACCATCAGGGGAAACTGAAGGTCGAATATACGAATGCGACAGGGACGCATATGCTCTATGCCAACGATACTAATGTGAGCACAGGCAACCTGACGCTTGGCGGCGCACTGGATGTGAATGACAACGTCTGGTCTGCCTCACATGGAGTGGACTGGATATGGTACGATGTGACGGACCTTGTTGACGCAGGGGCTAACACCGCTACCGGTTACACCTACAAGATCAGCAGTGGGTTCGATGGCAGGATATACGGCTTCAAACTGGTCGTGGTGTATGAGGATTCCAATGAGTCGCAGGTCATGTACTGGATCAACCAGGGACATGATGCACTGGTGTATGCAACGTCCGGGCACCCTGAAAGGAATAATGGTATTGCGGATTTTGACGGCACAATAACACCGGGTGACTGGGAATATGCAATGCTCTACAGCACATGGCTGACCGGTGATCCGGGAGATAATGATACTCTCTGGTTCAATGGTCATGAACTGGATAACAGCTGCACCAACTATGAGCAGGGCGCGTATCTTGATTCGAGATGGTATGTGTTGAATACATCCCATCTGTTGTCAAGCGGCAACTATGCGGAATACACCAGGGCTACTGACAATTATGTTCACTGGGTGGGGGCAGAGCTGGTACTCTTTAAGAAAAAGCCAAAACCAGACCTTAAGGTCGCTTCGATGGATGATCCTGCGCTTGTCGGTCACGACTCCACGCACGGCTATGTGATTGGACATGACTATACGATCAATGCGACGATCACAAACCAGGGCAAGGCACCATCCGACGCATGCCAGGTGGCATTGTATGAGGACGGCAGCCTTGAGGATACTGTGAGTATCGGTGCTCTCGGGTCAGGAGATTCAGAATCCGTGACATTTAACTGGCATTCGGATGTGACCGGAGCAAGTATTCCACTGAAGGTGGCTGCAGATGATACCGCTCTGGTGAATGAGTCTGACGAGACCAACAACGACCGTACAGAGAATTTTGAGGTGCTTGCGGCTGGCAGTCCTGATCTTAATATGACTGAGGACGATCTTGCGTTCCTGCCTGCATGGAAGAGCAATAATACTATGATCCGGATCACTGTTACCAACCTGGGAACCGGTGATGCGAACAACTTCGTGGTGAAGGCATATAACGGTACTGCGCTGATACATACCAGCCCGGCAATGAGCGTGGCAGCGAAAGGCGACAAGGTGATCGATTTCGCATACAGTGCAGCATACGGAGAACCTTACTCCATAAAAGCTGTGCTGGATGCGGGCGGCGCTGTTAGCGAGTCTGATGAAAATAACAACGATGCAACAAAGCTATTGAATGTGATCGAGGTCATGCTTTGGGACTCCCACCATCATGGAAACACGTCCACATACAATGGGGAGTATTCAGACAACACGGCTGTCGAGATGTTCAAGGTCACAAAACTTGTGCCAGAGCATACAACCCCCTGGGATGCACTCAACAGTGAGGCGGTTCTTACTCTGCACTTCGGGCACCCGGAGCAGACCTATGTATTCGGGATCGATGGCCTTATCGAGGAGCCTACCGGACCGATCTACTGGTATCTTTACTTAAACGGCAGGTATGTGCCCAACAACCAGCTGTGCGGTGTGATCAAACTGCTGGATGGTGAGACCGTTCACTGGGATTTCCAGAAGCAGGTATACACCGAAAGTGATAGTTTCACACCGCCGTGCACGGTACAGAGTTACCCTGCCGGTGATGACCTGCATCCTGAGCCATTCATGCACGGCTTACCGATGGATCCCGGGTCAGGCACACGAACTGTCTGGGACACGGTGATCGTGTATCCGGCAGGTTCGACTGATTTCCAGACTCTTGCAGCGAATATTAAAAGCACGCTTGAGGCCGGAGGTGTTCCCGCGGGACAGGTCAGTACTGTTGAGGATACGAGTATAACTGCTTACCAGAAGGAGAACTGCAACCTGATACTGATCGGGAGTTACACGGCAAACAGTCTCATAGCAGCGGTAAATTCACAGCATGAGCAGATCGGGATGCCTGTGTACTTCGACTACGTATCCTGTGCGATCATGGAAGATGACGACAACCCAACTACACTAACAACGTCTTATGACCATGGTGCTGTGGTTGAGGTGTTCGATAATCCATGGAACAACGGGGCATATGTTGAGTATACAGGAACCATGATCCTCATGGCATCCGGGTTGAATGACGGTGATGCCAAGGATGCGGCGAACATGCTCATCGGCGGTACCGGGGAACTTAACGAGTTCTGGCGGGTGAAGCTGGCGATGTGTGGGGATGTGGATTGTAGCGGTGGTGTAACAACAGCTGATCTATATCCATTGTTCAGGCGTGCAGTACATGCTGAACCTGTTTGCAGTGAATGGGCGGCAGATGTGGATTGTAGTGGTGGAGTGACTACTGCCGATCTATATCCATTGTTCAGGCGTGCAGTACATGGCGAACCATTGAACTGTTGTACGGGATGTTAAATTAATAAACAAAAGGGTGAAAGAAAATGAATAAATTGATATTTGGAATAATGTTGGTGCTGTTGGTATTATTTGTAGTGCCAGCAGCAGCAGAAGATTACAATAAGTTCTATTTTGTACCAGAAGATAGCAGTTGTGATCCAGGAAATAATGTGACTGTTTGGGTTATAATGAATACGAGCTATACTGACATTAATGCTGGTCAAGCAAGCATCATCTATGATCCGAGTGTTGTTAGTTTAGCGTTGATAGAAGAAGGTACCCCAGATTGGTATATGTGGGACTATCATATCTATGACTATGGAACTAATCTGAAGTATGTGATGATTGGTGCAGCAGACGTCATGAGTACTTTTGGTCCCGGAGAACTTCAGCTTGCCAAGCTGACATTACATGGTGAAGCTATAGGCATAAGTGCATTACATTTTGGTAATGAATCAGAGGTAGGGTCAGATCATTTGACACAGATTTCTGGTCAGGGAGGGATTTATCCGCATACTACACAGGATGGCACCTTCACCTGCGGCGGCGTGCAGACCTTCACAAAATCCCTGCCCGCAGGCTGGAACCTGATCTCGCTGCCGTTCGAAGCAACCGATAACAGCACGAGCGCAGTGCTCTCCACCGTAACGCAGAATGCCGTGAAGCAGTACAACGCGGTCACAAAGCAGTTCGTGGATGCGGTTGTAATGGACCCGGGAACCGGCTATTTCGTGCATGTCACGACTGCCGGCACATGGGAATATACGGGCACGCCCGAATCTTCCACGACCACTGAGATGAAGTCTGGCCTGAACATGATCGGAGTTCCGAACTGTGGCATGAGCGTCAGCGCTGCAATGGGATCGACTGATTACCGGTACGCTGCGAGATGGAATGCGACATCACAGAGTTACGAGGTGTACAATCCAGCCGCTCCGGCGGCGTTCCACGGCTTCACCACAATGGAGCCGGGAGAGGGATACTTCGTATCTGCCATGTCGGATAGTACGCTGGCGGTGACCTGTCCTTAACTAACGCTGCAAGGCGTTAGTTTTTTTATTTTTTTACAGGACAGGAAACTTTCCGCAAAGTTGAGTATTACGAAAATGAAAATTAGTAACACAAAGTATTATGAAAAGTGGAGGTAACTAATTATGATATCTAAATTGGGCATTATCACCCTGCTCGGCATGCTGATGCTGATCGCACCCGCATCTGCGCTGCCGGACCTGAGCGTAGCAGCGATCGATGCGTACCACAACGCTACCGGCTATTCGCCGTTCTTCAACCTTTCCAATGAGGTCGATGTCACGGTGGAAAATACCGGCGATGTTTCGGCAGATGCATCTAAAGTATCACTGTATGCAGATGATGAATTTATCGGCAAGACCGATGTCCCTGCACTGACTGCCGGAACCAATACAACTGTACAATTCATCTGGACCCCGGCCGGCTGTGACTGTGAGGACGGCTGTTCTCCCACCGCATACACGCTGAAAGCTATCGCTGACTGCGACGGTATGGTAACCGAATCGAACGAGACAAATAACGAATCGACCACATCGGAAACCGCGTACTGGGCCGGCTACAGTGCAGACGAACATTTGACTGATGTGATCCACGGTACGATCCGGGGCGGACTGTATTATACAACAGGAGACGGGGAATATACCGGCCTGTACATTGGCGGATCATCGATGGTTATGAACTACAACGATATCGGGTCAGCGATACCGGCCGGAGCAGATATAGAACTTGCACGGCTCAATGTGTACTATACATGGAGCAAGGGGGGCTATCCTTTGATGGAGGTAAGCATCACAAACTCATCAGGAACGTATGTTGTCCCATCTGCTGCTGAATACAATGACCTCCCGTGCGCCAGTCCGGCAATCGGCTATAATTACCCGTTTGGAAACTATGTGTATGATATAACGGACTATATCAAAGGAGAGAGCACGATCACCGTGAGCGTGAAGAATGTGGGAACACAAATGTTCGCCTCTGCGGCTCCGGGTATCGTGATCCTCTACAGTGACAGTACAAAGCCATTGTATGAGTACTGGCTTGTGGAGGGCGCGGATCTCCTGGAAGGCGGACGCAGGGGCGGAGCCGGTAATCTTGATCTTAGCGAGTGCATCAGCAACGCAACATTTACGGGAAGTGTCGCTACCGGTAAGGTGCAGAATGCAGCTCTCGGTATTGTTTCTGCATGGGGCGGTGCTGCATGGGGTGAAGGTTGGACAAGCTATTACTGGTTCAACGACGACTATCTCGGCGAAGGATCGATGCTTGGCGGATATTCTTCGCTTTACAGCAGAACAGTTGACGGCATGTCCATGTATGTCGGATCAAGCAACAATGCGCAGGTTGGTGCGAACGTAAGTGATGTGACCGGCTGCAGCATTGCTGATCAGGATAACACGGTCAGTTTCGGCGATGACGGCGATTCGATGATGGCGGCAAACGCCTTCTTTATGGTGGAATACGAACCAGAAGCGCCTGCACCGTTTTTGATCACAGGGTGGGTTGACGACGGCAGCGGCAATCCATTGAACGATCCTGATGTTGTGATAACGAACGCCGGAGAGGGGTTCGTGGTTCAGACCGGTGCCGGTTCGAATTACTATCAGGCAGTGACCAGTTCTTTCAGTGTAAGTACGGGCGATGTGCTGAGTTTCAGTGTGAGCGGCGGTACTCCAACCAGTCATGCGGTTACGCAAACGGAGATGGATGCCGGCGGCTTTGAGCAGAACCTTACAGGACAGGCTGGCATCTGCGGCGATGTCACAGGCGACGGCCTGGTTGACACGGGAGATGTGATCCTGCTCTCGAATTATGTCGGATATCCCGGTTATAGTCTCCAGAATGAATGGGCAGGCGATGTGACCGGTGACGGCTTGATCGACACCGGAGACGTGATCCTGCTCTCGAATTATGTCGGGTATCCGGGATACTCGCTGAACTGCAAATAAGGAGGTAATACAAAAAAAATCAGTGTAAATCAGTGCAATCTGTGTCTAAAAAACCCTATCAGACACAGATTAACGCAGATTACACAGATTAAACGTTGTAGATGAAAACAACACAAGAATGATGCACCAAAAGCGCCCACCGGCGGCAGGTGCATCAACATGCCTGCGAGACCTGTATCAGCAACTCACCGGATGCCGATGGGCATTCAATCTCTTGGGTTTTCTGATATTTATGGTTTGCTTACGTGGGCGCGATCGCGCGCCAGAAATGTATAGAACTGGCAGGAAACTGCCGGAAGAACAACAAAGGAGGTCTATAATGACAGAAACAGACAGAACAGCGCCGGTGAGGGGCGCTATACAGGGCAGCCGTGTGCGAGCCCTGCCAGATATGGTAAATTCCCGAATAAACATAAAAAGAGGTGAATATTATGAAAGAAACAGCAAATAGATATATAATCGCTCTGCTGAGCGTAATAATGGTCTGCCTGCTGGCGGTGCCGGCATCGGCAAACTACAGCTATGATGGTTTTGATCTCAAGACGATGACCAATGGAACGGTCCAGGGAGGTGTATACTCCAGCTATGGAAGCAATGGAGGTCTGGCAAACGATCCATACAGCACAACCTATAGTAATGTACCAGCTGGTACCGTGAAATGGGCCCGCCTGTATGTTGGTATCTGGGGTGGAACTCAGGCTAAGACCGGTTGGGTGAACACAACGCTCAATGCAGGCGGCACATTGCACTATCTTGGCAATGTCACCTTAAATGGCATCAACGACAACAATCCCACACACTCAAGCGGAACAAATGCCTACAGCAGTGGCAACGGAGTATGGATGGTGTCATACAACTGCACGGATAACGTAACAAGCGGATCTAACACCGCAACTGCAACCACAGGCGGAACCATTGACGGCAGGGTGTATGGAATTGCACTTGTTGTGGTATATGAGAACTCCAGTCTGCCAAAGGTACAGTACTGGGTAAATGAGGGTAATGTGAACTTAAACTATGTAACACCGCTCAACAACACTATCTCATGGTTTAATGGAACGGCGTACAACTCAACCGAAGCAAACCTTACCGCGATGCAATATACGGGCACCAACGGCGAGCACGATTACCTCTACCTGAGCGCGCCGTACGCATCAGATTCGCCGTACAACCTTTCCAATATTGGGTGGAATATTGATGGATACAGAAGATATCAGCTGGACAGCAATGATGTGGCAAATGCGAGCGAGGGAGCTTACTTCGACTTTGACAGCTTTACATCGGCAAACAGTTCAACTGCGCTGAAAAATGTCATAAACACCACCGGCAACAACTATGCGATTTTCTGGCGGGGACACGATGACGATGATGACCACGTCATAAACACATCATGGAATGCATCAGGTGTCGAAGGCGAGGCGTATGTGCACCCGATCATGACGGTGCTGGTGCTGGATAACATCACGCGTGTCTATGACTTCAGCGACGACACACCGGGCACACCAGGAGAGGATGCGTGGGCGTATCGATATCAGGTTGATGGCAGCCCCACTGCCAGCGATCCGAGCACCGAGTTCACAACAACACAGTATACCAACATCTCAGTAGATGATGATTTGGAGGTGTGTGATGTGACAACAACTGATGGCGACCATGCAGCGCACCGGTTCAACTTCAGCATTGATGAGACCAATCCAGAGAAGATCAATGTTACGTGGATTGGTAAAGGGTGGCATGATGCTGGAGCGGGTTATCATGGCGCAAAGCTGTACATCTGGAACTTCACTTCTGCGGCATACGAGCAACTGAACAGCACGACCCTTGGTACAGAGGTGCCTTTGACCGGAGGGGTGGTGGTGACGACACCAAGCGACTATGTTAACTCAGGCAATGTGACGATATTGGTGAAGCAAACCAGCCCAGAAGACCGGGGCGTTCTTTCGCACATCTGCACGGATTATGTTAGACTGGTGGTGACACCAGACCCATAACATAATCTTTTTTATTTTTTAGGAGGTAAATATAAATGAAAGCAATATATATCGTCTGCATGATAGCGCTAATAAGTGCAATCATGGTAACGCCAGCGATGGCAGACACGATTACAGTATGTTCCAGTGGTTGTGATCACACTTCGATAAGAGATGCGGTCGCTGCTGCAAACGATGGAGACACTGTCTTCGTTTACAACGGAACTTATAGTGACCCTACCTTCAGTATTGATATCCCAAACATAACACTGAGAGGGGAAGGTGCAGATGTTGTGACCTGGGGTGTCGGAACCGACGACCATATCATTATAGGTAATGTAGCGCCTGCTCCAGGATGTGTTGTTGAGGGAATCAAGATTGTTAGTAGCTACTTTGGTATAGACGCAGCCCCAAATTCTCCAGATTGCACAATTAGAAATTGTATCTTCGAGATAGGTAGTGGTCATAGCTGTGGTCCTATTCTAAAAGGGAATAACACCACTTTTGAGAACAATTTGGTTTTAGATTCAGGTGTAACTTATAGTGCTGTTGATGTAAGAGGAGATTCCTGCATAATTGTTAACAACACTATTATAAGCAGCACTCAAGCAGCAGGAATAACGTTGGATGGGGCATCGGCTACAAACTGTATAGTCACAAAGAACAACCTCATCTCAAACGCGTACGCCGGTATCGAGCTATATAAAGCAGGTTCGGGCAACAAGATATACCTCAACAACTTCGTTGACAATGGTAAGACTGTAACTACTTCGGGTAGTACACTACCAGCCGTAACCTACTGGAACTCCACCGAACCAATCGAATACACCTATGGCGGCTCGCCCTACGCGAACTATCTCGGCAATTACTGGGATGTTGCTTACGGTGGAACCGATGGCGATGGTGATGGAATCGGAGACTCCGACTACGTGGTTCCGGACGGGCTCGGTAGCGACTTCCGCCCGCTGGTAGCCCCATTCGAGGACTATCCTGCGCCAGCCCAGTCTGACCTCACCCCCACCGCGATCGCCATCAACCCAGGCTGCACCAACGTCGCTGACCAACTCTTCGTCAACGAGTCCAACCAGCTCTGCGCAACGATCGAGAACACCGGCGCAGGTGACGCAACCGCTTTCGATGTCTGCTTCACCGCAAACGGTGCAAGCATCGGCTGCGCAAGCATAGCAAGCCTCGCAGCAGGCGCAAACACAACAGTCTGCATTGACTGGACTCCTGACAGCACATACAATCCGGCATCCAGAGGCACAGGTACACCCGTTGCGATCGTCGTGACCGCTGATAACGCAGGCGTGATCACAGAGACCGACGAGTCAAACAACACGCTCACACTCGACACCGCAGTCTATGAGAACGGCTACAAGAGCAAGAACTTTGCCTTCGGCAAAGAACCGCTCGAACTCCACACATACACAGAGATGTACGGAGGAGTCGTCTACAACGTGAGCGGAACAAAGAACAATCCGTTCGAGCCGGCAGAGACCGACACCAGAACGCACACGGTCACAATACCATCAGGTATGACCGTGAAAGAAGCAAGGCTCTATGTATACTGGTATGACTACTTCTACAATCCGTCACCAGGATACCTCGCAGACCTTGAAGTAACAGTTGCAGGCATCACGCACACAGCACCGGATGCAGCATACAACGACCAGAAAGGATTCGGAACATACGACACACCAAAAGGAACGTATGCCTACGATGTAACATCCCAGATCACAGGATCGGGCGATTACACAGTAGTAGTTCAAAACACAGGACCCAACAGTACAACCCTGCTCGGTGAGACGCTCGTAGTGATCTACGAAGATCCTGCAATGAATCCTGACAACTGGATGAAACTGTGGATACTCGAAGGCAGCGATTATCTCAAAGGAGATGCCAGTTACTGCGTCGCAACAGAAGAATCAACAGCCACCGTAACATTCGGTGGAGCGATCAACACCCCAGGTCTTGCATCAGCAGAACTGATCACCATTGTTGCACAGGGTATGAAACCCGGAGCCAACATGTTGATCAACGGTGCAAACGTTGCAACCGATGTATGGGATGCTGATTCCGAAGCATATCCGGACAGCAAGATCAATGTCAATGTCAAAGATGTAACCACACTCCTTACA
>Ga0180732_1001515_pt1 | contig 14196 bp, 15 predicted proteins | sample KR11_01MetaG_FD_148674 | JGI IMG/M metagenome (GOLD analysis project Ga0180732, IMG submission 148674) | Groundwater microbial communities from the Olkiluoto Island deep subsurface site, Finland - KR11_0.1 MetaG | ecosystem: Environmental > Aquatic > Deep subsurface > Groundwater | place...
AAGCTCAGGTTACAATAGAATACGAAAACAGCTGTCCCAAAAGAGTTGATACCATAGTTATTGCAGCACAACATAAGCCTGATGTAACTTATGATGATCTCAGAGAAGCTATTATAAACGAAGTGATAAAAAAAGTTATTCCCAAAGATATGATAGATGGTGACACAAAGTTTTATATAAATGCCACCGGAACATTTGTTTTAGGTGGCCCAATGGCAGACTGCGGGCTCACCGGCCGCAAAATTATTGTTGATACATACGGCGGCCAGGGAAGTCATGGCGGCGGATGCTTTTCCGGCAAAGACCCGTCCAAAGTGGATAGAAGCGCTTCATATATGGGAAGACACATTGCAAAAAACATAGTAGCTGCCGGCATAGCAAAAAAATGCGAAATACAGGTTGCTTATGCGATAGGCGTTGCAAACCCCATATCTATATTGATTGATTTTAAAGGAACGGGAGTTGTTCCGAGAAAACGCGTAAAAGAGATAGTAAATGAAGTTTTCGACTTAAGACCGGCTGCTATTATTGAATATCTTGACCTTTTGCGGCCTATCTACAAGAAAACCGCAGCCTACGGGCATTTCGGGCGAAATGAACCTGAATTTACCTGGGAAAAAACCAATATGGCAGAAGTGCTGAGAGAAAAGGCAGGATTGTAAATATTTTAATGAGCCAGTTTCAAAACGTCCCATTTAGGCCGATCTCTGCGTTGGGCTAAAATTTTGCACACAGTGAAGCATAGCGCTATCCTCGAAATACAAAATGTATTCCTGTGGTTAAAATTTTCGCCCGCCTTGACCTTGGCCAAACTGAAACGTTTTGAAAGTGGCTCTAATATGTCAGGAGTATAAAATGGTCAGTAAAGTAAAAAAGAATAAAGTTGCAGGCACACCTAAGCTGGATCTTTCTCTTGCTTATAAAGTCGCCGATATTTCTCTTGCCGGGTTAGGCATTAAAGAAATGGAATTATCTGAAAGAGAAATGCCCGGTCTTATGGCTGTTCGTGAAAAATATGGACCTCAAAAACCCCTTAAAGGCATGAAAGTAATGGGAAGCCTTCACATGACTATTCAGACGGCCATGCTGATTGATACCTTAAAAGCTCTTGGTGCCGATATCCGGTGGGCGACGTGCAACATATTTTCCACTCAGGATCATGCAGCCGCGGCAATAGCAAAAAAAGGATCAGCAGCAGTATTTGCCTGGAAAGGCGAAACGCTTGAAGATTTCTGGTGGTGCACCGAACAGGCGCTTATCTGGCCGGACGGCACAGGACCGGATCTGATAGTAGATGATGGTGGTGACGCCACTTTATATATTCATCAGGGTGTTATGGTTGAAAATGATCCCTCATTGCTTGACAAAGAATATGACAGTCCTGATATGAAATGTCTTATTGCACGGCTTAAAGACAGTTATAAGAGGGATCCTGGATTCTGGACGAAAACAGCATCCGGCATAAAAGGAGTTTCTGAGGAAACCACCACAGGTGTTCACAGGCTTTACGGCCTTGCGAAAAACGACCAGCTTTTATTTCCTGCTTTTAACGTTAATGATTCCGTTACTAAATCCAAATTCGACAATCTGTATGGATGCAGAGAGTCGCTTGCAGACGGCTTGAAACGCGCAACCGACATCATGATTGCAGGCAAAATGGTAGTAATATGCGGATATGGCGATGTGGGCAAAGGATGTGCCCAGTCAATGCGCGGTTTTGGTGCAAGGGTAGTAATAACCGAAATTGATCCAATATGCGCTCTTCAGGCAGCCATGGAAGGCTATGAAGTTTCGACTATGAAGGATGTTGCTTCTGTAGCCGATATATTTGTAACTGCAACAGGCTGTTGTGATGTCATAACCGGCGAGCATATGGAAAAGATGAAGGATGAAGCCATAATATGTAACATAGGCCATTTCGACAGTGAGATTCAGACAAGCTATCTTATAAATACGGCAGAGTGCAAAAAGATTAATATTAAGCCGCAGGTGGACAGGTGGATATTAAAATCCGGGCGTTCGATAATTCTTCTTGCCGAAGGAAGGCTTGTAAACCTTGGGTGCGCAACAGGACATCCCAGCTTTGTTATGAGCAACAGCTTTACAAACCAGTGTCTTGCCCAGATAGCGCTTGCAACCGGAAAATATGAAAAGCAAGTTTATACTCTTCCAAAAACACTTGATGAAGAGGTGGCCCGCCTGCATCTTTCGCGGCTGGGAGCAAAACTTACAAAACTCAGTAAAAATCAGGCGGATTACCTTGGGGTTTCTGTGAAAGGGCCTTTTAAGCCTGACTACTACCGCTATTAGTGATGCAGAAGGTTTTAGTAAGCGCCTGCCTGCTTGGAGAACAAACCCGCTATGACGGGCTTGTTCTTCCTTTATCAAATAAAATTATAGATGAATTAAAATCAATATCTATTATAATTCCTTTTTGTCCTGAAGTCGCAGGGGGCTTGTCTGTACCCAGGCCTCCTGCAGAGCTATTCTGCAAAGACGGTTTTTATGTTCTCGACCATAATTCAGGTGTAAAAACCGTAACGGGTGATGATGTTACAGCTTCATTTATTAAAGGAGCACAAAAAGCGCTTGAAACAGCAGCAAGCAATAATATCAGGGCAGCAGTATTAAAAGAAAACAGCCCTTCATGCGGCAGCACATTCATCTATGACGGAACCTTTACAAAAACTCTTAAGCGGGGCAAAGGTGTAACAGCCGCTCTTTTAGAAAGAAACGGCATTATTGTTTTCAGTGAAAAAGCGATTGAAGATGCTTTACTTTTTATCGGGAATTTCACTAGTAGATAGCTTCTCGATTTTATCACCCTGACGTATCTTATCTACAACGTCCTGCCCTGATGTTACCTTGCCGAATACCGTATGTCTTCCGTTTAAATGCGGTTGAGGGCAATGGGTAATGAAAAACTGGCTTCCGTTTGTGTTCGGCCCGGCATTTGCCATGGATAACACTTTCGATTCATGTTTTAAGGGATTATTTTTCAGTTCATCTTCAAAATTATATCCCGGACCGCCCATTCCTGTACCGGTAGGATCTCCGCCCTGGATCATAAAGGAATCTATCACTCTGTGAAAAACTATACCGTCATAATATCCCTGACCGGCTAAGAAAACAAAGTTATTTACCGTTTTAGGAGCATGTTGTGGATAAAGATCAAGTTCTATAACTCCTTTTGATGTTTGCATAACCGCCTTATACATTTTTGACGGATCAATTTGCATTTCAGGGGGGCTGTCCCACTGTAGTTTAGTCATAATTCACCTTTTTAATTTAGTTGGTTAGTTGTTACAACAGTTTAACGGCTTCGTAAAAACTCCTGTCTGTCACCCTTAGCTTGTTAAAGGATGAAAATAACATTTACCACGTTTTACAACTTTTTACAAAGCGCTTATATTCAATTTTGGGTTCATTATATTATATGAGTTGGCAACAGCAATAAAGGATGATACGTGGAAAATATGCTGGAAAAATTCAGAATAGATGCTGATAGGAGAGCTTTCCAGCTTATGATTATAGAGTAGCGATGGCAAAATGAACAATAAGTATAAAAAAAAGTGTAAGAGTGAATTTTTCCCAATAATTGACGGGATTATTGTAGATTGTAAAGCGTTAACATCTATCGAGCATTCTTGTATGACCAGCAATTGTACAATATTACAATGCTGTTGCAGTAATTATGAAGTATTTATTAACAGTATGGAGTTATCGAATATTATAGGTTTGTTACCCTATGTATCGAAATATTCGAGCTTTTTAAAATCAGATAAAAATTTTGCGAATATTTTCGGAGATGAAGGAAGAAATACATATTCAATTGATAAAAACAATAAGGGCTTTTGTGCATTCGGGTATCGGGATAAAGGGGAAAAGATTTTATGCTCTCTGCATAAGGCAGCAGTTGATATGAAAATTCCCTTAAAATCGGCAAAACCACTGGCATGTATTCTTTGGCCATTAGCAATAGTAGAATCTGATATTGTAATTTTATCGATACAAGATGATGCCTTACTGTTTCCATGTAATCAGGAAAGAATTTCTAAGCCTATTGAGCTTGACGACAGTATAGCTCAAATTGTTAAAAATGCTTTTGGCAGTTCTTTTCTTTACCAATTGGAAAAAATAATTGAAGGCCTTCATGTTACTTGAAATGCTGGCCATGGCATTAGGTGTTGCGGATAGCAAAAGCGGTGTCTTATGCAGTTTGTTAATCGATGCTCAGAATAATCGGGCAGGATTCTTTGGAAATATTGTAAACAGATTGAGGGATGAAAAATGAAATTCAAATTGGCTCATACAAATATTAATGTTCATAAAAATTTATATAAATCCGGGCATATCATGAGTGCAATAGATGAACTGGTTAAAGATGAAACAAGGCTGCCTTCGCCACCTGCCATAGCGATCCGAATACTGGAAGCTGTAAAAGAGGACGATTCAAACTATGACGAGCTTGCCGAAATCATTTTGTCAGATCCTTCGCTGGCAGCAAAGACTTTGAAAGCAGCGAACTCTTCGATCTATGGCCTGCCTCAAAGAGTGGGCAGCCTGAAAATGGCACTTTCCATTATAGGCCTTACCGCAGTGAAAAATATTGCTCTTTCTTTTATAATTGCCAAGGAATTGCGGACAAATTCAGAAGAAGGCTTTGATTTTGATTTATTCTGGAAACGATCGGTAACCGCCGCAGTTGCTTCAGATTTGTGTGCAGTTTCAATAAACAATAAAAACGATGAGGACTTCGTAAGGGGACTTCTGCAGGATATTGGTATTGTGATAATGTACTTATGCAGAAAAGACGATTATTTGAGAATGCTTGATGAAAAATGTGTAAGCGGATTATCAATTGAAGATGCAGAAAATAAAATATTCGGGTTTGACCACCAGAAAGTCGGCTCGGAAATTTTGAAAAAGTGGGGATTGCCGGAAAGTGTCTATATGCCAATTAGTTATCATCACAAGAAAACAGATACCCCAAGTAAATATGCGCTCAGCGTTGACATACTATATCTTTCCAATAAAATATCATCAATTTACCATGGTTCCAATAGTTCGGATAACATCACGGAAATTAAAGCTCTTATTGGTGGTAAATATCAGAAAACCAAAGAAGAAATAGACAGCCTGATAGATGCTGTGGCTAAAAAGAGTATTGAGATATTTTCGTTGTTTGAAATTGATGCTAACGATATGAAGCCCTATTCACAAATTATTGAGGAGGTAAATGAAGAACTCGTAAAACTCAATCTATCCTATGAAGAATTGCTGATAAAATACAAGGAGGCAAAAAACCAGGCGGACAGTGTAGCTAAAAGGCTGCAGGTGGTAAACGAAAAACTTAAAGCAGTATCGATCCGGGACGGCCTCACAGGACTCTACAACCATGTATATTTCCAGAAACATCTGGATATAGAATTGAGCAGAACTATACGGTACCGAAAACCTATTTCACTTATGATGCTGGATTTGGATTATTTTAAAAAAATAAACGACGCTCACGGCCACCGGATAGGAGATATCGTACTTAAAAAAATAAGTGCATTGATTTTGAATCAGGTAAGGATAAGCGATATAACATCCCGCTATGGCGGAGAAGAGTTTGCAATAATTTTACCCGAAACGGAGTTGAAAGACGCGGCGGTTCTTGCTGAACGTATCAGAACTTCTGTTGAACAAAATGAAATAATGACCGATTCCAATACGGTAAAAGTTACAATAAGCATCGGAGTTGCTACCTATATACCTGCCAGCAAAATTCTGTCAAAATCGGAATTATTGGATGCTGCGGATTCAGCGCTTTATGCGTCTAAGCACAGTGGTAGAAATAAATTGAGTATGGTAAAATTAAGCCAAAATATTTCTAAGGCCTGATTTCTTGAAAGAGAGGATCGCCACTGTTTTTTTGACAATAGCGACCTATAGCATTTAATAAAATTTTCTGCCGATCCCCCGGTAATTTGCCTGCCAGCAAAGCTTTGCTATCTGTTTGCATCAAGCTCATGCTTTAGAAAAAATATAATTTACAAAATAATGTTTTTAGCAAAGCTTTCCATTGGGAACCTAATGGAATACCAAGCTTTAAAAAGTGCATTGACAGGACATGCTTTTTTCTGTCATATGACAATCATTTATAATTAATGGAAGATTGTTTCAAAATATATAAAATAATTATTGTCAGGAGGAAAAAATGGATTTTAAATTATCGGAAGAACTTCAGATGCTTAAGGATACGGTGCGTGATTTTGCTGACGAAAAGATAGCTCCTTTTGCTGATGAGTGGGATATGAATCATTATTTCCCATATAATGAAGTTGTAAAGCCAATGGGTGAACTTGGCTTTTTTGGTACGGTTATACCGGAAGAATACGGCGGTTCCGAAATGGGCTGGCTGGCTGCAATGATTGTAACTGAGGAAATCGCACGGGCATCAAGCTCGCTTCGGGTTCAGGTCAACATGCAAACCCTTGGCTGTGCTTACACCATATTTAAATATGGAAATGAAGAAGTCAAAAAGAAATATATCTCTAAACTTGTCAGCGCCGAATATGTGGGCGGATTTGCAATTACTGAGCCTGATGCCGGATCGGATGTAATGGCTATCAAATCCATAGCGGAAGACAAAGGCGATTATTGGTTGTTAAACGGCTCCAAAACATGGATATCAAATGCCAATGTTGCCGATGCTGTAATCTATTATGCCTATACCGATAAAGCTGCCGGGGCTAAGGGCCTTTCGGCATTTGTGGTTGAGCTGAAGAATTTCAATGGTATCCGTACAACAGATTTGGATAAGATGGGCTCAAGATCTTCACCAACCGGAGAAATTTATCTTACAGACACAAAAGTGCCCAAAGAAAATATAATTGGAAAACCCGGCGACGGCACAAAGATTGTCTTCGGATCACTCAATCAGACACGTCTTTCTGCAGCAGCAGGTGGAGTCGGTCTGGCTCAGGCCTGCCTGGATGTTGTGACTAAATATGCCATGGAGAGAAAACAGTTCGGCCAGGAAATCGGCAAATTCCAGATGAATCAGGATATGGTAGGCCAGATGAATGCCGAGATAGAGGCTGCACGCTTTCTGGTTTACAGAGCAGCCTGCACAAAAGATGAAGGTAATTTAAATAACGGGCTTGAGGTGGCTCAGGCTAAATATTTTGCAGGCGAAACTGCAAGCAAATGTGCAAATTATGCTATGCGGATATTAGGCGCTTACGGTTATTCAACCGAATATCCTGTTGCGCGTTTCTACAGAGATGCTCCGACATATACAATGGTTGAAGGATCCGCAAATATCTGCAAATGGATAATAGCCCAGGATCAGCTTGGAATAAGAAAGGCAAACAGATAGTTTTTTAATAGGGGAATCTTATCTTGGAAGACGATGTTTTTGAAAAAACAAAAAAAACCGCGGCTCTTTATTTTAAAGATGTAGAAGGAGAAAGACCTTACGATCTATGGAAGTCTTTTGACAAAAAGTTTGCAAATGATCTTTCTCTTTTCATTACAGGCCGGATGTACGCAAGAGAAAAAATTCCCCATACCACAAGACAGCTTGTTACAGTTGCAGTGCTCACTGTTTTATCGCACCACGATGAATTAAAACTTCATATACAGGCGGCACTGAATGTCGGGTGTACTGCCAAAGAGATTGCAGAAGTTATATTTCAGACAAGTACATACGGTGGCGTTCCGGCAATGAATTCGGCTTTGAAAGTGTTAAGAGCTGTTTTGGAAGAAAAAGGAATGTGGCCGATTTAATCAACGGGAGAAGATTTCCTGTTATATGAATAAGATATTAACGGAGGCCTTTGTCTCAACGAATCGTGCAGTTATTGCACCTATTGTATAAATGTGAAAGTTTTTAACAGGAGTTAGAGCATGAAACCTTATTTTGAAAAAATGCCCGATTTAGGCAGAGAACTTACGGATGGGCATAAAAAAAGCAGCAAGGATAATGTTGAGCAGATAAAAGATGTTGAAAAACAGATCAGGGATGAGGTTGAAAAGGTAAAAAACGCAGGTTTTCCCACCGAAAAAATTAACAAAAGAGGTGAGATGACCGTTTGGCAAAGACTTGCATACCTTGTTGACCCGGGAACATGGTGCCCTCTGCACACCATATATAATCCTTCGAATAATCCTGAGGGAACAACCAACGTTATCGATGGTATTGGAAAAATATCCGGCAAGTGGGCAGTTATAATAGGATTTGACAACAAAGTATTAGCCGGGGCATGGCTGCCCGGACAGTCTGAAAACATATTGCGCGTAACCGACCTGGCCAAAAGGCTTAATATTCCCCTTGTATGGCTTGTAAACTGCAGCGGTGTTCAATTGCCCGAACAGGAAAAATTTTATGCAGGCCGCCGCGGTTCAGGGACACCATTTTACAGACATGCCGAACTTGAAATAATGGGAATACCCGTTTTAGCCGGTATATATGGTACCAACCCGGCAGGAGGCGGTTATCAGGGAATAAGTCCGACAATTTTATTTGCGCATAAAAATTGCAATATTGCGGTCGGAGGAGGAGGAATATTAAGCGGAATGTCGCCCAGAGGACATTTTGACTTAGAAGGTGCTGAACTTTTGATTTCGGCTGCAAAACAATTCAAGGAAAAACCGCCGGGATCAGTAGATATTCATTATAATGAAACGGGCTTCTTCCGTTATGTTTACGAAGAAGAAACCGGCGTTTTGGATGGCCTGAAAGATTATATGAGAGACATGCCTTCATATAATCCCAAATTTTTCAGGGTGGCAGAACCAAAACCTCCCAAGTATCCCACGGATGACCTTTACAATTTACTTCCTTTCAATCAGAAAAGAACATATGATTTCAGGGATATTTTATCACGCCTTGTTGATGGCAGCGAACACATGGAGTATCGTCCGGAATATGGCCCGGAAGTATATACAGGTCTGTGCAAAGTTGATGGTTTTCCGGTCGGTTGTATCGGAAACAATCAGGGTTTTTTACGGGAGCATTATCCTGAATACGCCAATTATCCGGGTATAGGCGGAAAGCTTTACAGGCAGGGCCTTATCAAGATGAACGAATTTGTTACATTGTGTGGCCGCGACAGGGTACCCATCATATGGTTCCAGGATACAACCGGAATTGATGTGGGCGATCTTGCAGAAAAAGCGGAACTGCTTGGCCTTGGCCAGTCTCTTATTTATTCAATACAGCAAACAGACGTTCCGCAGATTCTTGTTGTCTTAAGAAAAGGTTCTGCCGCAGCTCACTATCTTATGGGCGGGCCAACCGGAAACGATCATAATGCTTTCACGCTTGGTACCGCTACAAGCGAGATTTATGTTATGCACGGGGAAACAGCCGCAGCAGCTACATATTCGCGAAGACTGGTAAAGGATAAAGCTGCCGGGAAACCTCTTGAGCCGATTATAGACAAAATGAATGAGCTTGCACAGAAATATTATGATTTATCAAGACCTGCATTCTGTGCAAAAACCGGCCTTCTTGATGAAATTGTTCAGTTAAATGAGTTAAGAAAATATCTTGTAGCCTTTGCAGGCTCATCATACCAGAATCCAAAGTCAATATGCCCGCAAAATCATATGATTCTGCCAAGAACCATAAAAGGGTAATATAAAAACATGTGCGGCCTTTAACGCAAAGGCCGCACAGTTAATCAAATCTCAAATATTCCCGATTAGAGGTCAAATATAGGCCCTGTTTTTCTATCTGTCAAAACGCAATAGTACCCCAAGTTTTTTTAATATTTCGAAAATCACGTTGTCAGGAATTTTGTCACAGAATTCTGTATTCCTTATTTTCCAGTCAAGACTTTTAACCTGGTCGGATAAAGCAGCGCCTGTTACTTTTAGACCTTGAGGAATATTGACTTCAAAAGGATAACCTTTTATTTGATTAGCTACCGGGCAAAATAAGGCAAGGCCGACTTTACGATTATAGGAAACCGGCGACAGGACTATAGCGGGACGCCTTCCTGCTTGCTCATGACCTGCTTGGGGATTCATGTTTATCCAAACGGCATCTCCCCTATCCGGAACATAATTGCTCATAATTACCATGTTTCTTTCCCCACCGGGGCTCCGGGATCAAATTCACTGTGAAGGTTATTTTCCGAGACACCTTCTAAAAGTTCATCGAGCGAATATTCTTTTTCCCCAATTATAGTAATAATAATTTTATCCTTGTCGAGCGTTAAATCTACCGTTTCATTTTGCCTTAGATTTGCATCAATTGCGAATGATTTGGGAATTCGTAATGCAAGGCTATTACCCCATTTTTGAATTTTAGTTTGCATATTGCACCTCCATTTAAAAAATCATGCCTTCTGAAATGTATCTACAATGAATATACATTTGACAAGATAAAATTGCAATATCTTTTACTAATATTCCGCTCCGCTTTACTGATTGGCTGGTTGTGGGTTGTGATAGAGGTAGAAGTGATAACACTTTAAGGTTCTATTAGAGCTCAATTTTAACTATGTACTCTTCTGGTGACGAATAACAAAAATATGACGGATGGAATTAATAACCGAAGTTTTTTCGTCGGGGAAGTGTGTCAGGCAACGTGTCTTTTTAATTCAATTGAATTCAACTGAAAGCGGCTTTTGCCATAGAAATATCTGTTCCTGTAAAACAAAATTAACACTAATGATGAGTCTGTCTATGCGGCTTTTGCAGCTCCCCGTGGAGCGGGGGCTCCATGCAAAAGGCCTTGGGTAGTGAGATCCTCATCAACATCCGGCCAATGTATCCCGTATCCTGCTCCGGCAATTCGCCAGTTTGCGCGTTGCTTTGGTGCGGCATGCAGTAAACGTGGGTACCAAGCTATCGGGACAGTTATGGTTCGTCCATCAAAAAGATCCACACTAATGGCATCATCAGTAATGTGTACATCCCTTACGCGTTCTCCCGCTTTAGGTTCCAAAGTATTCATTCCATACCTCCAATAAATTTTCTTGGTTCTCCGTAGTAAGCATTTCCAATTTTCGCAATTCCCTTGCCGGAAAGCCAAGATTGTATGCCAACGCCACAGGATTGAGCCAGAACTTGGCTGAGAAGTCATCTCGGTCAATGTGGACATGCGGTGGTTCGTGCAAGTCATGACTGACAAAATAAAACCTGTATGGCCCTGACCTCAAAACTGCTGGTGACATTTTTTTACCTTTATTTTAATCACTATTGTTTTTATCATTTTTCTCTACGATCTACAATATCTAAAAATATTTTTCATCATACCATGTGAGGGGACAAAAGCACCTATCGATTGAAAAAGCATAGATATCAATATTGGAACTTTCTGTATTGACCACCGGTTGACATTGTTGCATGATGACAGAGATTCCATTTGATGGTTAATTTTTGGACTTGGAGATAATCGATACATAGGAGCCACTTTCAAAACGTTTCAGTTTGGTCAAGGTCAAGGCGGGTGAAAATTTTAACCGCAGGAATACATGGAGTATTTCGAGGATTAAAATTTTTGCCCAACGCAGATATCGGCCAAAATGGGACGTTTTGAAACTGGCTCATAGGTTAAAATGGTTACAAAAGCAGACATAATATATATTCCTGATATAACAACTAAATGCGAGCGGCCATTATTCATGGTTCCGGTTACGGCAGGCTTTCCTTCTCCCGCCGATGATTATATCGAAGGAAAACTTGATTTAAACAAATATCTTATAAAACATCCTGCCGCCACATTTTTTGTGAAGGTTGCCGGCGATTCAATGATAGATGCCGGCATACACCCAGGCGATATCCTTATAGTCGATCGTGCTATCGAACCTGCCGATAAAAAGGTAGTAATAGCAGTGATTGAAGGAGAGCTTACGGTAAAAAGAATCCGGATGATTAAAGGTAAAATTTATCTTATGCCGGAAAATGAAAACTACAAACCCATAGAGATAGAAAAAGAAATGAAGTTTGATATCTGGGGTGTTGTTACAAATGTTATACATCCCCTTTAAAGGTGCTTATGCCTTCTGTTTTTGCGCTTGCCGATTGCAATAATTTTTATGTTTCCTGCGAGCGGGTTTTTAATCCTAAGCTTGAGGGAAAGCCTGTTGTTGTGCTTTCAAACAACGACGGATGTGTTGTCTCAAGATCCAACGAAGCAAAGGCGCTTGGCATAAAAATGGGCGCTCCTGTATTTGAGATCTCAGGTTTGATTAAAAAGCATGGAGTAAAGATTTTTTCATCCAATTATGCGCTTTACGGCGATATGTCACAAAGGGTTATGGAATGCCTTTCGGACTTTGCTAAAGATGTTGAGATTTATTCCATTGACGAAGCATTTCTCGATCTTTCCGGGTTCGCATACGAAAACCTTACCGATTACGGACGCAGGATTTGCTCTTCGGTTAAAAAGTGGACGGGCATTCCTCTTTCCATAGGTATAGCCGAAACAAAAACTCTTGCCAAAATAGCCAATAAAATAGCCAAAAAATCGCCTGAAGCAAAAGGCGCTTTCGATCTTACCGGACCTTTGCGCAAAGACAGGGCGCTTCTGATGACCGATATTTCCGATATCTGGGGGATAGGATACAGCTACTGTGCTTTTCTTGAAAGAAACGGCGTAAAAAACGCTCTTTTGCTAAGAGATGCCGATACTGCTCTTAAGGGCAGAATAAAAAGAAAGATGGGGGTTTGGGGTACAAGGATGATAGATGAGCTTAATGGAATTTCCTGCTACTGCCTTGAAACCTGCCCGCAACCTAAAAAGGGAATTACTGCTTCACGAACCTTTAAACATCCGATTGAAAATGTTAAAGAACTGAAAGAAGCAATTGCAAGCTATATTTCCATTGGCGCCGAAAAATTGCGCAGGGAAAATGCAGTAACATCTTCACTTTCAGTTTTTTTAATGACAAGCCGTTTTAAGGTTGAGGATTTTTATTATAACATTAAAACGGTAGAGCTTCCGGTTGCAACCAGCGATACGGGAGAGCTTATAGGATATGCCGTCAGATGTCTGGAAAATATATATAAAAAAGGCTGCATGTATAAAAAAGCAGGCATTATGTTCAAAGATTTGTCACGCAACTGCATCCAGCTTTCCCTTTTTGACAAGATAGACCGGAAACGTTCGGAAAGACTTATGCAGACCCTTGATTCCATAAATCTTAAGATGGGTTCAGGAACACTGGCTTATGCCGCAACCGCTCCCGGCAAAACAAAAAGCTGGCATACAGTATTTGAAAAACGCTCTCCTTTTTATACCACGAACTGGGAGCAGATTCCGCAAGTACTTTAAAGTTGTAAAAGTTCATCAGGGGCTGAAACAGTTAATGATACTATGAGGATTCAAGGGTTCAAGTGGAATGTTGAGAAAAATGATCTTATCAAATACTCTTTCTGCTAAATTAAGCGAGATTTCTCAAAAGTGTATAAAATGCGAACTCTGTGTAAAAGAGTGCGCATTCTTAAGGCGATATGGCAAGCCTAAAGATATTGCCGATCAGTATGACTCAGGCGAACAGATAAACCGTTTAATGGCCTTTGAGTGCAGCCTGTGTCAATTATGCACAGCCGTTTGTCCTGTCGGTATAAATCCGTCGGGCATGTTTCTCGAGATGAGATGTGATGCCATTACAAGGGGAGACAGTGATTTTGACAAATACAAGCACATTTTGACTTATGAAATGCGGGGCATATCAAAGCGATATACCTGGTATGGTCTGCCTGAGAAATGCGATACGGTATTTTTCCCTGGGTGTGCCCTTCCCGGCACGAGACCCGATAAAACTATTGCGGTTTTTGAATTGATGCAGAAAAAGATTTCTTCTTTAGGGATTGTGCTGGATTGCTGCACCAATATTTCCCACGATCTGGGAAGAAAAGAATTCTTCCTTTCCGCATTTGGTGAAATGAAGCAATTTTTGATTCAAAACGGCGTCAAAACTGTAATAGCAGCCTGTCCCACTTGTTATAAGATCTTTGATCAATATGGTGAGAGTATTAATGTTAAAAGCATTTATGAATTCATTGCCGATCAAAAGATCCGGAAAATAAATAATGAGGCACAGACTGTGACTATTCATGATCCGTGCGCATTGAGATTTAACGGACATATCCAGGATGATGTAAGAAGAATTGTTAGTAACCTGGGGCTTGCAATAAATGAGATGCCTCGCATAAGGGAAAAAACACTGTGTTGCGGAGGAGGGGGCTCGG
>Ga0180732_1001516_pt1 | contig 14189 bp, 12 predicted proteins | sample KR11_01MetaG_FD_148674 | JGI IMG/M metagenome (GOLD analysis project Ga0180732, IMG submission 148674) | Groundwater microbial communities from the Olkiluoto Island deep subsurface site, Finland - KR11_0.1 MetaG | ecosystem: Environmental > Aquatic > Deep subsurface > Groundwater | place...
TTGAAAAAGGTGAGTTCAGACGGGATCTTTTCTACAGGCTGAATACCTTCAGCATTAAAATACCGCCGTTAAGGGACAGAAAAAAAGACATCCTGCCCCTGGCCCTGCATTTTACAAATAAACACGCAAAGCTCAACAACAAGACCATTAAATCCCTGGCCCCGGAACTCACCGAATACCTGCTGGACTATTCTTTTCCAGGCAATGTCCGGGAAATGGAAAATATCATCGCAACATCCGTTTTGCTTGAAAAATCCAACAAGCTCTCCCTTTCTTCCGCCATCGCGTTTTTCTCCAACGATATTCCAAACCCAAAACCGGGTGATACCAAATTGTTAACCCTGGATGAGATCGAAAAACAGCACATGGCCAAAATTTTGAAACACGCCAAGGGCAACCGGGCCATTGCAGCAAAAATTCTTGGGGTTAACATCACAACAGTTTATCGAAAACTGGAGAAATACGGTCTTTCAAAGGATGAGTCTTGACGGGTTGTTTGCCGGATGGAAAGTTTTCAGGCGGATGGCGTATCCAGAACCTTTCGAATGGTGGCTGCCAGTTCCTCATGGAGGAAAGGTTTCATGATGTATTCTTTGACCCCGATTTTTTTGGCTTTCTCCGGTGAAACCACCTCGCTGAATCCCGTACACATGATAATGGGCATATCCGACCTTATGCTGAGAATTTCCTTGGCCAGTTCCTCGCCGCTCATGAAGGGCATGGTGAGATCTGTTACCACCAGGTTGAACTTGGCGTGCTGCTTTTGAAAAATATCCAGAGCCTCCATGCTGTTTTGAAGGGAAATCACCTCATATCCCAGTTTTTCCAGCATTTCACCGGCCATTTCAGCAATGGATTCCTCATCGTCCACAAACAGTATCCTTTCGTTGCCGGAGGAAACCAGTTTCGATCTTAATTGTTCTTCTTTTAGAACTTCCTCTTCCTTGGGGATGACGATCTGAAAAGTCGCTCCCTTGTCCGGCTCACTGGTCAATATGATGGCTCCATTTAAACTTTTTATGATGCCGTGGACCACCGAAAGCCCCATGCCGCTTCCTTCACCCAGCTTTTTTGTTGTAAAAAACGGTTCGAATATCCGGTTGGCAATCCGAGGATCAATGCCGGGACCTGTATCGCTCACCGTGAGTTTCACGTATTTTCCAGATGGTAATCCTTCATAGATATAGCGGTTGGATTCGTCAAGATCACAAGTTTCAATCCTCAGGTCCAGATTGCCCCCTTTTTCCCGCATGGCATAGGCGGAGTTGGTGCATAGATTCATCAACACCTGGTGAATCTGCGAAGGATCCGCGTAAATGGTAGGGACATCGCCTGAGTTGTAGCTTAAAATCTGGATACTTTTGGGAATAATGGGGCAAAGCAGAGCAAGGGCTTCCTCCACAATCAGATCCATTCTAACCAATTGTTTCTGCTGCTCGTGCTGCCTGCTGAAGGTGAGGATCTGGTTGACCAGGTCTTTGCCCCTGTGGGCAGCCTTCAAAACCCTCTCCATTCTTTTAAAAAGGGGATTATCCGGGGTGATTTCGGAAATGGTAATTTCCGTATACCCCATGATGGCGGCAAGGATATTGTTGAAATCATGGGCGATTCCCCCGGCCAGGGTGCCGATGGCCTCCAGTTTCTGGGACTGACGAAGATGGGCCGCAAGCTCCTTCCGTTCATCTTCCGCATTTTTCCTCCCGGAAATATCGCGGGCAATGCCGATAAACCCGGCAATATTCTTGTTATCATCCACAATGGGGGTTTTTTTGATTTCAAGCCATCCCTGGTTGCCATTTGCATCCTTCAGAGATTTTTCATACTGAACCGTTTTGTTTTTGCTTAAAACAATATCATCATATTTGCTTAATTTGTCTGCCGTATCCCGGCTCCATACCTGATCCGAAGTCTTGCCGAGAATCATGGATTCCGGCAGATCTATTTCATCCGCAAACACCCTGTTGACCCTTGAATAACGGCCTTTATCATCGGTGAGCCACACCATGTCCGGAAGCATGTTCATCAGGGTGGACATTTGGTTTCTTTTATTCCCCAAGAGAATGCCCATGGATTTGTTTTTTTTTTGGACTTTAAACAGCTTGACCAGAAGAAATAGAATGATGGTGCAGGAAACGCTGATTTGAAAGAGGATGGCAGAAAACCTCAGGAAATCCTGTTTAACGAAAAGGGACAGGAAAACCATCGCAAGATAAGTTGAAACAGCACAAATTGAGATAAGATTGCTTTTATCAGCAAGCCAGCGGAAATTGTTTTTCATTGAAACCAACCCTTGCAAAAAGAAAAAAACTCGAACTTCCATTCCGAATCGAATACAATTTTACCGTACTTTATTTTTTATTATCTATGGCGCTTCTTTTCTACATTTAGCATCGGTCTTTTTATTGTTTTCTTGAATTTTATTATCCAATGCCATTTTTTTTATAGATGGTCCCGTTTAATTCGTATCCATACTTTCGCAATCGCCTTGCTTAATTCAATCCAACATAGTCACCTTGTTCAAAGTGCTTGATTTCAGTTGTTGAGCTCTCTATTAATTCTGCCAATATTCCCTGCAAATCCTCACCATATTTGAGCGGATCGGATTCCAGGCCAAGCTTGCCCGTTTGTGTTTTTAATTCATGAATGGATCTATTCAGAAGGCTTAAAGGTATTTCAGGGTCTGCCAGTTGGAAAGCATATTCCTCAAGGGTATTCAGGCAATTTTCTATTCTATGGACCAGATCGGTCTCGTCCTCTTCTTTAACCATGCCCATGGGCAGGATAACCGGCGTTGTTTCAAGCCTGCTTGTTTTAATTTCAGTTTTCTGGCTTTCAGTATTTTTTAAAAGTGTTTCATGAAATATTGAATTAAAACTTACTGTTTTATTTGGTTTATCGGATACAGGTTTTGATATGGGTTTTATCTGTAAAGGATTTATGACTGGTGTATTGACTTTCATCGACGACTCCTTTCATTGCTTTTTCAGCGAACGCTAAGTATTTTTTTCAGTCCTTCTTCAGTGATGTCCGATGCTTCATTCAGAAGGTGAAAAAACACTTTTTCATATCCCCTGGAACGGATTTTTGATCGGGTTTCAGCCATACAGGCGGCCTTTCCAATGGTGATGGTTTTCTCCATTTTTTTAAGCAGCTCCGTGATTTCCATATCCACCGGCAGGGAAAATTTCCAGACAATGCTTGCAGCTTGACGAAAAATAAACTCCAACTCAAAGTTGGAGGATTCAGAGATATCCCTGCCTTGAACATCATGAAAACGAACCGCATCACAGATATCTTTTGGGATATTGAATCTTTCCAATACCATGGCACCTATTTCCGAATGGGTTGCCCCCAGCACCTCAAGTTCAGCCTCCCGGGTGGGGATATTCTTTTCCTGTTTGATGATATTTATTTTGGCATGTTCTTCATTAAAATACACCACGATAATCAATTTGCCGATGTTGTGAAGTACAGAAACAGTAAAAAGATCATCCAATTCCGAGTAATTTATCATTTCACCAAGAATTCTTGAAATGGCCGCACAAAAATTGGCCTGGATCTGGAATTTCTCAAAACTGAACTGCCGCATATCAATCCTTCGGGTTAAATGGTCGATCAATATAGAGGAAATGAGAATATTTTTCATTTCCTTGAAACCCAAAAGCCTCACAGCATGTTTGATGGCCCGAACCTCCCTTCCCGTTCTGGCCATATTGGCCATCCTGAGAAACCTCGCGCTGAGATCCGGGGACAATTTTTCGGAAATCTTTTCATAATTGGTATCGGGATTATTCAACAACGGAATGATGTCATAAACGGCCTTGTCAATCAGGGGAAGACTTTTAATTTTATTCCCGATTTCTTCTATGGAATAGCCTTTTATCATTTTTTCCAGGACCTTTTGGTTGATAACTTTTCTGATTCTAATGATTTACAAAACACCACAACATCTATATCTGCAATATGCGCCTCGACTTTAGTTTTTTTTATTTAAAGAGGATAGATTCAAAACAAAGCCATGACAACCTTTGCCTTGATTTAATCCAATCGCCAATTTATATTCAGGGGGTTTAAAACCTTATTAACGAACCATAACCCTGAGGAGCGTTCCATGAACTTTCAGTTTACCAATGAACAAGAGATGCTTCGAAAAGAAATCCGGCGTTTTGCCCGGGAAAAACTTGAGCCCATTGCCGCAGAAGTTGACGAACTGGATGAGGTGTCCTGGGAGGTGGCCAAAATGCTGGCCGACCAGGATCTTTTCTGCCTGCTCACCCCCAAAGAATACGGTGGCATCGGGCCTACGGCGACCAATGTCTGTATTGCCAGAGAGGAACTCAGCCGGGTATCGGGTCATGCAGACCTTCTTTTTGCGGAAACCGGCCTCTGCGCCTTTCCCATTCGGACCTTTGGCACCCATGCCCAAAAAGAAAAATACCTTACGAAATTTTCCAAGGGTGAAGCTATAGGCTGCTACGCCTTAACCGAACCGGATGCCGGTTCCGATGTGGGCGGTCTTCAAAGTACCGCCGTATTGGATGGAAACGAATATGTGTTAAACGGAACCAAATGTTTTGCCTCCGTTGGACCCTTTGCCCAGACCTATGTGACTTTCGCCAAAACCGATCCTGATGCCGGAACCAAGGGGATTTCCTGTTTTATTCTTGATAGGGACACCCCTGGATTTACCGGCAAACAAATGAAACTCATGGGCCCTCACCCAATCGGCGAACTGACATTCACCGATTGCCGGGTCCCCAAAGAAGCCTTGCTGGGAGAACCCGGCATGGGCATGCGCATTGCCATGAGTACTTTGGATTTCATGCGCATGAGCGTGGGTGCACACGCCGTGGGCATGGCCACCCGTGCTTTTGAAGAAGCCATTTCCTATGCCAAAACACGCAAGGCATTCGGGCAACCCATCGCCGAATTCCAGAACACCCAGTTCAAGCTGGCGGACATGGCCATGGAATTGGATGCGGCCCGACTCCTGGTATACCGGGCCGCCTGGATGAGGGATGAAGTCACCGAACGCGTATCCAAGGAAGCCTCCATGGCCAAGCTCTTTGCCACGGAAATGGCCGGACGCATGGCGGATTTGGCCGTTCAGATTCACGGGGGATACGGTGTACTTCGGGGCACCACGGTGGAACGTTTGTACCGCGCCATTCGACAACCCAGGGTATACGAAGGAACCTCAGAAATTCAGCGAATGGTTATTGGAAGACACATCCTGTCCTAACGCTGTTCTAAACTTTTAAGACTCAAGTATTTTTCTCTACGGGAATCCCGCCCCGTGCTCGTTCATATAAAACAGTAAGGGGGGGCGGGCGACAAAGGACCAACCGAATACACTGAGCACTTCAGGAAGGCCGGAACCCATGTTTCGCATTCGAAGAATATATGACTCGATTTTGCCCATCAATAAAAAAGTCATCTCCCAGGTTCAGGCTATCATTGCTTCCCGGTTCCCACTGATGCATCCGGAAGAAATCGACACCCTTCCGGACAAATTGACCAATCCCATGAAACATGGGTTCCGGGCCATTTTGTTCGTGGCCGAAGGCCAGAGTGGAAACGTTAAGGGCCTGGCCCTTCTTTTCCATGAGCCCACACTTAAGTTCTGTTTTTTGGATATTATTTCATCCGCCAAACAAATTGTCGGTCGAGGTATCGGAGGGGCGATCTATGACAGGACCAGAAGGGAAGCCGCCAATTTAAATTCCATCGGCATTTTTTTTGAGTGCCTGCCCGATGATCCGGAGCTGTGTCCTTTCCCCGATGTTCTCAAAGAAAATGCGGCCAGGCTTAAATTTTATGAACGCTTCGGGGCACGACCCATTACAGGAACGCTTTACGAAACCCCTGTTTCCAAAAACGATTCTTGCCCCCCCTATCTGGTGTTTGACGATCTCGGCAAAAAGCTTGCATTATCTCGTTCCCATGCCCGAAAAATCGTTCGCACCATTCTTGAACAAAAATACAAAGATCTTTGTCCCCCGGAATATGTTACCAAGGTGGTCAATTCCATCCGGGATAACCCGGTCCAACTTCGGAAATTCAGGTACCTTAAAAATGAAGTTAAAGCCGACCCGAACAACGGAACCATTCCGGAGGATTTGAAGATTAGCCTGGTCATCAACGACAAACATGAAATCCATCATGTCCGTGACCGGGGATATGTGGAATCCCCTGTACGAATCAAGACCATATTAAAGGAAATTCTGCCCACGTCTTATTTTACGATTATGCCGGTTCGGCATTTTTCCAAACGGTATATCAAGGCTGTTCACGATTCACAGTATGTGGAATATTTCAAAAAGGTTTGTTCGGTCATCAAGCCTGAAGAATCGGTTTACCCTTATGTTTTTCCCATTCGAAACACCGCCCGTCCCCCCAGGGAACTGCCCATCCGTGCCGGTTACTACTGCATTGATACCTTCACACCCTTAAATAACAATGCCTACCTGGCGGCGAAACGAGCTGTGGATTGCGCGCTTACCGCCGCGGATCATATTCTGGAGGGCCGGCGCATGGCCTATGCCCTGGTAAGACCCCCGGGCCATCACGCGGAACGCAAATCCTTCGGAGGGTTTTGTTATTTCAGCTCCACGGCCATTGCCGCAAATTACTTAAGCGCCTACGGCAAGATTGCCATTCTGGATGTGGATTACCACCACGGCAACGGTCAACAGGATATATTCTACAAGCGCTCGGACGTTCTGACCGTCTCCATTCACGGGCATCCCAATTTTGCCTACCCTTACTTCAGCGGGTTTAAAGACGAAATCGGAGAAGAAGATGGGAAAGGGTTTAACATTAACTTTCCCTTGCCGGAGCATGTGGATGGCAATCAATATCATGAAATCTTAAAAAAAGCCCTGGATCGCATTCGACGGTTTGAACCGAATTTTCTGGTGATTGCCTTGGGTCTGGACACGGCCAAAGGTGATCCCACCGGCTCCTGGATGCTCCGGTCCAAAGATTTTCATGTAAACGGCCAAATGATTGGGAATCTTGGTTTCCCCACCCTGGTTGTGCAGGAAGGCGGATACAACCACAGGAATCTGGGCAGGAACGCCCGGCATTTTTTCAATGGTTTATGGGAGGCACAATGATGACCGGATTAGAAAGTGAAACATGACTTTACGCCCTGAAGAATCCTGGCTCGTTATCCTGGCGGACCCCGAAGGGTTGAACCAACCCCTGCCCTCTTCCCGGCTGGAGACCGGGGATTTGATCCCGCTTTGCAACCTGGCTTATCAACACGGTGTTCTGCCCGTGGTGCTGACCCATCTTGATTCACTGCTACATTCCGACCCGGGAAGTATATTCGTTTCTGCTTCAGATGCTCCCAAGGCTCTTGAAATAATGATTCCCGTCCACAATCGAGTGAAGGAGCGGATTGCCCTGAACCTGTTTCTCACCGTCGAGGCAAGACGATTGCAGCGTGAATTGGCCATCGAAGGTGCAGAGGCGGTGTTGTTGAAAGGCGCTGATTTTGCTCATCGTCTTTATTCGACTGCAACGTTTCGTGCGTTTGTGGACATTGATCTGCTCATTCGGCCCGAAGATTGGAGTATTGTTGCCGCAACCTTGACACGGCTCGGTTACAGGGAACACGAAGTGAACATGAAATACTCAAGCGGTTATTCAGAACGGACCTGGGAACATCCGGCCATGCCCGGCGCGATGGTTGAGGTTCATGACGACCTGGTGAATTCACCGACCCTGCGCCGAGGCGTTTCCGTAAAATTAGGGGATCTGCCCACAGAGATAGCTTCATTCGGCCCCCGGCAAGCCACACCTGCCGGGTTATTGCTCATCGCTTGTGTTCATGCGGCTGCGAGTCACAGCTTCGATAAGCTTCAGCATCTTTGTGACATCGCCCAAGCCGCCCGGGGCCAAGCAGGCCCGGTGGATGCGGATGCATTGCGGAGATGCACGGAACAAACCCATGCGGGTTTCTGCCTCGCCATGGGATTGGCCCTGGCAGCTCGCACCCTGAAGGAGCCCCTCTGCAAAGAATGGATCACCCGTTTGGGCCTTAATCCTCCGAACCTGTTGTTGCGGTGCCTGGTTACACCCTCTTTGGTGGTTCGGGCTCAGGGTAAAGGACGTCGTTTTGGAACATGGCGCCGGCAAATTTTGCGCCAGATGTTGAAGACCCGCCGTTGAGAAACGAGAAGCGGTAGATTTCCCGCAGCCGCCCTTGTAGGGCGGATGGCGGAGGATTGAGGCCTATCCTGTCTAAACTCACCCAGGCATGACCATGCAAACGCTCCTCGGGTGATTCAGGCTCATCAATGCCGAAGTGCAAACACAAGTCGGCATCCCCTGGATCCAGAAAGCGGAATAAGACCAGTGAACGAAGGTAGCAGGTATTTCGACCCTGTAAGCCCGGCAGGCGTAACCACCGCCGAGTGAGCCTTTCGATCCTTGCATAATCGCCTCTTCCACGGGGAGACACGGAAAGGCGAAGGAGAAAAAGCGGCAGATCCATACGCTTCAAGCGCGCAGGAGCCCGGAAAATAAAATGCCCGACAGCCAGCCAGAGCGGTAACCCTCGACCTTTCAGGGCAATGGTTGATAGCGGTTTCATGCTCGGAACGATTCCTTTACCGAGACTTGATGCTTGCGCAGTTTGTAAAAGGTCGAAGCAAACCCCAGGTGCTGGGAAAGGTGTTTCACCAGCAGCCCGCGCCGGACAAGCCCCCTTTCGCCTTGCCAGGCGCATGCGGCCAATGCCAACTTCATCAGCTTCATCCATGCCTTCAACTCAGAATGAAAAGACCATGGCCATCGGTCGGCATATCGGTTAAGAAAATAGGCGTAACCCACGCCGTAGTTGCGCTGCTGCCGCCAAAGTTCCCCCCAGGAAGCGCGGTGCCGGTGCAGCACCAGGGCGCCGGGAACCAGCTTCAATGACCCACCGAAGCGACGGGTTAGGCGCATATGAAGATCGGGCGTTTCATAGTGCCGCAGTGCTGGATCAAACCCCCCCACCTCAAGCAAATCTGAACGCCGGTAGACGAGATTGCAGCTCGGCGCCCAGGGAAAAGCCTCATGTCGCATATATTGCTCCGCATCCAGGGCACCGATGAGATCCATGAATCTGGCAGCCGGCGTCTGGGAGTTAAAACCCAGGGTCCGGCCTGCGAATCCCAGGGTGGAGCGGTCAGCCGATTCCGCCGCCGCCAGCAACAACGGAAGCCAGCGCCTAGAGGGGATGCAATCCGCATCCGTAAAAGCCACCCACGGTGCGCGGGATTTTGCCACGCCAGCATTGCGGGCGGAAGAAACCCCCTGGTTCTTTCCCAGACAAAGGACATGGGCTCCGCCTGCTTTGGCCAGTTCGGCTGTGACATCCGAAGAACCGTCATCCACAACGATGAACTCCCATTCGTCTTCCGGCAAAGGTTGAGACATAACGGCTCGTACGGCCTCAGCAATGGTTGCCGCTGCGTTGAAAGCAGGGATGATGACTGAAATCCGAGGGTTCACGAGTTATGATCCTTTCGTCGCTGATCGAAGAATCCTCTCCAAAAGTGCTTCGTCCATCCCCTGTAGTAGTCTTCAAACTCCCATCGCTGTGGATGGATCCATGGACAGAACCGCCGGCCCAAGGCTACCAGTGGTGAGGCCAGTGACAAGGTGGTTAGGCTGAAGAAAACACTGAAGGCATCCAATGGTGTCCATGGGGCAAGTTGCGGATGGCGGTGTTGAAATTGTGCATATCCCGCTCCGTGCCAATACGCCTGATGCCACAAGGCTTCGTCGGTGGTGCGGTGATGGTGAAACAGAATGGCTTGGGGCACGAAGCGGATGGGCACTTCAAATTGCTTACAAAGACGTGTCGAGAAATCCACATCCTCGCCGCTGGACATGGTTTCATCCCACCCGCAAACAGCTCGGGCCGCTTCACGCCGTACGGCGACATTCATCCCCACGGCAAAGGGGTGAAGAGGATGGGCGTGGGTCAGTTCCGGTGAATAGGCACCGCGGGCATCGGCGAAACGCTCGGCTGCGGTTTTGGGCTGCCAGGCATGGATCGGACCAGTGGCGAGCACGACGGCGGGTTCGGCAAAAACGGAACACAAGGAGCTCAGCCATCGGCGGGTCGGAATCGTATCAGAATCCGTAAAAACCACCACCTCCGAACTTGCATGGGATAGGCCGAGGTTTCGCGCGGCAGACGGACCGCGGATCGGTTGACGCAACACGGTCACGCCTTGGCTTTCAGCAAGTTTTACCGTATCATCGGTGGAACCGTTGTCCACCACCAGGATCTCCATGACTCCCGGTAACCCGGCCTGATGCTTCAGGGAGGCAAGCAGGTCCCCCAGGGTATCCGCACCGTTTAGCACGGGGATAACCACAGTGACCACGGGCGAAAAACTCATGGCAGCAGGTCTCTCATGATGTCCAGCAGGCGGGTGGACAGGGTTGGCAAATCGAAAGCGTTTTCACCGATCATAACCCTTGCCCCTCGGAGATGCGGTGCCAATGCGGCAACACAGGCCATCAAGGGACGCGCATGTTGAGCATCGCTTGGAACCGCCACTTGTTGCAGCAGGGTTGCAAATATATGGGTTGGATCCAACGGCTCAACCATAAGCGGAAGGCTTCCCCCGCGTTCGAGTCGGATCACCGCCATGGGCACGGCACGGTTCAGCAAGCGATCGGGCCATAGGCTCTCAAATTGAACCACCCGTTTCTCCGTCCAACGTGAATATCGCGGCGCATCAGCCACCACAAAGGTTTCGGGAAACCATCGGACCGTGGCCGGGTGGAGGTGAAACCTTCGCGCCATGGCACGAGCGATCACCTGGTTGCCTTCACGGCGCAGGAGGATTTTATCGTCGCCCAAAGTACGCCAACCCTGACGCAACAAGGACGCTATGAATGTTGTTTTACCGACGCCGGACGGTGCGCACACAAGGACACAGCGATCATCTTCCGGCGGGATTAATGAACCGCCATGTAGCGGTGTCCAGCCTGAATTCGCCCAACCCCGTGCCAGCAGCAGCACCAGTTGCTGCTCAATTTCTTCAATGACCGTTTCACGATCCGGATGATCCGGCACCAGAATGCGGGCACTGTGGCGAGCAAGATCAAAGTCCATCCAAACACCGATTTCGCTGAGCGAGTGCAATGTATCTCCCGATCGATCCACCCGCAACCTGTAGGATTGGAGGTAGCGTCCCGTGGGTCGTACCGTATTCCGGGGTTTGGCCCCGGTCTCGATACTCGCGTGATAGATGATTTCAGGGGAAGACCAGGGCGCGTCATACTGGTTTAGAAGGCTATGGAGTGCATCAGGCAGTGTTGGATCATCAAAGTCGAGACGCAAGGTAATGGGCCCGCAGTCATAGCAAACCGTACGGCTGAAACCGGATGTTTTTGAAACTGTCATTCCGCTAACGGAAGCCCCGGGTCAAAGGCGCTGACCATGATCCGTTGAAGCGGATCACGGTGCTTGGTGAGGATTGGAGCACCCCATGAAATTGAGCTGATCGGCTCTTTCGCCAAATTTCCGTTGGTTGAAGGCTCGATCAGGTCCTCGGCCTTGATTTGATCCAGAAGGGCCTGAATGGCGGGGTCTCGGGGGCTTGCGCCCCAGCGTTCACACGCCTGATAAACTTCGGCAAATGTGGTGCCGTTTTCAAACATCAGGGCCACAGCCCATGCGCTGGCATTTGCGGAAAAGAAGAACTTTGATCGCAAGTCCAATAATACTGCGCCATCGTTGAGTACAGTGGAAACTATATCGGGCCGCAGGATCCAGTGGCAGTTATCGTTCATAGGCACCATTGTTTTTTTATCCGTTAAAATTCCTTAAAATTAAATAGTTCCTACAAAACAGCCGTCAGAAAGTCAACAAGTTGTTGCTTGTACAGAGAATAATTGTATGGGTCTGCGGAAACACTCGGCTATTGGATCTGTTTGCAGCTTGTAATGCTCTCCCCGCCGGGTAAACAGGCATTGCAGGAGATACAATCAGCGGTGTTCGAGCCTTCTCCCGATTGCCATTGCCGGGGAAGATCCGGTTGCCGGATCAGGGCCCGGGACATGGAAACAAAATCCACAGCCCCGGATTCAAGGACTTCTTCAATTTTGCCCGGGGATTTTAGTCCACCCACTAGAATAATCGGGATCTTGACCTTTTTCTTGATGGCAGACGCTGCCGGGAGAAAATAGGCTTCCTGGTCCATGCGGTTGATTCCGGTTCTGGCTTCCGGAAGCATGTAGGGTGCAAAGCCAAGATCTTCCTTGCTCCGGGTAACCGTTTCCCACATCCCCCCGCTGATTTCAAGGGCTGAGAAGCCGGTTTCTTCCAACATTTTTGCAACCCTTACAGCTTCCTCCAGGTTTGTGCCGTCGGGAAAAAAATCCGTGGTGTTCATCTTGATGAGAATGGGAAAATCTTGTCCGGCCAATTTTCTGCCTTTTTCAAAAATTTCCCTCACAATTCTGGTCCGGTTTTCAGTGGAGCCCCCGTAAGCATCCATCCTTTTGTTGGTATGTGGAGAGAGAAAAGAGCTGAGGAGCCAGCCATGGGCCGCATGGAGCTGCACCCCGTCAAACCCCGCCTCCCTTGCCCGGCTGATGCCATGGGCGAAGGCGTCCACGATTTCCTGAATTTCTTCCAAGGCGAGTTGTCTGGGTGTACGTCCGAACAAGACATCCCGAATGGCGGAAGGGGCCACGGGCTCAGTATGAGGGGGATCATCTGTAGGAGGGATCGTCTCAGGGGCCGGAGACGCACCATTTCTCAGCATGGCAGTGACCATGGCCGGAGGGAAATAAGGCAATATTCCCGGAATGTCTTCGGCTTCAAGCACCTGCCGTCCCGGAAGATGAAGCTGAACAATAATTTTGCAGTCGTTTCCCAATTCATGCACAGCCCTTGAAATACGCTCAAGGCCGGGGATGAACCTGTCTTCATCAATTCTCATGGATCGATGGGGGGAATGAAATTTTCCCATGACGCAGGCAATGCCCGTCACAATCATGCCCACCCCACCCTTTCCCAGATCCCGATATAAATTCACGAGACCATCGGTGACTTCTCCGTGGGGGGTTGCCCCATTTTCATAGGTGGCGGATCTGATCAAGCGATTTTTTATCTCAAGATGCCCGATTTTTGCCGGTGTGAATGTCATTGAATGATTCATGGTGGCGCACCTTTCTTTGTTTGTTTTTTTGATTCGGGGATGTTTATGATTAAACGATAACCGAACAATAATCAATGAAAGATCGGATCTGTCCCCATGGTGTTTCGGAGAGGTGAAAGGCTTTGCTTAAAATCAAAAAGGGCTATCCTTTCGGATAGCCCTTTGTCTCGTGGTATTGGGGGATACCACGTTATACGGGGAGCAAAAAAATGCTAGAACCCTTCCAAATCATCCTCATCAAACGGTATCAGCTGTTCGGGGGTAATGACGCGGGGGGTCATAACATTTCGGGGAACCATGGTCTTTTCAAAAATTTTATGTTGATTGGCCGGTTTCATTACACCTTTTTTAGCAAAACCCGCCAAAGGATTTTTCTTTGCAGAAACAGCCTTTTTCCCATGCACAAGGGCAATGAGAACATCCACTGTTTCTTTTAATTGTTCCGCCTGGGCATTCATTTCTTCTGAAGCACCGGCCGATTCTTCGGCACTGGCTGAATTTTCCTGAACCACCTTGTCCATTTCAGCCACAGCATGGTTAATCTGTTCGATGCCATCTGCTTGGTCCTTGCTTGCTGCGGCGATTTCTTCGATCAGTGCACCGACTTTGGCGGCCAATTCCATATTTTCCTTAAATACTTCCCGGGTTGAATGAGTTAAAGCATTGCCGTCTTTGACGTTTTTAAGGGTATTTTCAATCAAGGCGGATGTATTTTTAGCGGCTTCAGCCGCCCGCATGGCAAGATTTCTCACTTCATCGGCCACAACGGCAAATCCCGCACCGGCTTCTCCGGCCCTTGCCGCTTCCACGGCTGCATTCAATGCCAGCAAGTTGGTCTGAAACGCTATTTCATCAATGGTCTTGATAATTTTTTTGGTTTCCTCGCTGGACTTGGCAATCTCATCCGTGGCCATGCTCAATTCACCGATGTGTTTGTTCACCTTATCCACAATGATTTTTGTATCCTCTGTAAGATGTTTGGCCTGGCCAGCGTTGTTCGCATTCTGCTTT
>Ga0180732_1001517_pt1 | contig 14175 bp, 9 predicted proteins | sample KR11_01MetaG_FD_148674 | JGI IMG/M metagenome (GOLD analysis project Ga0180732, IMG submission 148674) | Groundwater microbial communities from the Olkiluoto Island deep subsurface site, Finland - KR11_0.1 MetaG | ecosystem: Environmental > Aquatic > Deep subsurface > Groundwater | place...
GGGAAGCCTATACCAGTTTGCGGGACACGCTGCCCTCAAGGACTTTTGAAGACCGGGTGCTTTATGTCTTAAACCGAATCGACGAGTGCGAATCCCTCATCGATCTCCTTCGGGTGTACGGAACCCTGTGCTGGAACCTGTCCCAGATGACCGGCCGGAAAGACATTCCCATGATCCACCTGACCTATTCCTCCCGGGCCTCCAACAAGATGAACCGTCAGCCGGGTACGGATTTGAGTCATTTGCAATACCTGGAAAATCAGCGGGAAGAACTGAGAAAAGCCATTTTGCAGGCCCCGCGCCACCGGTTGGACAACCTGGCTTCCTTTGTGGAAACCCACGGGGAAAGACTCTCCCACTTGCTGGAAGCCTTGATGAACTACCGGCTGCTTTTCCGAAAAGCAAGCTTGAAATACGCTCTGACCGGCATTGGAATCAACCTGATTTTCGGGGCCGGAGCCATGCTTGGCTTAATGACGACACCTGTTCTCGCAGGGATGGACCCTCTGATGCTGGGGGGAACCGGGGCAGCCATCTTTGCGGTCACGTTTTCCATCTGGATGTTGTTTTTCAAAAAATACTATGATGCCTGGTTTCACAAAAAAGCCCTGAAAAACATCAACGATCTCACCAGCCTGGACAACCAGACCCGCAGAGACACCTGGGAGACAGTCAAATCCATCGCGTTGAAATATCTTCAGAAAACCCAAGGGAAGTATTCTTTAAAGGAAGTTAAAAAAGAATATACGGATGTCCGCATGGTCTTTGAAAAGGGGACCCACGACATTCGGGAAGCTTTGAACGAGCTGGCCACGGTAAGGAATGAAGGCGTGAAGAGTGAGGAGTGAAGAGTGAAGAGTAAAAAGTAACAGGCGGGATCCTTACATACTACACTTCACTCATTACTCATTACTCATTACTCATCACTCATTACTCATCACTCATTCCTTTCCCCACAATCGTCGCCCACCCCTCTTTCAGAAAGACCTCTTGAATCTCAAGGCCCACGGCCTTCATCTTCTCCATGACTGCGTGGCTGTTCTTCTCCACAATCCCGCTGCAGATCAGAATACCGTTTTCCGCCATCACAGAATGAATATCCTCCAGAAGTCGAACAATGACTTCCGATAGAATGTTGGCGGCCACCACGTCAAACCGGGCTTGAACGCACGAAACCAGATCCCCGGCATAGAGAGCATATTGGCTTGAATCCATGCGGTTCAGAACCAGGTTTTTTTCAGCCACGGAAACCGCCATTTCATCCGTATCAATGCCTTCGATCCTTGATGCCCCCAGCTTGCCTGCCGCAACCATGAGAATGCCCGACCCGGTGCCCACATCCAGGAACCGGTCGCCGGGTTTCAGATATTTCTCGATCATTTTCACACAGGATGCTGTGGTGGGGTGGGTTCCGGTGCCAAAGGCCATGCCCGGATCGATTTCGATGATGAGATCCCCCGGAGCCGGATTGAATTCCCGCCAGGTGGGCTTGACCACCATGCGATCCGTCAACCGTTCCGGCCAGAAATGCTCTTTCCAGGATTCCGCCCAGTCTTCTTCATCCATCTCCCGGTAGAGGATTTCATACAGCACGGAATCCCTCTCTTTTAAGCCCCTTAATTTCTCCTCCAGGACTCTTTTCTTTTCTTCAACCTGCTCGTTGATGGCAAGATATCCCGTCACCGCGTATTTTTCCGGCAGGGGGATTGCGTCGTTTCCCCATCCTTCTTCCGGCTCCAGCAAAGGGTCATCCAACACGGTTCCCGAGACCCCCAGATCCGTAAAAATATCAGAGATCACATCCACAGCCCTGATGGCCGCTTCATTTTCCAAGATTACTTTTGCTTCCAGCCACTTCATTTTTATCCCCTACTTGAATCAATGCCGTTTCCTTAAGACAATTCATTTGTCATACGGGCGGGGATAAACCCCGCCCCTACAGAGCCTATTTCGATTTGAACGTAGGGGTGGGGTTTATCCCCACCCGCAAATTTTTTGCATAAGGAAACGGCATTGTTATTTGAATGATGAGTTTGTGCATCGTTGTGTATCACATCTGGATGATGGATTAAAATTCTTTTCCATGGCTTGGCCCATAAAAAAACCCCCGGTTTCGGAGGCCGAAACCGGGGGTTTTTTCTATGAAGGATTAGATGTCATAGTACAGATGGAATTCGTGGGGATGGGGGCGAAGCCTTACAGGGTTCACTTCATTTTCCGTTTTATAGGCCACCCACTTGTCGATGACATCCTGTGTGAACACATCGCCTTTTAGGAGGAAGTCCTTGTCGGCTTTGAGAGCCGCCAGAGCTTCATCCAGGGATCCCGGAGCGGATGGAATCGTTGCCAGTTCTTCGGGGGGCAGGTCATAGATGTTTTTATCCAGGGGATCGCCCGGATCGATTTTATTCTGAATTCCGTCGAGCACGGCCATAAGAATGGCTGAAAAAGCCATGTACCCGTTACAGGAAGGATCAGGGGTTCTGAATTCAATGCGTTTGGCCTTGGGAGAGGCGGAATACATGGGAATTCGAACCGCAGCACTTCGGTTACGTCCGGAATAGGCCAGGTTCACCGGGGCCTCAAAACCCGGCACCAACCGTTTGTATGAATTGGTGGTGGGGTTGGTGAAGGCGCAGAGGGCCTTGCAGTGTTTCAGAATCCCACCGATGGCGTAAAGGGCCATCTGTGAGAGCCCGGCATATTTATCCCCGGCAAACAGGGGTTTGCCGTCTTTCCAAATACTCACGTGAATGTGCATGCCGGAACCGTTGTCTTCAAACAGGGGTTTGGGCATGAAGGTTACCGTGTGTCCTGCCCGATAAGCGACATTTTTCAAGACATATTTAAACCAGGCCAATTGGTCTCCCATCTGAACCAGGGGTTTAAAGCGCATGTCGATTTCAGCCTGGCCCGCAGTGGCCACTTCATGGTGCTGGCATTCCATATCCACGCCCAGGTTTTCCAGGATCAGCATCATTTCGGTTCTTAAATCCTGGAACTTATCAATGGGCGGAACCGGGAAATACCCTTCCTTATGTCGGGGTTTGTAACCAAGATTGGGTCCTTCTTCCCGCCCGGAATTCCATATGCCTTCCACGGAATCAATTTCGTAATACGAATAGTTTTTCCCGGAATCGTACTGAATATTGTCAAAAATAAAAAACTCCGCTTCAGGACCGAAAAAGGCCACATCGCCAATGCCCGTGCTTTTCAGGTAATTTTCAGCCTTCTGGGCGATGAATCTGGGGTCGCGGGAATAGGATTCCCTCGTAATGGGATCCACGATGTTTCCGATGAGCACCAGGGTGGGCACTTCGAAAAAAGGATCGATCTTGGCGGTTGAAGGATCCGGAATAATGAGCATGTCGCTGCAATCAATGGCCTGCCATCCCCGAATACTGGACCCGTCGAATCCGAACCCGTCTTCAAAAGATTCTTCTCCCAACTCCCCGAGGGGGACTGAAAAATGCTGCCATATGCCGGGAAAATCCATGAACCGGATATCCACTACCCTTACATTGTTTTCCTTTGCCATTTTTAGAACATCACTGGGTTTCATGCTGTGTCTCCTCTTAATTTATTGATTTTATCGTTTATGAACCATTCCACCATTCCGGTTGCTTATGCCTAAATGGCGTCTATTCCTTTTTCATTGGTCCTCACGCGAATGACTTCTTCAACCGGTAGAACAAAAATCTTTCCATCCCCTATTTTTCCTGTGTTTGCCGCTTCTCTGATCTTTTCCACCAGTTGATAGGCCATGGCGTCATCCACCACAATCTCGATCTTGATCTTGGGGATGAAATCCACCACGTATTCCGCCCCGCGGTAAATTTCCTTGTGGCCTTTTTGCCTGCCATGCCCTTTGACTTCGGTAATGGTCATGCCCTGAATCCCGATTTCAGCCAAGGCTTCCTTCACGTCATCCAATTTAAAGGGCTTGATGATGGCTTCTATTTTTTTCATATTCTTCCTCCTTTGTATTCTGATGAACAGAATCTGTTATTCGATTTCAAATGCCCGCTCCCCGTGCAGGGAATTGTCCAGTCCCATGATCTCATTTTCTTCGTCCACTCGAATGCCGCCGGTAATCAGTTTTGTAACCCATACCACGATGACCGTTCCGATGGCTGTGAAAACGGCTGTTCCAAGGATGGATACCAGCTGAATCGCAAGCTGCATGGGTTTTCCATACAACAAGCCTGTGCCCAACGCATTAATGGACGGATCGGCAAAAATACCCGTTGCAATGGCGCCCCAGAGGCCGCAGATGCCGTGAACTCCGAAGGCATCCAGGGAATCATCATAGCCCATTTTGTGCTTCAATTTGGAGACGCTGTAAAAACCGATGACGCCGGCTGCCAAACCAATGATCAGCGCCCCTGAAAGGTTCACAAAGCCCGCAGCCGGTGTAATGGCCACGAGCCCGGCCACAATACCTGAAGCCAATCCCAGCATGGTGGGCTTTCGATTGAGGGCCCATTCCGCAAACATCCAGGAAAGGCCTCCAATGGCCGCTGAAGTATTGGTCACCAGAAAGGCCGACCCGGCAAGACCATCGGCAGCAAGCTGGCTCCCGGCGTTAAACCCGAACCATCCAAACCACAGCAGCGCCGCACCCAGGGCCGTAAGGGCAATGCTGGAGGGAAACATGGCCTCCTTGCCATACCCCTTTCTTTTGCCCAGCATCAGGGCCAGGACCAATCCGCCTACCCCCGCATTGATATGGACCACATTGCCCCCTGCAAAATCCAGGGCTCCCATTTTGCTCATCCAGCCACCGCCCCAGACCCAGTGGGCAATGGGGCAATAAATGAAGGTCACCCACAGGACGGAAAAAATAATCCAGGATGAAAATTTCATTCGATCCACAACAGCGCCAAGAACCAGGGCCACGGTGATGCAGGCAAAGGTCATCTGGAAAAGAACAAACACCATCTCTGGAATGCTGCCGAATAGGCTGTTGACGGTAATCCCTTTTAAAAACAGGTTGTTCAACCCACCAATCAGTCCAAACCCACCGACATCGCTTCCGAAAGCCAGGGTATATCCCCACATTACCCAGACCACGCTGGAAAGGCAATAGGCGGTAAAGGTCATGGCCATGGTATTGAGAAGGTTTTTATACCTGGACATCCCCCCGTAGAAAAGGGCCAGGCCCGCCGGCGTCATCATCATGACCAAAGCCGTTGAAACAATCATCCAGGCCGTGTTTCCGGAATCCAACACCGGGTCCTCGGCAAAAACCGAAAAAAATGGAAATGCCAGGATTCCGGCCATCATCATTAGGATCTTTTTTTTCATATTATTTCTCCTTTATTCAGGTTCCTCAACCTTCGGGCGAATACCATATTCGCCTCTACTTCTCTATCCAACACGGATCACCGACTTCAGCTCCTTCATGATCAGATTGACCTGCTGACTGGAATCGACTTTCTGGCCGTCGAAATCCCGGACATAGAACACATCCACCACCTGGTCCACCTTGGTGGAAATTTTGGCCACCCACACGTCCAGACCCAGGGTAAAGAGGGTATGGGTGACGTCATACAAAAGCCCGGAATAGTCGTACGCGAAAACTTCTATAATGGTAAAAAAGCTGGAGCTGTCATTGTCCACAACCACCCGACAGGGACGAGCCTTGATTTTAGCGGACGCCCTGCGATAAGCCGCCATTTTGACCTTCAGCGCAGCCTCCAAGTCCAATTGCCCGGCAATGACGGCCTTCAGATTCATCAGGGCCCGAGCCCATTTCTCCTCTTCAAATACAGGATCAGGCGGAGGATGCACTTCAAAAATATCCAGAGCCGTGTTGTTTCTCCAGGTGAACACCTGAACATTTAAAATATCAATGCTGTTCAGGGTAAACACCCCGGCAATTTTGGAAAAAAGTCCGGGGGCGTCTTTAGCACAGATGGTCACGGTGCGGGTTTTGGATAAACCGCTGCCGGAAATGTCCCAGATCACCCCATGATCCTTTAACCGGTCATATATGCCAATATGACCGACCATGTCGTGCGCCGGAATGGACAGGAGGTATCTCGGGGGGAGAATACTCAATAGCTTTTCCACGTCTCCGGGGTCCTTTCGGCGGATTAAGGCTTCCCGAAGTTTCTGTTTTTTCTCATCCAACATTCCGGCATCCACGTCAGAAACCATATCCCCCTTTTCCAGCATCTCGAAGACTTTAATGAAGAGGTTTCTTAAAAGCGATGCAGTCCATTCATTCCAGGCATTGGGCCCTGTAGAAACCGAATCGGCAATGGTGAGCAGATAAAGCATTTTCAGGCGTTCAGGGTCTTTAACCCTTCTTGCGCAATAGAGGCAGGTTTCTTCATCATTGATATCCCTGCGTGTGGCTGTTTTAATGAGGAAAAGATGCTCCCTCACTAAAAAAGCAACCGTCAGAATGTCTTCATGGGAAAACCCAAGCTTTTGCAGAATGGTTTGAACGACAGCTTCGCCGGTGACCGCATGGTCTTCCGATGAATACCCCTTTCCGATATCGTGGAGAAGGACAGCCCAGTGGAGGAGGGCGGGATTTTTCAGTTCGCTGTATACATCCACACACATGGGTTCGTTTTTAATCTCCTCCCGGTTTCTCCATTTCTGGACCGTTTGAACCGCATGGAGGGAGTGCTTGTCCACCGGGTAAAGATGGTATTCATCAAACTGTATCCGGTTCTGTATATTTTCCATTTCCGGAATGATGCTTAGCAGGAGACCCGTATCCAGCATCTCATCCAACACATTATAGGAAGGATCGCCGAAAACCAGAATCCTCTCAAAAAGTTTTATCATCCGAGGATTGCGCCGGAAATCATCGTCAATGATGTAAAGAAATTCCCGGACCAGTCTTTTGGCCTCAGCACTCAGGGGAAGATGGTAACGGTCGCTTTCCCTGAAAATTTCCATGATCAGATTGGGCCTTTTAAGAAGGGCCTCCGGTGAATTAAAACTGATCATCCCGCGTTGGATCTCAAGCCCCTCGACCTTTGTCTTTTTTATCGGTTTTTTCTTTCTCCGGGTGCCGTCCCCGAATCCCTGGTCATAGAGAAAGACCCGGTAGAGTTGCTTGATGAACTCCATTTCGCCGTGAAGTTTACCGAGAAATTGTTCAACCCCTTGTCGTCCGTCCCGGTCTTCAAACCCCAGGGCCTTGGCCAGCTTGATCTGGTGTTCAAAGTGGAGCCGGTCGCTTTTTCTTCCATTCATTTCATGAAGCCTGCTTCTCACCAGGAAGATGAAATCCAGGGCATGATCGAGGCGCTCGTATTCCCCATGGGACAAGTAGCCTTCGTATTCAAGATCCCTTGCCGCTTTGATATTGGATTTGATCCGGGCGATCCACAACAGGGTATGATAGTCTCTTAGACCGCCCACCCCTTCTTTCAGATTCGGCTCCAGCCTGTAACTCGAATCCCCGAAATAGCGGTGCCGCTCCTCATTGGTTTCCACCAGCCGCTCAATAATCCGGTTTTCCTTGCCGTTCACCACCTTGTGCCTCACCTGATCCATGAGATCCAGGTAAACATTGGACATTCCGCAGAGGAACCTGGCATCCAGCAGGGAAGTCAACACGGAAATATCCTTTTTGGCAAGGCCGACACATTCCTTGATGGACCGGGTTGCATGGCCCACATCCAGGCCCATGTCCCAGAGGGGATACACCATCTCCTTGACGAGCCCGTCCGCCTCATCCATGACCTTTTTCTCAAAAAGGAAAAGAAGATCCACGTCTGAAAAAAGACACTGCTCCTTTCTTCCATAACCCCCTAAAGCGATGACCCCATAAGGATTCTTGGTAATTTTCATGACAGGGCCGATCGTGCTTTTTTCGTAGCTCTCCTGAAAATAAACATCCAGCAGTTGGGTGTTTTTCTCCGTGAACTGAGGCTCCGTTCCCTGCAAAAATCCGGATATTAGTTCTTTCCGACTCTTTTCCAGAGTAAGGAACGGCGTGTTATTTATCGAATCATTCCGTGTCATAGGGTCTATGTCATAAATCCATTGGATTTCCGGTTAATAAGCCTTCTTATACGTTTATCTGTATGGAATAAACTGGCAAAGTCCATGCCAAAAAAACCATTATGGTATTTATGATCTATATCAACATGTTGGTAGGTTTGAAGATTGGGAATTAAATATTTTGCATTACATTTGTGCAATTTAAATCTAATTCAGTTTACAAAAATGTACCTTCAATCGAGATAGGCCTTCCATGTTTTGATCACATCGGCCTGAACGTCCTTAAATCTGTTGGAAGGCGCGATGGAAGGTTTTTCCTGAAGATTCAGCCTGTGAATTTCAGATCGCAGGGTCAGATAGGAGGACCGCAGGATTTCTGCGGTTTGGTTGCTAAGAATATGGTGCTTGTTCAGGGCTTCGATGGCACGGACATTGTCTGTCCATTCAAGCAGGGCTTCATGCTTGAATCCATGACTTAAAACCAGGAATTGAACCAGGAACTCAATATCGATAATCCCTCCCTGTTCTTCCTTAAGATCAAAGCCGTCCGGAACGGGCCTGAAACGCTCCTCACGGATACGGTTTCTCATGGAAATAATTTCTTCCTTTAGACTTTCCTTATCCCTGGGAACCGACAAAGCCTTTTTCCGGATGGAAGAAAACCTATCCGCCAGAACAGGGTCTCCACAAATTGGCCTTGCCCTTACCAGAGATTGGTGTTCCCAGGTCCAGGCTTTTTGCAGCTGGTAATCCTCAAACCCTTCCATTTCACTTACCAGGGGGCCTGAATTTCCACTGGGCCGCAGACGCATATCCGTGTCATAAATCACCCCGGCACCGGTGTGGGCTGTGAGCATGTGAACCAAGCGCTGGCCCAACCGGCCATAAAAATAGGTATTTTCAATGGACGAAGGTCCTGCTGTTTTTCCTTCCGACCCGATGTACAAGAATACCAAATCCAAATCCGAATGGTATCCCATTTCCAGCCCACCCAGTTTTCCATACCCCACCACCAGAAAACCGCTGTTTTCAAGCGATTCTCCGGAGCATCCCCATGGGAATCCGTGTTTCCTGACGAGCTGGTTCCAGCAAAGACCCAGAGCGGCCTGAAGAACCGTTTCCGCAATAAACGTCAGATGGTCGCTCACCTTCATCAGAGGAACTGCACCGGTGACATCGGCTGCAGCCACCCGAAGAACATTGGTCTGTTTGAAAATGCAAAGGGTTTCCATCTGTCTTTCAAGATCATTGGACGGCAGGCCTGAAAACTGTTCCTGAATATCTTTTAATAATTCCGCTTTTTGGGGCGGAGAATAAAGGGTTCTGGGATCAATGAGTTCATCCAGCAGGGCTGGATAGCGGGACAAAAAACTGATGACCCATGGACTTGCAGCCGCCAGGCGTATTAGATGCGGAACCACCGAGGGGTTTTCCAGCATCAGGGCGATGTAGCTGGTCCGGCGCTCAATGACCCTGATCAGGTCCACAATTCGTTGAAGAATAAGACTGGATTCCGATTGTGCTCCCACGTCTTCGATGACCCTGGACATCAACAGGTCAAGCCGCTGTCGTCCTTTGGGACTCAAGGCCCGGGTTTCCGAAGCCTCTTTGAGATCAATCAGGGCCGCCAGAGCATCTTCCGGCTTGTCGTAACCGCATCCCGTTAAAACCTCCAGGGCGTTTTCCTGAAGAGGAAGACTCAGCCAGATGTCCTTGATTTTTTGTTGTTGTGCATTTTCCTTTTTTTGTGCCTCGGGAGATTCAAGGAGATGGCCGAACTGTTCATGGGCGGCTTTCATTTTTAAGTGCAAGGCTTCATAAAAAGACGGGTAATCATCAAACCCCATGGATAGGGCGAGCCTTTCCCGGTTCAAGGCATCCGAGGGCAAAGTATGGACCTGGGCATCTGAAAATTCCTGAAGATGATGTTCTGTTTGGCGCAAAAATTCATACACTTTTGTAAGCTCGGCACAGATGTCTCCATCCACAAGTTTTTCCGATGAAAGAAACCGAAGGACCCTCAGGGTGTCGGCCCCCTGAAGTGCGTCCAGGGTTCCACCCCTTAAAATTTGAAACATTTGGCAGAAGAATTCGATTTCACGAATGCCTCCGGGCCCGAGCTTGACGTTTTCAGCCAGTTTTTTTCGCTTGACCTCAAGGGCGATGGCGGCTTTCATTTCCCGCAAGGAATCTATAACCGTATAATCCAAGTATCTTCGGTAAACAAAAGGCCGGATTTTATCCATCAGCCTTTTCCCTGCGGTTTGGTCTCCAGCAACGCACCGGGCCCTGACCCAGGCATACCGTTCCCAGTCCCGACCCTGAACCTGGTAATAGGTTTCCATGTTATCAAAGCTCATCACCAGGGGCCCGTTTTCACCATAGGGCCGAAGGCGCATGTCCACACGAAAAAGATTGCCTTCTTCCGAGGATGCTCCCAGCACACGAATGAGGTCTCTCGCAAGTCGCGTGAAAAACTCTTCGTTGGAAACCTGTTTGGCAGACCCCTCGGTCTCGCCATTTTCCGGATAGGCGAAAAGGAGGTCCACGTCTGAAGAAAAATTCAATTCTCCCGCACCCAGCTTACCCATGCCTATCACCACCATCTGTTGAGCCCTGCCCTTCGGGCTCATCGGCCTTCCGAACTCCAAAATCTGCCTCTCATAAAGAAATGCCAAGGCATGGTCCATGGAGGCCTCGGCAAATCCCGACAAATCCCTCATGGTCTCGGAAAGATCAGCCCATCCGCAAAGATCCCGCCAGGCCACACGAATCATTTCCCGCTTGCGAAACATTCTAAGACTGAACTTCAATCCTCCTTCATCCCTGATGGTAGAAGCCATATCCTGTATTTTCAGGGAATAGCCATCCTCTGAATAGGGGTTGAAAAGATCCCCGGTGTGCGCAAGATCCTCAAGGATGCCCGGGTAACGGATGCAGTTTCTGGCCACAAAATCACTTAAAGCAAAAACCCGGCGAAGGGATTCCAAAAAGACCTCATCTTCCGGCAACCGAATGGATTGACCAGAAGCAGCTTCGAGAAAATCTCCGTATATAGCTTCAAATTCCAATAAAAGGTTTCTGGACAGGTTCACGATACTCCTTCTGAAAGCATATAATTTTCAAGGATTAAGAAAAACATCATAATCCCATTTCATCTGGCGTTCAAGGAGAGATCAATCCTCCTTGTTTTTTTTAAACCGCATTGGATATGGCGAAAATCAAAGGAGATAAAAGATGGCGAACATAAGGAAAAAGAAGGAAGGTAAATAAAGAGGGGAGAGTCTATTCGGTTATTGTTTCACATAATAGCCCAAATCCGCACTAATAGCGCCTTCATCCTGAAATGCTCCGCTGATCTTTTTCCCGGACAGGCTTTTCACAATGACCCTTCGATTGATGAGGGACCGGGTCGCATTGTCCAGCCTGAACTCCACATCAAGCCAATCCCCGGGATTAATTTCCCACTCCCGGTCAAGAATCATTTTCAGTCCTTTCAGGGAAAGGTCGATAATTTCCAACTGACCCTTGTATAAGGCCCTGCCACGGGGCTTAAACACATAGGAGCCCATGAGGGTGACCTTTTTTCTGGGATAACTGCGTTTTTCCAGAACAAGGCCCCATTGGTGTCCGCATTGGCATTTTGCCTTTAAACGGATTTCCTTTTCCAGGGAAATACCATAATACTTTGAAACATCCATCTCCCACTGTTTTCCACAGGCAGGACAGGTGATCCAGGCTGTTTTTTCTGTGGTTGTAAATATTTTTCCTGTCATTAAACTTCACTCCGTATTGAGGGCTTGACCCGTCAACTCTTCGTATAGATATTGGAACCATTTTGCATTATATCGGCAAAAAAATTTAAAGCCGACAGAATCAAGTGATATAAAAACCGATATCAGGTCCATTTTTTGCTGTTTTCATAATACCCAAATCCACACCTCTTCCCTTCAAATTTCTGATCACGACTTTCCTCTTGACCCATAATTCCGGATGCCTCCGGATGAAGTATTAAAAAAAAATGGGGGGGGTCAAAGGGAAGCGTGTAAACGGAAAGCCATAATTCTTTTTTGCAAGGTCTCGAAAATCTTGATTCCCAGCTTGCCGTTTTTCAAGGGATTTGTCAATCCTGAATTGCTAACCTCCTGAATTACCATGCCCTTGATAGGCTAACGGTGTTGGGAAAAAGGATTGTTCATTCCCCCAAAAATAACTTTACTTTTAGTTAACCTGTTTGATATATGGCGTTAACCAATAATCACAAGGACAATGATCGCTCATGCATTTCCATTATTTTAAATCCGCGTGCTATCTACTTTGCTTGACTTTTGCCCTGCCGGGAATTTCAAGAGCCTATTCGGAGCCCACGGACTCAACCTCAATCCATGCTCTCCATGAACAAGTGGTGACCGGGAGCCGAATGACCCAAACCCCATGGAATGCCGGTCACACCCTGGCGGTCATCACCCGGGATGAGATTGAAAGCTTTCCGGCCAAAGACTTGGCCGATCTGCTCAACACCGTGTCCGGCTTGGATGTTCGCCAAAGGGGTTTTAGCGGGGTTCAATCGGACATTTCCATCCGAGGCAGTTCCCACGAGCAGGTCCTGGTTCTGCTGGACGGGGTGAATATGAGCGATGCCCAAACGAGTCACCATAACATGGATATTCCAGTAAACCTGGACGATATCGAGCGGATTGAGATATTAAAAGGTCCCGGAGCAAGAATCTACGGTCACAATGCCATGGCAGGGGTCATCAATATCATCACTCGGGTTTCTCGTCAGCCGTTGGTTTCAGCCCGGAGTGCGACGGGAAGTCATGATTATTACAGTCTGGAAGGGGCTGTTGAAGGCGAAGCAGCAGGGTTTTCCAACCGGCTTTCTGTCTCGAGAAGGGCCACGGAGGGCCACCTTGACCAGAAGCCAACGGGTTTCCAGGCCAATACCGCTGCCTACAGGGGCCAAATCAACCATGGGGATCATGATCTCGGGGTGAGCTTGGCGGTTACGGACAAAAGTTTCGGGGCCTATAAATTCTATACCGATGTGTATCCGGATCAATGGGAAAACACCCACACTTTTCTTGCCTCCGCCAACGACCGATTTAAAGTTTTTGGAGCGGATCTTGAAGCCAATATTTTTTTTCGACGGCACGAAGACGACTTTCATATTCTCATCGGGGACACTCTGAACACCAACCAGCACAAAAACCACGCCTCCGGATTTACCCTCCTGTCCCGCTTTGAATCCGGGCTGGGTCTCTCGGCACTGGGCTGTGAAGCGGCTATTGAAGATCTGAAAAGCTCCCATCTCGGTGACCATGACCGTAAACGTCACGGGCTCACCTTTGAGCACCAGCTGAATACGCCGGTTCGTCTGAACCTGGGGTTTGGGACCGCCCTCATGCACTACAGCGACTGGGGATGGCAATCCTGGCCGGGGGCAAGCCTCAGCCTGGCCATCACAGACCATTTCAACCTTTTTTCATCGGCTGAAAAATCCTTTCGGGTTCCCACCTATACCGAGCTGTATTATAAAACCATGGCCAACCAGGGAAATCCCGACCTTGCCCCCGAGAAGGCGTGGACCTATGAAACCGGCATTCGGTATCAGGTTCCGGGATTCAATGCTAGGACGAGCGTGTTTTTAAGGGATTCTGAAAATGCCGTGGACTGGACTCGCTCCTCAAAAACAGACCCCTGGCGGGTGGGGAATGTGGCGGAAATCACCACCACAGGTTTTGAAACCGGCCTGGATGTTTATCCCGGTGTTCTCTGGAATCGGTTCCATGGAACCTTCGCTTCTCTATCCTACACCTATCTGGACTCGAATCGGAACGTGGAAGGGTACGAGTCCAAATATGTGCTGGATTATCTTGTTCATCAGGCCAAAGGCCAGGTGAGTATCCACTGGCTTCCCCAATGGACCCAGGCAGTGGTTCTAAGGGTTGAAAAACGAATGCGGAATGATTTTTATACGGTGGTGGATACCCGAATATGCCGGGAATGGCGAAACTTCAAGGTTTTCATGGATATCACCAACCTTTTTAACGAACATTACATCAGCAGCGGGTTCGCCCCCCAGCCGGGCCGGTGGATTACCATAGGGTTTCAAACCAGCGTAAATATTTTTTAACCTAAGCTGAGCGATTTTCGAATCTGGCCGTAGGCTGCCAGGGCAGACATGGCCAGTGCGCTTTGCTC
>Ga0180732_1001518_pt1 | contig 14170 bp, 13 predicted proteins | sample KR11_01MetaG_FD_148674 | JGI IMG/M metagenome (GOLD analysis project Ga0180732, IMG submission 148674) | Groundwater microbial communities from the Olkiluoto Island deep subsurface site, Finland - KR11_0.1 MetaG | ecosystem: Environmental > Aquatic > Deep subsurface > Groundwater | place...
AGAGAGAGAGAGAGAGAGAGAGAGAGAGAGATTGCTTTGAGTGCTTTGTTTTGGTTATTCATATTTTTATTTTTGTTATTTGTTAATTATTTATTAAACTCTGCTGCATACAAATTACTTTATCACAATGCTATTTTTTTGTCAAGTATGGCAACCGACCATTGCCATAAAGAATTTTTTAATGATTTATTAAACTCATTATACCTACTCTATCACAACGCTTTTTTTTGTCAATATTTTTTTTTATTTATCGTTAAGGAATTTCAATATTTCTGCGTTAAGTCCGCGTAATTCTGCGAAATTAGTAAAGCCTAATTTAAACCTACCCTATCACAACGCTATTTTTTTGTCAAATGTTTTCGCGCCTCGCAAAAAATCCCATAGAAAATCCCATAAAAAAAATCTTCTAACTTTTCCCACTTATTTCTAATTATTATTAACTGCTATGATGCTCTGTAGCATCATAGCAGTTAACTTTTTTTACATTTTTCACATTATCAATAACATTATCAATAACATTATCAACTTTGAATTACGAAATACCCAAAATCTTCAAAATAGGGTAAAATGATAATGTAAAAGAAGTTTAACAACTTTACACCATTATGAAAACCGCAATTCAGTTATACGACAACCTAAAGCAGGTTGTGAAATTCTTCTACAAACAATTGAAACTTGATAAGTTTGAAAAATCAAAAGGTCGAAAATTAGCCCTCTCATCAATAGTTGAAACAATATCGCCACCAAGAAATCAATCTTTGAAATCTTTAAGCCGAAATGTTCTTACAAAACTTTAGTGGTAAACATAAATCGATTTGCCCATCTGGCTCTACTGGTTCTGGTAACAATTCTGAAAACCAACAGGAGAAACCAGCACTTCATCAAACACACTGATTCAACAGAAATACCTGTCTGCTCTAATCGGAAAGCTAAAAAGCATCAGACAATGAAGGGCTTGGCTAACTGGGGATGGACGGGAAAAGGTTCATTTTTTGGCTTAAAAATGCACATTACAACCGATTTGAATAGGAAATTATTGGCTGTTAAATTCACTTCTGGCAATACTGATGACAGGGAAATCTTTCTCGAATTAAACAAGGATTTACTGGGATTATTTATTGCTGACGCTGGATATGTTTCTAAAAAATTACAACAAGATTTCTATCGGGAAGGCAAAAGAATGCTCCTTGTTAAACCAAGAAAGAATATGAAAAACCCAATGACCAAATTTCAGGAATTCCTTTACGGAACCAGAATGTTAATAGAACTCAATTTCAGAAATCTTAAAATGTTTTACGGCTTGGTAACCAGTTTACCAAGATCAGTGGGCGGATATTTGGCTAACTATATCTATAGCCTGCTGGCTTATCAAATCGCTTAATTATTTCAATTATTCGTTTCAATGTTTGTAAATTGTTTGTAAATTTCACAATTTGTTCGCTATCAACCAAATTTGGAAAATCCAAAGGGATTTTTGAATTGTCCGAATTTAGTTGTTAAATTTGCATTTTGTAATTCAAGGTAATTGTAGAAAAAATCATACTCATTATCAAAATCGGGATATTCTTTTTTTGCAGGTTTCTTCATCTTCGGAGCGATTGCGTGAATATGCGATTGCGCCCATGTAATTCCAAACGCTGTAGGCGATCCATATTTTTCATAGATATGCAAATACTCATTTCTCGCTAAATACTCATTCCTAATTTCCAAATAATCATTTAATTTAATTTTATCCAATCCCAATAAATTTGAAATAATATATTCGTATTCGTTAAAAGGATAAACCGAAATTAAATCCTCAAGACGATTTTTTAATTTATTCCTATTTTCAACCGATAAAGTACCAATTAAATTTTCTAATTTTTTCTTTAAAGTTTCCATAAATTATTTTATCTTTTTAATTCCTTAAATTGTTTTTTAGTTTCATTTGTTTTTGGAATAATCGGAACATCTAATTTTAGCGCAAGATTTATTTCTTGCTCCATCCCTTTTGAAATGCGATCACCAAAAAGCCACAATTCATCAATATACCTGCGATAAAAACATTCTAAATTAACATCGATCCCTAACTCTCTATCTTCTGTAATTTCATCGCCTAAATACTGAATAGAAACAAGATAAGGAACACAAGGTATGATTTGCCTATTATGAATTTTCTTACAAATATCCAAAACTTTTTTAACATTACTTCTAATATCTCCACTGATAGGATGCCCGATAAAAACAACTTTCTTGGTATTTTTATTTTTCATAACGCTAAAACTATTGATTAAATTCGTTAATATATTTTTTTTCTTTTAGCGAGAGGGCAAATTTATCCATAATATAATTATCCAATTGTAAAAAATTATTTTCATCTTTTAATGTTTCATCAACCAGCCTAATAATTTTAGAAAAAGTTTTTTTATCCCAAAGTGGCAAGGGCATTTGCTCGATATGGCTTCGTAAAACCTTTATGCTTGAAAACTTTTTTTGAAATATAAATTGATATAAAGAAGAATTAAACAAAGCAGCAATTACCTTAATCGAATAATCAGCGATTTTAGGAATAACGATATTAGCGCTATTCAAGGTTAGCTTCTGCTGGTCGTCATAAGCAAAAACTAAATATTTTGAAATAAATCTATAGATCAGTTTTTCTTTCGCGCGATATTTTTCTATTGGTGCAACTTGTTGAAATTTTTCAGGTGTAAATTGAATATAACCTAAAGGTTCGCTTAATATAAACTTCTCAACATCTTTTCCTTTATAGATTGGTTCATATCCCTCTTTCGGTTCATTAACAATAAATTGTTTGTTGTTGCCAGTTACAATTCCCAGCGCCCAGTCAGCCTTATTTTCTAATGTTATATGTTTTATTTGATATATTTTATCAATTATTTCAGCGTCAAATCCGCTCACATGAATATCAAAAATAAAATCCTGATTATTCAACCACCTTGCTTGTTCAATATTATACTTTTCTTTTTCTTTGCAAATCTGAATATTTTTGTCTTTCTTTTGGGTCTTTTTTAAATCTAGTCTAATGACTGGAGTAAAAACATTTTTAAAAACCCTGTCAAGATAAACGATTTTTTTAATTTGAGTATTTTTTAATATAATTTCTCTGATGTCTTTATGAGTTTTTACATTCAAAATTGATTCCGGCAAAATAAATGAAATTACCCCGCCATTACGAAGTAAATCAATGCTTTTTTTAATAAAATAAGAAAAAGATTCAGTTGATGTTATTGCGGGATAAAAATTTTTTAACTTTTCAGTGTCTTCTTTTGAAAAATGCACGCCCCAAGGCGGATTTGTCGCTACAACATCAAAATCTCGTATATTTTCATCATTTAGACTAAATAAATCATAATTTCCAATTTCAAAAAGAGTATTTTTGCAAACTATATTCGGAACAAAATTTTGATTCTTGTATTTAATCAAGATATTCAACCTCGCAATTTTTACCGCAATTTCATCAACATCAACTCCGTAAATATTTTTTGGATTATCAATTATATCCGCAAAAGATAATAAAAATTGTCCCGTCCCGCAACACGGATCAAGAACCTTGGAGTCTTTTTTTACATAATCTTTAATTATTTCATTAACAATAATTTCCGGAGTATAATATGAACCATTTTGAGATTTTTTTCCTTCAAGTAATAAAGATTGATAGATGAACCCTAAAATATCCTGCTGTTTGGGAATATTGCAATCTAGTAAAAAAGAAAAGTTTTCTTTTATCTTTCCTTCCTCTATTTTTGATAGCCATGATTTTATCTCTTTTTTTATTTGCTTATTTTGGAAATAAATATTTTGACTATCAAATAAATTTTTAATGCTGATATTGGAAACGATATTTTCTTTTTGCAAAAGATTTAGGACCAAAAGCAAAAGCGATGTGAAAACATCAATTTTATTTTCCTTGATAAAAGTAATAATCTTTGTAATGTCATCAATTCCAATACCTGCTTTTAAATATTCTTCCGGTATAAAAGTTCTTTCTGCTTTTGATTTATTTGCTCGTCCGTTTAGTTTTTCAAGATTGCCATTTTCAATATCCGCTTTTAAATTTTGTATTTCTCTCAACTCTCAAATGGAAATTATATCTGCTATTGTTAAATGTTTTTAAATTTCCGCATTTAACCCAATTTTTAACTGTTGCAGTAGAAATACCCAAAAAAGCAGCAACGTTTTCTATATTTAATACTGCTTCGTTATTACTAACTATTAAATTTTTACTAAAAATTGACATAATCTATTTTATTTATTCTCAAGTTATTTTACCCGCTTTTTTCTCCCGGTGCCATTGCCGCGGAAGATTTTGTCAACGGCGAGCCCAGCTGCGAACGCTCCAAAATTCTTTTTTCCACAAATTCGCGCGGCTTGCCGTATTTGAGCCGCGACAACTCTTTCACGACAAGAGCCACTTCAAGATTTCCTATGGTTGCCGGATAAGATTTTAAATTGAATGGTTTGGAAATAGCGCCGTTAATCATCAATTTTACATAGGCGTTATAATTATCAATACCGGTCAAATCGCGCTCGTTAAATACGGGCGCAAACTGTTTGGCGATGAATTCTGAATCCTCCGCGCCGATTCTGAAGCAGATCATCGTGCCGACATTTCCGAAAACCGAGTCGCGGATTTTTTCCTCCAGCTGCGCTATGAATTGGTGAGCTATGCTTAAATTTAAGCGGTACTTTCTCGCTTCGGAAAGAATCGTCGCGACAGAATCGGTGGTAAAATTATGGAATTCGTCAATGTACAGATAAAAATCCTTTCTCTCTTCTAAGGGAATATCGGTTCTTGACATAGCCGCCATCTGAATTTTTGAAACGATAATCAATCCCAGCAAGCCGCTGTTAACCTCTCCGACTTTTCCTTTGGAAAGATTTACCAGCAAAATTTTTCCCTTGTCCATAATCTCCCGCAAATTAAAGCCGGATTTTTCCTGACCGATAATATTGCGCATCATCGTATTTTCAACAAATCTGCCGACCTTGGAAATCAAATACCCCAGCATTTCCGATTTGTGAAAATCGCTGGTTTTCGCCATTTCTTTTTCCCAAAAAGCGCGCACCACCGGATCCGCCACTTTGCGCAATTTGTATTTTTGAAATTCCATATCGGTAAACATTCTGGGGATCTCCGCTATTGTGCCCGGATATTCTTTATCAGCCATCAAAGTAAGCATCACATTTCTCATATTGTGCTCAAACATCGGACCGATCATTTCCGGCGGAAATAATTTATAAAAAATCGCTATCATTTCCTGCACCGCGAAGTCCTTTTGTTCTTCGGTATCCACCTCAAGCATATTGAGCCCGACCGGGCGCGTTGCGTCGGAAGGATCAAAAACCACAACTTCTTCCGCACGGTTTTCGGGAATCGCGGTCAAAACATCGTCAATCAAATCGCCATGCGGATCAATCACGCACACTCCCTCGCCGGCCGCGATGTCTCTTTTAATCATCTCTCCCAAAAAAGTTGATTTTCCGGTGCCAGTTTGTCCTATTGTATAAAGATGCCTGCGGCGGTCTTCTTTGGCGATTTTCACGACGGTTGTTTCGCCGCGATAAGCGTTGTAGCCCAAAATTAATCCTTCGGAGCCGATGTTGGCCGGCGCCGGAGCGTTTTTAGCGTGCAGCCATTTGACTTTCGGGGTTTCAAGCACCACGGTTGGGAAATGAAAAATGCTGGCAAGCTCTTCGGTATTTAGAATCATCGCGTATTTTTTTTCAAAATTGCGAAAAATAAAATCATAACTGATTTTTTTAAAATCCTTCCCAAACTTAATCGCCCTAAAACTGTTGAAATTCGGCGAATTAAATTGGCTGAAAGAACTTTCTATTTGGTCGGCTATATTTTCCGCTTTTTCCTTGGTCGGCGCCGAAGCGACAATCCTTACATTAACTTCAAATCCTGTTTTGTTGGCTTTTCCTTCAATCAGTTTTATCGCTTCTTCGTCAAGCGGCGAAAGCTTTATCGGCTCTTTTTGCATCGGCCTGCCCTCTTTGTCTTTTTTAATTTTTGACTGGAAAAATTTTGAAATTTTTGCCATTAAATTCTGGCTGTAAATCGCTTTTTGCAATCCCTCTTCCTGAATTTGGCGGGTAAAAGTAAAGCTCTGGGTCCGCCACCGCTTTAAAGAAGGCCGAATCATAATCTGAATCGCCGCGCCTTCGCCTATGGGCAGCTTGCTCAAAGTGTTGGTAATATTGTTTAACGGATCAAAATCAAGATTCTGATAAGTGCGCACGGGGAAAATAAAATTTTTATTTAAAACGATCGTCCTTCCCGCAACAATTGAGCCGGGAGAAAAAATATTATAATCTTCCACTCGTTCAATCTGCGCGGCGTAATAAAAACTGTGAATTTGTTTTTCTATTAATTTTTCAAACTTTCTGGGCGCGACGATATAGAAGCCGATTTCTTGGCCGGCGGCCTCCACCGCGATTTCAAAAGAAAAATAAAGTCGGCCGTATAAAATCCGATTAATCAACCCTTCGTCCAGTCGCGATAAAGTGGCATAGAGTTGTTCCATCACCGCGATCAGCTCTTTCTCGTTTTTTTCCTTTTCTTTGGTTTCTTCCTTGATTTCACGCGGCAAGGTCACGGAAAAAAGCGCCATATTGAGCGAGCGGTTAAGCTTCCCTCGAGAGGATAAATAACTAAAAATCGCCAGCGCTATTATCGCGGCTGCAAAAAAAATCGCCAAAAGATCAAGTATGGAAAAATCAACCACATAATTTAAAAACTCAAATGCCATAGGCGGAGATTATTTAATGGGCTTAATTTTTTTCTGCTTTACCAATTGGTCATAAAGTTCATTCACTAAAGTATCGTGAAACCTATCCAGCAAATACGGATTATTCAGGTCGCGCGCGCTTTTTACAGCTTGATAAATCCCTTTATTAAAGGCCATGCTTACCAAAACGGCAACATGGTGGGAAATATCAGGGTCTTTTGCCTTGCCGGCGGTTTTTTTTGTTTTTAACTGGGCTTGCGCAGCTTGTCTGCGAACAAGCGGTTTTTCTTCCATGGCCGCTGGCTGCTGTTTTTCCTTTTGCTGTTCCAGCTCTTTCTCTTTTTCGCGCGTCTCTTTGATTTTTTCGTATTCTTCTTGTTCCTTGGAAATTTTTTCTCTGATGCGCAAAATTTCTTCTTTCAAAAAAGGGGCTTCCAAGGCCGATTTCAATTCTCCTTCTTTTATTTCCAGAAGATTTTTTAATTGATCTATTTCTCCGCGCAATTTTGATTCGTTTTTTTCAAACCCAAAATTTTCTTTCCTGCTTTTGGAAGTGTTTAGGGGCATAAAATTACGATTTTCAATTTCTAAATAATTTTGAGACACAAATTACAGTCCTGAGTACTCGGAACAAATTACAAACAAATTTCAAAATACAAACAATCTATAAATTATTTTTCCAACCCCGTGTGTTCACCACCCTTTACCCCGCCAAGTTCTTGATCTTTTTCAGTAAACTTATCGCGCGATGCTCCGCTAAATTTATTATCGTTTTCAGAAGAATTATCATTCAGCGCTTCATTTGATATTCTGCGCCTTGATGCTTCGTCTGATATTCTGCGCTTTAATATTTCATATCTTGATGGTTCGGGCGGTATTTCAGGTTTCGGTAAACCGCCTTTGACTGGAATAAAAATATTCTCAGTTCCGTTCTTTATTTGTTTCAAACGGCGCATATGCTCCCATTCTTTTTTCACATTCAGTTTTGTAAGACCTCTGTCACTTTCTTCATTAAGTTTTAGAAAACGCTTTGTAGCACGATATTTCTCATGCAAAGATAAATCAGAACCCTCAATAACTCTTTTTATATCCCTCATCCCTTTTTCACCCGGAACGGTATGACCCCTTGAACCAAAAATATTTTTAATCATATTTTTTAATTTTAATTATTAATTATCCACATTTGCTTATTTGCGCTTAATGCGGAAAGTAAGAAAATGTGCTATAATCATACCATAAATCAACTAATAACACAACAATAATGGTTAACGGAATAATTGAGTTTTGCAAACGGCATAAAACACTTTTGACCATAATAGCGGTTTTATCAATCGCGATATTTTTCCGTTTTTGGCAGATTAAAGCGCTACCTGGCGGCCTTTTTCCCGATGAAGCCGCCAACGGACTGGATGTCAACAGTATTTTGAAAGGAGACCGTTCGCCGTTTTTTGAGCGGGGAAACGGCCGCGAAGGGTTGTTTTTCTATCTTTTGGCCGCATCCGTAGAGTTTTTCGGCAGGGGCCCGTGGCAACACCATATTGTTTCCGCTTCAATCGGAGTATTAGAAGTATTGGCAACATTCTTTTTAACAAGAAGATTGTTCAATCTGCCAACAGCGGCATTGGCGGGTTTTTTTATGGCGACTTCTGCATGGCATATCGTCCTTTCGCGCACCGCTTTTCGCGCCATAATGATTCCTCTTTTTACGACTTTGGTTTTTTACTTTATTGTAAAATTTATCCAAAGCAAAGATAACCGCCAGAAAATTTATTCAGCGATCTTTGCCGGAGCTTTTTTCGCGCTCGGCTTTTATACCTACATCGCCTACAGGATGATGATTTTTATTGTTTTTGCGCTGGCCGCGGCGTTTATTTATGCTAAATTAAAAGGGTATAAAGTTTCTGAAATATTCGCGCCGTATAAAAAATATATTGCTGTTGCCGCCATAAGCGCTTTAATTGTGATTTCGCCTCTTGCTTATTACTTTAAAACCCACCCCGGCTCGTTTGTCGGCCGGTCCGGACAGGTTTCAATTTTTTCTCCGGCTTTAAATAAAGGGGACATTGTTGGAACTTTTTTAGAAGTCGCTAAGAAAACCGCCTTTTCTTTTTTCACCGAAGGCGACTTGAATTGGCGGCACAATGTTTCCGGCGAGCCGTTTTTGCCGGCGCTTGTAAGCCCTTTCTTTTTAATCGGCCTGCTCTACGCTTTTTGGAGATCCCTGCGATATGTTTTTAACCGAACCGATTTTGGCGACGGAAAATATCTGATTCTCACGACATGGTTTTTTGCGATGATGGTGCCGGAAATCACCACGGCCGAAGGCATCCCTCACGGCTTGCGCCTGATAGGCGTCATACCCGCGGTATTTGTTTTTCCGGCAATCGCCTTGGGGAAAATCATGTCTTATTCTTGGAAAATGTTTAAAGAAAATTTTATCGCTAAAAAATTGCTGATTTTGGCGCTTGGGATTTATTCTGTTCTAATCTTTATAAATTCATACAATCTGTATTTCAATCACTATGCAAATTCTCCCGAGTCCTATTATTCCTATCGCTCGGATTTAACAATAGTGAGTGATTATCTGAACCGGCGAAATAATAAAGAAAAAACTTATTTGTCGCTTGACAAGTTTTCCGAGCAAACCGCGCTTTATTTGACAACTGAAACAAATAATCCTTATCGCCTCGTGACACCTGAGAAGTCCTACGAAGTGAAATTAAAATCCGGCGATCAGATAATTTTTACTCAATCAACGCTTTTTGATATTGTCAAATTCCGCCAATACCATTTGGGAGCAAAATTGGTTTATGAAGAAAAAAATAAGTTTGGACAAACGATAATGAAAGTGTTTGAGGAATAGTTTTTAAAAAACCAAAACGCAAAAACCAAATACCAAAAACACAAACCAAAATTTAAAAATAATTAAATTACTTGTCTGAAAGTTTTTAATCTGTGGTTTTGATTTTTGGTCTTTGGTCTTTGGTTTGAATAATCATATGAAGTTTTTGCCAAAAACAAATTTACTGTTAGTTATAATCATAATCGCTGGTGCGTTTTTGCGATTATACAACCTCACTGCCATCTCTCTCTGGCACGACGAAGCGTTTTCCGCTCTTTTGATTCGCTATCCGTTCTGGGAAATGATGCAAAGAATCGCGCTTGATGTTCATCCGCCGTTTTACTATTTGATTTTGCGGCTTTGGGATTTTGTTTTTGGCGACTCTCTTTTTTCTTTAAGATTATTCTCCGCGTTCTGGGGAATTCTTGCCGTTTACTTTGTTTATCTTTTTATAAAAACGGCGTTTAAAAACGAGCGGCTCGCGCTGGTTTCGGCCGCCTTAATCGCGATTAACCCTTTTCAAATCCAATACGCGACCGAGGCAAGAATGTACACCCTCGGCGTTTTTTTAATCGTCCTTTCTTCTTATTTTTTGGTAAAATCTCTTGAGTCCAAATCGTACCGATGGTGGATTCTTTACGGCATCAGCGCGGCTTTGGCAATTCATACTCATTATTACCTGATTTTCTCGGTAGCGGCGCAGGCAATATTCATCGCTTTAGTTGTCGTTAAAAATTATAAATCTATTCCACTTGGAAACCAGGTTTCCAAGTATACTTGGAAACCTGGTTTCCAAGTATTTACAGGCGCGGTCGTTGCTTACATAACGGCTTTTCTGATATTTTTACCTTGGCTTAAAATATTCTTAAGGCAATTGAGCCAGGTGGAGCAAAATTACTGGATACCGAAAATGACCGCTTCCTCCATTCCCAATACTTTATGGAAAATGCTTGCCGGAAGCAATATAGAGGTCAACAATTTAACATTGGCGATGGTCGCCATAATATTTTTACTCGTTTTTTACGCGGCCGTTAAACGCCAGCAAAACAATTATAAATGGCTTATTGTTTTTTCGTTTATCATTCCTTTTGCTTTGGCGATAATTCTTTCTTTTAAAAGATCCCTTTATTTGGACCGTTATTTTGTTTTTGCCGGATTGTTTTATCTCATAATTTTTGCGGTGTTTATTGAAAGTATTAAAAACAGGATATTAAAAAGCGTGTTGATTGCGTTATTTATTGCCGGAAGTTTATTTTTATTTTATGAAAATTGGAGAATTATCGGCCGCGAAAACAAACCCGGAACGGAAGGCGCTTCGGCATATATATTAAAACAAAATCTGCCGCAGGATAAACTATATATCGCCTCTTCATTTGTTTATTTTACTTATAAATATTATGCTTATCAAAATTATTTTTACGGCGCGGGCTACCCAGCTGACTTCAGTCCCGGTACCTTAAAAACCGAAGACAACATCATTGAGGGATACCGTATTTACCCGGAATATCTGACTCCCTTGCTGTACACTCCCGGTGTAACGAAAATAAGCCAGCTTCCTCATTTTTCCGGCACGGCCCTGCTCAATAACAGCGATTTGCTTAATGATTTCAGCCGCAATGTAAAACCCGACGACACAATTTGGGTTCTTTGGACAACCGGATTCGGCGGCTCAAAACCCGAAATTCCAACAAACTGGAAGCAAATAGACGAGGCCGGATTTGAAGATGTTTTTGGCTACCGAGGATGGATAGTCGTGACGAAATATAAAGTACTATAATATTTGATGTATAAACGGTCTTCTGCAAAAGCAGAGAAAAAGGATTACTGCCCCGCACTTTGCCCCAAAAGCCAAAGAGTGATATAATATAGGCAGGCAAATTTCTAATTTCTAAACAAATCACAAGTTCCAAATATCAAAACACAGACAAACTTAAGGTTTGTGATTTAAGATTTATGATTTAGGTATTGTTTAGGATTTCGTGTTTAGGATTTCGGATTTTTAAAAAATAATTATGGCTTTAAAAATTTCCTTCGCCGTCAACAAATTCTTTTTAGCGCTCGCAGTTTTCGGCTTTTTGGCTCTCGCCGCTTCCGCTCTGGCTGCTTCAGGCGATTATGTGCCCTTGGTCAAAATTCCCGGCATCAATCCGAACGTGGGGCTTACCGCTTATCTTTCCGGGCTTTACAGTTTCCTTATTTCCGTTGTTAGCATTTTTGCCCTGGTAATGATAGTCTACGGCGGTATGCGGTATATCACTTCCGCGGGTATGGTAGTCAACAATGGTATTATGATGATATTTTACTCTTGTTTTTCTGCTTGTCAATCAATTTTTGCCTCCAAAGCAAAAGCATGGTGGAAAAACTTATCCCCTAAAGCGTTTTGACAAAAGCTTTTTTTATGGTAAGATTTAACCCAACAGGAGGAAGATAAAAAAAAATAGCCCCGCGATAAGCTCGGGGCAAGCACACTAAAACAAAAAACGCGGAATCAAAAAGATTCCGACGGTATAGAATTGTGAACAAGATTATTTAGGTGGAGGAAATTATGCCAAAAAGCATAATCCTTTCAAAAACGGATAGAACAGGGAATACAAACAAATCAGAGGTGATTTGAAATGAGTGGAAAAAGAATGAATGCATTGGCAATTATGGGATTGCTAATTGTGGCAATATTTGCCATGGCAGCGCCGGCGGAAGCAAGGTTTGCACCGCCAGGTAATCAATACGATCGGCAGGCAATGGTTGGAGAGGCAACATACGCTATAATGGGACCTTATTATGGTCCACCCTACGGTACAGGTAAGTGGAACTATATGGCTAGTGACTTAACATCGCAACGAGCCGTAGTAAACATTATGGGCGGTATTGGAACCAATGCAGGATGGACAGCTGATGGAGTTATAAGCGGACATCCGGAATACGGATTTATAGACGGTGTTGGCAGAGGCGGTCAATGCCTATTCTTTGTCAATCTACTGCTTTATAGATCTGAGGCCGACAGAACCGGCAATTTAAACAACTGGAATTTTATAGAAAGCCATTCAACCTCAATAGATAACGCAAGAGGAGGAGACTTAGTCTTCAGACCAAGAACTCTTGGTAAGCATATAGCTGTAGTATATGCAAGGAGTGGAGATTCTATATCTGTAATTGAATCAAATTATCAGCAACCAGAAAAAATCGCACTGTGATCTACAACTGTTTCCAGCTTAAAAGCCCAAGGCTATAAAGTTTACACAGGCGTAGACTACTATTACAGCTAAGTAGCGCAAATGAATAACTAAAAAGGGTAGAATTTTCTACCCTTTTTTTATTTGGAAACCCAATCATACTGGAATTAACTACTAAAATAAAAAGAAGAAATAATATTATCAAATACAGGTTTGTCACCGAGCCTTCTATTTTCAAATATTTCATCGTACCAAGTATCATTAAATTCAATGACATAATTATTTCTTAAAATTATTACTATGTAAGCATCCGAACGGGTGGTATGTGAATCTGTAATTTTATTTGCAATTTTACCTCCATAAGCATCAGCTTTATTAATCTCTAAATATCCAAGAGAAGCATTAAAAGATCTATCAATGTCAGGGAATTCTTTATAAAAAGCTTCTTCGGAAGTTTTATAATTATTTATATTTTTTTTAGCCACAATGTGCAAGGTTGGAACATCTCCTGAATTGCATGTATCTAGAGAACCAAAAGGACGTATACCAAGATATAATTCTATTCCTTCCTTTTTTTTAGAATCAGTTAATTCGTTGCAAATATTCACATACTCCGGATACTTAAAACTAAAACCGAATTCATTATTTTGGTATTCTTTCCAATTAAAAGTCACTAAATTTTGTAAATTTTGTAAATTTTTATTTTGACTAATTTGTTCTTTTTTGATGTCTGAATTTTGCTTGCTTAAATTAGAATACAGAAAGATATTGCTAATAAGCAGGATAATAATAGTGGGAATTAAAAGATAATTTAGTTTGTTCATTTTATAAAAGTTATTTGTTTAATAACCCCAGTTTACCACCAAAACCGCCCACAGTCAATTTTTTTGCTTAACTCGGTAAAATATGGTAAAATAATGCAAGTTCATAAAGTTTGTAAAGTCAAAAAATAATTTTACGACATCGCAAGTCGTAAATAAGTTTGTCGGCTTAATCCTCGCTCTTGGTTCCTGGCTGATTTTAAACGAAATCAATCCGGATATTCTGGTTCTAAAAAAGCCCGGACAAATCGGAGGCATAAGCGGGAAGTATGTGTATAATCAACCTTCGTTCGCAAGGTGTTTTAGCAATATTGACGACTCGGGTTATGGCACCGAGGCAAATCCTTGCAAATGTTTGGACGGCACAGAACAATATTCCACTAAGACAAGAGCGAATTTAACACTGTTGTTGTCGCCAACAAGCCCCCCTCCTTCTGCGCCAACAGGAAGCATAACAGCATCGGGAAAATTGACTGATAATAAAGGAAATGGAATAAGCGGAAAAACAATAAAAATAAATCGGGTTAACGCCAATACTCCCCCTCTTGACGCTTCCAGTACTTTTACAACCACAACAGCTACTGATGGGGGCTTTACTCT
>Ga0180732_1001519_pt1 | contig 14166 bp, 13 predicted proteins | sample KR11_01MetaG_FD_148674 | JGI IMG/M metagenome (GOLD analysis project Ga0180732, IMG submission 148674) | Groundwater microbial communities from the Olkiluoto Island deep subsurface site, Finland - KR11_0.1 MetaG | ecosystem: Environmental > Aquatic > Deep subsurface > Groundwater | place...
CTCATCGTAAATCGTATACCCTGAGAGTGCGAACTCTTTACCGTAGCTATTTAGTTTTGGCATATTTTGCGTATGACAAGCCATACAGCTTTTGCCCGTTTGGCTTGAGAACATAGCTAAAGCACTTGCCGACTCAGGAAGCGCGCAGAGCAAAGCACTCGAAACTAAAAGTAATTTTTTTGTAAATGGTTTCATTGCTTACCCCTTTGTTTAGAATGATGCAGTTACAACTGCAAGCAGGTCAGAGTAGTCTTCTATGTCTTCTCTGCCCGGTTTTACGAATGAATACTCAAGTGTAAACGCAATGTTTTGTCTGTAAGAGTAGTCAAAACCTATGCTGTACGCATCTTTATCTTTCGCATCTATTTTGTCCGGTTCATAAGTATGCGGACCTTCATCATCTGCGTGTAAATATGCCAGTTTCAGACCAAGAGCAGCTGTCGGATAAAATTCATAAGAAACAGAATATGCGCTGTTTTCTCCATCATAAGGCTCTCCGTAAATATCTAGATATGCCGGACCTGGCGGTGTGTAGTTCATAAGCTCCGGATTATCAAGAGTCGTTTTACTTTTAACAACTACTATAGCAGTAAGCATTGAAGGAATGGAAAACATTTCACCCTCAAGCTGCATATCAAATCCATACGCTTCTCTTTCTACTTCTACATTTGTACTAGGGATAAGTCCCGAGAGGGAAGTATCCCATATCGTGTTATCGGCTGTCGCTTTTCCTTTGAGTCCGTAAGCACCTACAATAAGATTTAAATCTCCAATTTTTTGCTCATACGCCAGACGAGCAAAAGGAATCAAAGAGTTACTTGCTTTGATTTCATCACTGTGATGCAGAGGAATGTAAGCTCCTATCGTTGCAAAGAAGCTCTCACCGCCATAGTAAGCTTGTATACCCGTTGCAGAACCTGTACCTAAATCAGCAGCCTGGGCTGCGTTTGTAAGCTTATGGTTTTCAAATTGACGCAAAGGTTTATAAAGACCCGTGTTGTAAGTCTCCATACCCGAAAACGGTCCGTAATTATCTGTTGAATAGAGAGTGACGCCGGCATAAGAAGCGTCATCTACTTTCATTGATGAAATAAATTTTCCGCCCAAAAGCGCTCTTCCTTCTTTTTCACGAACTTCTAAGAGCGTACCCACATTGCTAACAACCTTGCCGGCTAAATGCGCCGTAGAAGTTTTAAACATTTCATAGACACCTCTGTTGGCTCCTATCTCTTCCTCGTCGTGTGTTTCTACAACTTCACCTTTTCCATTGACGACGTCATAACCTTTTTCGAGTCTTGCTTTGAGCATTATAGATGCGTTTAACACTGTATCTGTATCTACGCCCATTTTCTCACCTGATAGAAGCGACTCAGAGGTATCCTCTTTTACCATCATATACGACGATTGTGCAAACTTGCGCCCTAAAGCATTGAGATTTGATTGACTGCCGGTATGACACGCAAAACATTCCAAGCCTGTCTGCCGAGCAAACGCAGGAACCGCATGTAAACTCTGTGCGAGTGCTAAAAAAGCTAAAGCCCCCGGCACTATGAGTGAATGAATCTTTTTCATAATAACCCCTCTTAAAAGATATATCAAGTATTATATTAGATAAAAAAATAAAAAAAATCACACAAAAGGGTGAAATATTAATTGTTCTTAAAAGTTATAATTTAAATGTATTTTTAAGTATGAGTGTGCCGTTCAACTTAAAAAAATTAATAAAAAGGATGGATAGGATGAAAAAAATTATAATTGGGGCGTTAATACTCTCTACTGCCGTGTTTGCTATACAAAGTGAGGACCAATATAAGCACTGTGTAGTGTGTCATGGAAAACAGGGTGAACTTGTAGCGATAAAAAGTTCTCCAAAACTTTCTTCTTTGAGTGAGGAAGAACTCTCAATGCGACTTAAAAAGATTTTGGATGGTTCTACTTCTTTATCTAAAAATTATGTTGGTATGCATAGAACAAAGTTAAAAAATCTTGCACCTGAAGATACGGAGAAATTCGCAAAATATATTGTTGAACTTAAAAAGTAGAGAGATTTGCTTAAATCTCTCTACTCGATGTCTATGCCGGTAATTCTCTGCTTTATCTGCAGTTTGTCTTGATACATATTTTTGTCTGCAATCTCTATGATATTTGCAAGAGAGTCGCCAGCTAAAAAGTTGCATACACCAAACGAGAAACTTGTTCTAAAAGACAGCTCTTTTAGTTTGAGATGCTTGTGCAGTAGATTTTCTCTAATCTTGTTAAGTTGGTCTGTTGCACCGGCAGGTGATATGGAGTTTGAAAAAAGTATTATGAACTCATCCCCGCCGTATCTTAGTATCGGTTCTTTTGTGCTTCTAAGCTGATTTGCAATAAAGATTAAAACTTTGTCTCCTACAACATGTCCGAAAGTGTCGTTTATGATTTTAAAATAGTTTAAGTCTATAATTGCCAAAACACCGGATGTATTTAATTCATTACTAGTATCTTTGAGGTATGTATCATTGAGCCATTTTCTGTTGTACACTGCAGTAAGTTCATCTTTATACATATTTTCTTTGAGTTTCTCTATCTCCAAACGTAGTGCCTCTGTTTCTTGAAGGACTTGCTGAAGCAGGGTGTCATCTTTCTCTTTTATGGCAGAGATGGCATTTGAGGTATGTTGACTTAGCTTTGTGGCATTTTGCAGATTTTCATTCTGAATATTTGACATGAGGCTTATCTTTTTGTCAAGCATCTTGTCTGTTAATTTATTTTCATCTGTTAAGTCAGTGTTGTACCTAGTGGCAAACTTTGAAAAAATGGATGTGTAAATACTTGGAGTGACAATATCCATACTGTTTATAGAGCTTTTTGTCTCGTTGGAGATTATCTCGAGCAGTTTATCATCTGAGGACATTTTTTGAACCTTGGTAAATAATGTAATAACGTAATTTTAGCGAACAAACTTTATTTTGAAATGAATTGACTTTCAAAGAAAAATTGACGTGAGCAGATTGCAGGCCGTTAGGGATTTATTTTTAAAAAATAAAATGCGGGTATAATCACGCTCTTTAAAAATTTACCAAGGAGTTTGTATGCCTCTTTCTCGCCTCAATCAAGAGCAGTATGCTGCTGCAACTTCTATGTATTCACAAAATCTTATTATAGCCTCAGCCGGAACCGGAAAAACTTCAACTATTGTAGGACGTATAGCACATCTCTTAAACGCAGGGGTAAAACCCGAAGAAATTTTACTGCTTACTTTTACAAACAAAGCCGCCGCAGAGATGATAGAACGGGTTGCTGCGTTTTTTGGTGCAGGCATTGCCGCAAAGATAGATGCCGGAACCTTTCATGCGGTCAGCTACAGATGGCTCAAAAAAGAGGATAAAAAAGTTGTTTTAAAACAACAAAGAGAGTTGAAAACTCTCTTTCGCAGTGTACATGAAAAACGCTCGTTTATGCAGATAAACGCAGAGATAACACCTTATGGCGGAAATTTTTTATATGATGTTTATTCTTTTTATCAAAATACTGAACTAACAAGAAATTTTGAAGATTGGATTATAGAAAATTATCCCGAACATGAGCTTTTTGCTATGATTTACGCCGACATAGTCGATGAGTTTGAATCACTCAAAAAAGAGTACGGTTTTGTAAACTTTAATGATTTACTTATAAACTTCAGAGAAATTTGTGCGAGCAGAGATTTAGGTTACAAAGAAGTTTTGGTAGACGAATACCAGGACACGAATGCACTTCAAGGAACGCTTATAGATGCTATGAAACCGCCTTCACTTTTTTGTGTGGGTGATTATGACCAAAGTATTTATGCGTTTAACGGTGCGGATATTTCCATTATTGGTTCTTTTACGAAAAAGTTTACGGATGCAAAAGTCCATACGCTGACAAAAAATTATCGCTCAACATACCCAATCCTCGCACTTGCGACAAAAGTTATAGAACACAACGAGCGAATTTACCCCAAACAGCTTGAAGTTACACGTGTGAAAGAAGCACAGTCACCTGTACTTTTAGCTTATGAAGAATTGTTTGACCAATACCATGCAATTGCTGCAAAAATACGAGATACTCAAACGCCGCGCGAAGAGATAGCTGTCATTTTTAGAAACAACTCTTCGGCTGATGGGATAGAAGTCGGGCTTCGAGAGCTTGACATACCGTGTAAACGCAAGGGCGGGACGAGTTTTTTTGACTCCAAAGAGGTTAAAGCAGTGCTTGACTTGTACACTTTACTTGTCAATGAGTCAGATATGATGGCCTTTATTCACCTTTTTGAATTTGCCAAAGGTGTTGGAAGTGCCATGGCAAAAGAGATGTATATAGCACTTAAAACACTGGGACACGGTTCCATATTCTATGGGCTTTATGCTGCAGATGAGTCGATTCACAATCCTTTTGAAAAACGCAAAGTAAGCCATCAGCTGGGGCTTTTTGATGAATTTTTGGAGCTTGGCGCGGTGGGGAAATTTGCAAAACTCGGCTTTGAATCTAAGTTTATGAGTAATCCGATTCTCAAACATCCAAAACTTTCCAAAGACGGAGCGACTTTTTTACATGATTTTTATCTGCTTTACAAAGAACTCAAAGGCATAAAACAGCCAAGAACCATAGTGAGAAAAATAGCTGCTTCTGCAATGTACAAGCACATCTCCGAAACGCTTTCAAGTAAACGCGCGATGCTTAAAGACGGAAGTATTGACGAGAAACAAAAAGAGGAATCACTCACAAGAATTGCCCGAAAAATGCTTCTGCTTGAAGAGCTTTCAAAACCTTACTCAGAACATGAACGCTTCTTAAACGCAATGATACTCGGCTCTTCAGATTTAACGCAGGGCGAGGGTGTAAACCTTCTGAGTGTTCATGCTTCCAAAGGTTTGGAATACAAAGAAGTGTATGTCGTGGACCTGATGGACGGGCGTTTTCCAAACAGAAAACTCATGCAGCGCGGCGGCTCTCTTGATGAAGAAAGACGCCTTTTTTATGTGTCAGTCACCCGTGCAAAAGATATACTCTACCTCAGTTTTGCAAAATACGACAAGATAAAAAAAACAAACTTTATGCCTTCACAGTTTTTGTATGAAGCCGGGCTTGTTCCTAAAGATGATGCCTATAGAGCTTTAGTTTTAAAAGAGATGGACAAAGAGGAAGAATAATGGCTGGAAATGAGCAAACAACCAAACTTTATACAGAACTAGCTCAAAATCCGAATAAAGATTTCGACGGGGGTAAAGGGCTTGCCAATGAGTTTAGACAAACACATTGGGACACCTTGTTTAGAACAAAAGATTACACCCATGTTTTATGGCATCAGGAATCACCTATAATTTCTTTTAATCTTATACAAGAGTATGCTTCAAAAGAAGATTTTATTATCGATGTAGGCTGTGGAGCTTCATTTTTAGTTGATAATTTAATTGAAAGTCTATATAAAAATTTGACACTTTTAGATATATCTCAAACCTCGCTTGAACTAGTAAAAAAGAGACTTCAGGAAAATGGGTCTGTCCCAACATATATTTGTTCAGATATATTGAATTTTAAATCATCCAAAAAATTCAATCTTTGGCATGATAGAGCAGTTTTTCATTTTTTACTTCAAAAAAAAGAGAGAGACAAATATTTTGAAATTCTAAAAGATTCTTTGCATTTGGGCGGTGTTGCCATTATTAGTACATTTCGAGTGGGTGGACAAACGCAATGTGCAGGACTGGATATTGTTCAGTATGATGAAGACAAAATGAAAGCCGAGCTGCCACAGGGAATGGAACTTCTAAGTTATGATGAGTTTGTGCATCATACTCCTAAACAAACGCAGCAAGAATATTGCGCATTTGTGATAAGAAAAACATCAGAAAGTTAAGTTGAAATTCTCATCTTCCTCCTCTCGTCCCCATCGTCCCGATAGGAATGCATATCACTCAATAATGCACATAACTTAAGCAGAGAACATATAGACATACTCCTACGCGGAGCATGGAAGCGAGAGTATTATTTTGTCATTGCAAGCGAAGCGCGGCAATCTAGTTTTTCAAGGTCTCCATAAGTCAAAACGTGAAGTGCATCTCTTTAAAGATATGAAATTTGTTTGCAACCGCGTCATCTTGAAGATTGAGTTTTTCTATGGCTTGCGGATTGACTAAAAACCAGCCGAGAGTTGCATCTATTTTGTCTCCTTTTTGCAGTACAAAATCATAAGTAACTCTGCGTTTTTCACTTCCCTGAATCATTGTGTCTTTGAGTGTAGTGTCTGCAATCCACGGCATTGCGGGTTTAGAGTCTTTGCCAAGCACGCGGACAAAAACTTCATCTTTAAGCTGCGTTTGTTTGGCGTCTCTTGTCACACTTACTTTGAGAACTGCCATGCGAAGCGGATGTAAAAGCAGAGCATGAGATGTTGTGTTGTTTATGTCGATGGAAAAGCCTTTTTCTTGCGCTTCAAAAGTGACATCTACATATTTACTCAGCATATCAGAGTGTGCGTGAGAGCCTGCAAAACCGTGAAAGCTATGTTCGCTGCGCTCATGTAGATTTGAAACGCTTCCCGCTACTTTTTGCATATGACAGCTCACACAATTTGCTCCGTCCATTTGGTTGTCAATATTGGTAGAACAGACATTGAGATTGTGATTGTTCATGCGGTGAGAGTGGCATCCGATACAGACATTACCGTTTTGCATATGCTCATTGCCTTCACTTACAATCCCATGATAAGGCGATTCCATGTGCTCTTTGAGTGTACCGTAGTAGTTTTTCTCAGTATTTGTCATAATATTTGTGTTGCTTTGGGCATGGTGTTCTATGGATTTTATGCGGTGACAATATGCACAGCTTATGGCTTCTTGGTGCGTAGGATTATTTGCATCGGGAAGTGCTTTTTGGTCTTTGCTTAACATCGCGTTTAAATTGTCGGCTGCGGGAGTATGGCATTTGCCGCACTCAAAACGTTCCGCTTTGAGATGTTTTGGATGTTTTGCCCAGACTGCGTTTAAGATAGCATCATTTTGAGGCAGGGCATTGGCATGCATGGAGGTTTTAAACTCATCGTAAATAAGGGGATGACACGCCTTACAATCTTCACTAGGCGCAAAGGTATGGGCTTTGTCATTTGCAAAAAGATTGAAAAAAAAGAGGAGGCTAAGGAGAAGATATTTCATGATAAACCTTTTTATTATTTGCTGTAATTATAACAAAAATAATTTAATCGTATATTATGCCGTAGCTCTCATCTTCCTTACCTCTAAAAAGTAAGCATGTCCGAGGTAGATGACATAAAAAATCGAGGCAAAAAATATGACAAACGGGATGAGTGAAATCAGATACAAAGCAAGCGTTTTAAGGCGTAATGTACTCGCATGAAAGAACTTTATCTTTGCGTTTTCTTCCTTTGTACAGATGTTTGAAGCGACATCATAAGTGAGCATTTTATGAAAAAAGTAATAAAGCGGCAGGTTAAACGCAATAATATTTACAATCGGTATGAAATAGAGTGGAATGAAGGCCAAAAAAAGGAAAATCATAATAAACATCCACTTGAATACTAAAAACAATCCCTCAAAGATGTTTGAATGACCAAGCATTGCAACATCGCTGTAGTGGCGTTTATGGAGTTCTTTTAAAACAAAAGGCGTCATAAAACCAATGACAATAAGTGCTACAAAAATGGAAAAATAGAGTGTGAGCAAAGTGCCGATGGTGTAAACTAAGAAGGTCGCTATCCATGAGGTTATAGCGTGACTCATGAGAAACTTTACAAGCGCCGTTCCCTCAAGCGTAGCGGCAAAACTGTCGGTGTGAGGAATGCCGTTTTGTATACTTGTCTGCGTACTCTCAATCTGCATCGTTCCGAGTTGCTCCAGACCTGCACCCGCCATGACAAAAAAGAGGGTGTACATAAGCAGTATACTCACCACAAAAGGGAGAATAGAATACTTTATCATCTTGGATGTAAAGAGGTCTTTTATGCTCAAACGCAGAGTATTTACTTCACTTTCCATTACATATTTTCTTCTATGATTTTAATGGCGTTTTGTATCTCTTCTTCGTTCATTTTTCCGGATTTTTCAAAACGCAGCTTCCCGTCTTTTGAAAAGATAAGAACATTTGAAGCGTCATCCGCTACAGCCCACTCTTTTACCAAAACTTTATTTTTGTCTTTGACATAAACAGTGTGTGGGTATTTTTTTTGTTTTTTATCTAAAGCACTGTCGAGAGCGATATTTGGAAGCCAAGTCGCGGCGAGGTTTATGACGCCTATACTTCCAAAACGGCTTCGGTCATATTTTTTTGCCTGTATGGCTTCTGTAAATTCATTGTTTGTATCTTTTTCATCAGGATCAACATAAAACAAAACAAGAACCTTGTCTTTAATACTCGATGAATCCCATTTGGAGCCGTCTGTTACAAGGCCTCCGTTGTCGTTGTCTATAGTTACACTTTTTGGAATTTCTCCAATATTCAGTGCCATAAGACTCGCACCTAAAAGTAAACTCGCTGTTACAGTTTTTATTTTCATCTTTTGCTCCATAATTTTTGATTTAATTTTAACTCTTCGACAATGCCTATGGCTAAATGAAGCGTTTGGACATATTCCATAGCTATTTTATACTCTAAAAGTGAACTGAATACTGATGGCTCAAACAAATCTTTGTTGTATTCAATTCCAATATGTATGGAATGACCGACAAACGAGATGTACAGAGGATGTTTGGACTTCTTCTCAAAACCGAGAAGTTTGTGCATGAGTGAGTGGCTGAGGATGTATCTTGCTTCTATCTGGTCTGTGCCGTAAACGACAAACTTTTTTTCAAACTCATTATTGTCTAATTTAATAAGCTCATCACGTTCTAAATTTTTTGACTGAAGCCAGCCGCCGATGAGGTCTCCAAAAGTGCTTTGTGCACTGTCGGGCAGGATGACTGTTTTACCATGAAACGTTTTGTGAAAATCAGCGACAATAAAAAGCCCTTGAAAGATGGTACTCCAACTCTCTCGTCCTTTGGAGTCTTTATGGCGTTTTTCGGCGTGCAGGTCTGAAAATTCCAGCCTGACACCGTCTATTTCTCCATGAACATAGTCATTGCCTCTTAGTCGGTCTACCGTTTGTTTAAAGAATTCTGAGCGCTCAAAAAGATGCTGCGGGACATGCAAAAGCTGCGTGTAGTTGAGCCTGTTATCAAGTTCTTGAATGAGTGGTTCAATAATTTTATTTTTAAACTCGTCTGTATAATCTTTAATGAGAAATTTGTAAACAAAGGCGCCTATGCCGAAGTAAACAAAAAAGACAAAGGCTAAAAAATCTGCGCCGAAGTTTAAGTTTTTACCCAGTGTCGTGGCAATAAGAAAAAAGACAAAAGTGTAGCCGGAACCGACAAGTAAAATGCGGTATCTGAGATGTTTTCTATCTTTCTCCAGTTTTTTCAGAGTCGGATAGAGAACTTTGTAGTAAAAGTCTGTGAGCTCACTGACACTTTTCATTAGGCGTTAAAAAGCTCTTTTACGTTGACGTTTTGACGCTGCGTTTCGTCTATTTCAAAAACAGCTTTTCTTTGGTAGTTCATTGCCTGAGCCATAAAGTTTGTCGGCACCATTTCTATGGCGTTGTTGTAGTCCGTAACGGCTTGGTTGTAAGCACGGCGTGCAGCGGAAATTTGTTCTTCAATTTCGTTGAGTGAATGCTGCAGGTGCATAACGTTTTCGTTTGCTTTAAGTTCCGGATAGTTCTCGACAGCTATCATGATTGAGCCAAGAGCTGAACTTACTTTTGCGTCTAGTTCTATTTTTTGTGCATCGCTGATGTTTGGCTTGTTCGCATCGGCACGGAGTTTTGTTACCTCTTCTAAAATACCTTTTTCATGTTCCATATATTTGCTCACAGAAGCAACAAGGTTTGGAATGAGGTCGTAGCGTTTTTTGAGTACGGCGTCTACACCTGCAAAGATGTTTTCAACCTGATTCTTTTTTGCAACAAGCGAGTTGTACACGAGCACAAGAATAATAATGACAACGAGTAAAATAATGAGAGAAACTGACATGAGCGAATCCTTAAAGAAAGTAAATTAGTGTTGATTTTATCTTTATTATCTTTAAGCTTTTGTTATATCTTTTGTCCCCCAGATAGGTGCTATCCACGTCAAGTTTCTTTATTCTGATACCAAAGAGTTCAATCCTGAGACAAAAAGGAACTGTTTTCCTCATAATGGTTGAATACTAAAGCTTCTTTGTTATAAAATACAACTACAATCAATGGGGATTTTCATGAGATATATCAGTTTAGTTTTTACAGTTTTTTTCACCTTTTCTAGTGCTCTTTATGCGGCAAATGATTCGAAAACATTGACTATAGTTGGAAAAGATTCAGATTCAATTATGGTTAAAGATCTCTCAAAAAATAAAACCATATATGCAAAAGACGAAAATCAACTCTTGCGGCCGGCTAGTCTTACAAAAATTATGACCTGTATGCTTGCTATTGAGAGTGGCAAGATGGATAAAGTAGTAACAATTACAAAACCTATGATAGATGTTGAACCAACAAAGCTTGGTTTAAAAGTTGGGGATAAAGTAAAACTCAAAGATTTAGTTCATGCGGCTCTCATAAAATCAGCAAATGACGCTGCGTATTCAATAGCTTACTATTTGGGAAATAACGATAAAGCAAAATTTATCTCAATGATGAATAAAAAAGCAAAAAAACTTGGGATGAAAAATACAAATTTTGTAAATCCTGCCGGATTTGATGATAACAAACACAAATCAACCGCACGAGATTTGATGAAACTTGCAGAATACGCTATCAAAAATAAAACTTTTAATTCTATAGTCAAGCTCAACAAATATACTTTTACAACAATCAATACAAAAAAAAGATTTGCAGTCTATACAAGTAACAGACTTCAAAGAGAAAATAAAAGTGTTGTAGGATTAAAAACCGGCTACACAAGTGGAGCAGGTGCCTGTTTGATAGCTCGTGCAAAAAAAGACAATAAAGATATACTGTTTGTAATGCTCAATGCCAGCAACAGATGGGAAAATGCAAAAAGAGTGCTCAATGCAACTATGAAAAGTGCAAAGAAAACAACGAAAAATCTTACGTAAAGAAAAAATGGGCTGCTAAAAATATTGTTAATAAACATCATTATGGGAGTTTTCATGTATGTATATTCCACCTCGGAAGAGGATGGAACGAGAAGTTTTATTTGGCTCTTGATAGAGGATTGCGAGGTGGTGTGACTACCAACCTCTGATGATTGTATGACAAGAAATACAGCTGTTTAGAACTTTTGAATAATCATCAGTCGCTTCAGCATATTTTTTATCAGCTACAGATTTTTGAAGAGACTCTAAGTCTTTTGCAAGATTTGCATTGATGTTTTTTGTTACTTGAATTTTTGCATTGTTTGGAATAAACACAGATACATCAACACTGCTAAAAATAGAATTTGCACCTTGTAATGTTTGTATACCACGAGTTAATTTCTCTTTGTCATGATAAATAAATCCCGATTGCACATCACTTAAGCCTTGCTCCATAAGTTTCATTGTCGCATTTATTGTAACATTACTTACAGCTGATTCGTTCGCTAATGCCATTACCGATAAAGTAGCAAGTGCTAAAATAATTTTTTTCAATTGATTTTCCTTTAGTGTTTATTCATAAATAGGGATATATGATACTATCATAATTATTAAACTCTTATAAAAAGTAATTAAATAAATTACTTTATTTTTATAGAAAAAATAATATTTATTTTATTATTTATATAACTTAAAGTCATTGAAAAAAGGAAATGAAAGATGAAAAAAGTTTTGATGTTCGTGAGTATATTGTCTCGTTCCATCCTCTCTGGAGGCGGAATATTTTATCTAATTTTTGTTATATCTTTAGCTGCCAAATAAGCGCTTGCCCATGCCCAGGCGAAGTTGTAACCGCCACGGCGTCCTACGACATCTAAAACTTCTCCGCAAAAGTAAAGATTTTTTTGTTTGAGTGATTCCATAGTTTTTGGATTTATTTCCAAAGTATCTACTCCGCCGCCGCTGACTTCTGCGTGGCGGAAGCCATGGGTGTCGCTGACTTCAAAACGCCAGTTTAACAGTGCGTTTGCTATTTTTTTGGCGAGTTTTGTATGTATGTTTTCCGCTTTACTGTTTGGATTTATCTCTAAACTTTCCAGTAGAACTTGTCCAATTTTGAGAGGAATAAGTCCTGCTAAAATTTCTAATATACTGAGCTCCGGCACATTTAGAGCAACTTTGGCAATGTGAGCTGAGAGAAGTTGCATGTTGTAAGTCGGCAGAAGATTTATGGAAATATCTACCGCTTCATAGTTCATGAGCGCAACACTTGCCATTTGGGAAATGTCCAAAATGGCAAACCCTGAAACACCGTAGTTTGTAAACAAAACATCTCCAAAAACTCTGCTGACTTTTTTGTGATTAAGTAAAAGAGTCACCTCTGCGTTTAGCTTCGCTCCTGACATTTTATTTGGCAGGGGCGAGTTAATGTGAAGTTGCACAAGTGAAGGGTAGGTTGGAATGAGTGTGTGTCCAAACTCTTTGGCAAAGTTGTAACCGTCTGCGTTTCCGCCTAAATGACTTGCTGCCTCAGAACCTGTTGCAACGATTACGGAGTCGTACTCGGTTAGAAGTTTTTTTATATCTGTTATTTTTGACTCAAGATGAAAATGTACACCTAAAATCTTTGCCACTTCTTCAAAAATCTTTGCCACCGATTTTGCTTCGTTACTCAGAGGATAGGCTCGTCCGTCCTCTTTTGTCTCAAGTATAAGTCCTAAAGAATTGACAAACTTCTCAAACGCAGCGAAGCCGAATTCCCCAAGTCCAAACGCAACAAACGCAGGGTTTTGTCCAAAAAAGTCGTTTGGAGAGAGGTTTTTATTTGAAATGTTACAACGTCCATTTCCAGAGACTAAAATCTTTTTAGAACATCTTGCGTTTTGCTCAAATAGATGAACTTCTGCACCGTTTTTTGCACACAAAATGGCAGAAAAAAGTCCCGAGGCTCCACCGCCGATGATTGCTACTTTTTTCATTTAGAGAGTGACGACTTTGGCGCCAAAACCGCCCATGTGTTGCGGTGCATCTGTAAATTTTTTGACTTTTGGGTGTGCAGTTAAAAAGTTTTTTACCGCATAAGAGAGTTTTCCTGTGCCGATTCCGTGATAGACAATGACTTCATCCCAGCCGTTGAGCAGTGCGTCGCTTAAAAATTTATCCAAAACTTCGCAGGCTTCGTCTGCCCTCATACCGTGAAGGTCGCATTTGAGTCCGGCTCTTTTTTCCACACTGACTTTTAAATGTGTTTTTGGTTTAGAAGGCAGAGACTGTGTATGCTTGAGTTGTTTTGTCTTCGCGCGAATACGCATACCGTCAACTTCAATAATTGCTTCTTTGTCATCTTTCATGGAGATGATGATACCTTTTTGAGAGTGGTACTTGACTCTGTCACCGACTTTAAATTCTCTGACAACAATTTCAGGCTCTTTTTTTTCAACAGGAAGTTTCTGATTTGCCTTGTTCATAGCTCTGTGAATAGCCTGTGTATCACCGGCTTTTGCAGCTTCTTTGGCTTCTCTGATGGCTTCTTCATAGCTGCGTTTAAGAGAAGCTTTTTGTGTATCGAGCTCTTTTTCAAGCAGTTCTCTCTGTTCTTTGAGACTGAGTTCTTTGAGTTCTAGCTCATGGAGTTTTTCATCTACTTTTTTGTGCTTTTGTTTGAGTTCACGCTCAAGTTGAGAGCCGCGTTCTATAAGCAGATTGAGTCTTTGCGAATTGTCGCCGTAGACTACTTTCGCTTCATTGACTATGGCGTTTGAGATGCCGTAACGGCTTGCCGTTTCAAAAGCGTAACTCTTCCCGATGATGCCGTGCATAAATTCATAGGTCGGCATACGCATATCTTCATCATAAATAGCCGCCATAAGCTCAACATCTTCACGGTCTGCCATAAGTGCTGCAAGACGCTTATGGTGCGTGGTGACGACTACTTTTTGACCGCGTTTAATGAGCTCATCAAGCATGACTTTAAAAAGAGCCGCCGCCTCGTCGGAGTCTGTCCCGAGTTCTATTTCATCGACGCCTACAAGTGCAGCTTTATACTCAAAAATGCGGGAAAATTCCTGCATACGTCCTGCAAAAGTAGAGATG